>Ga0126338_10003525_pt1 | contig 10980 bp, 4 predicted proteins | sample OrbCmetagenome_2_FD_92529 | JGI IMG/M metagenome (GOLD analysis project Ga0126338, IMG submission 92529) | Coral microbial communities from Petempiche,Puerto Morelos, Mexico - Orbicella C C metagenome | ecosystem: Host-associated > Invertebrates > Cnidaria > Coral | place: Petempiche,Puerto...
CCCCCCCTTTCCCCCCACCCATTTCTTCCACCAGGCCCCCCCCTCCCCCCCCCCCAAACCCGGGGTTTCCCCCCCCCCCCCCCCCCCCGAGGGTACTTTCAGAAAAGTTGGGTGGGGGTGTGTGGCCCACCTCCCCAAACCCCTACCCTATTTATGACCAAAATCTGCGATTTTTGCTACCCTATTTATGACCTGGCCAAAAATTCGATACCATATTTATGACCGTTGCGGCTGGCACAGTTGCCCTAAGCATAAGTTATGAGGGGCTTTTTTTCTGACGGTCTTATTGATAATGATGAAAAAGTAGCTTCTTCCAGGAAACAAACCCAATTCGACGAGTGACTAATGACATCTCGAAGGTTTTGGCATTTAGAGACTTCTTTGAGATTAACGGCAACCAAAATCTCGAACGTCTTCAGGATATCTTTCTGTTTGTCTCCCGTTGTCGCGTCATCAAGTTCAGCCCTGTCTTAAGCCAGTGTCTTCACGAAAGTGCTCTTCCCGATACCCGTCCGCGCTTGCACGAGTATCCTCTTTGGGACAACACCGTTCTTGTTTGTAGTGAAAATATCTGTGTAATGGTTAAGCTTTGACTGTGATGACCCAGCTGGCGTTTGTTCCTCTTTTACCCAGGACAGTCGAGTGTAGATGTCATGAATGTCCATTGGGCAGGTTTTAGAACACACAGGTGGGCGCTGTGGCGGTTCTTTTGTAATTTTCTGGGAGTTTACTACGACAGGAGTTCACTTAAAAATGTCCTCAGGCGATGCATCTGAATATCAACGATAATGAATTAAGGGGTCAATCCAAATGATAGTACAACTAGAGAAGTAGTAAAGTTTTATTTTACAAAACAATTTGTGCAAAACGGTAACCTATCAGTGTCTAGCCTTCCTAAAAGGCTAGAGTGAGAGGGTGATGGGGGGAGGAAGAGAAGACGAGGAAGGTCCAACACAAAGCAATACATTGACTCGCGTCGCACGTCGAAAACCTGGATGTTGCGCAAAACTCATATGTTACTGGAAATTAAGACATAAAACTGTACCTAACGAAGCACGAGGCAGGTGGAAATGATTTCTTATTTCCAAGTTCTTTATGAATAGGAAGATTTCTAGAAAGCATTCAAAAGTTCTTTCAAGGCGGATATCGTAGTAAAAGAAACACACATTTCTGTATGTGCATGTTATTGTTTTGATCACATACTGCGTTGCATGGTGCGATAACTGTAAAACACAATGTGAACATGTGCGGCTCCTACCTAGTTTTTAATCAAGTATAACGAGGTGAGAACGTTTCTTACATAGCCTTACCTAAACACGAGTGGGGTTGGGAAAATTCGAGACAGTTATGCAAACCCGAGACGCAGTCACGGGTTTGCATAACTTTCGAGAATTCTCCCAGCCCCCTGAGTGTTTAGACGAGGCTATGTAAAAATGGAAATAAGTCCTCTATTGCTTTAACAAATTATTTCTCAAAAACTAATTCGACAAATGAAGGGCAATTGCGTTTATTTACTTCTTGATCCCAAAAGATTTTCTCAATACACGCTCTAGACAATCATCTTTCCTACAAGCCAATCAAAACGCGCATCTGACCACACATGAACCAATGCGGAAAATTCGCGTTACAAAAGTCAAAATCAAGTTGAAAGTGCCGTTCTTAACAACGGTTTTGCAACTAATTGGCTTATACCGTCAAAAGGTGAGACAGGGCTGTCCGTTGTCCCCTTATCTGTTTATTCTCTCAGCAGATATCCTGGCGCATAAAATCCGACAAGACCCAGAATTCAAAGGAATTAAGCTGTTCAGAAATGATGTAAAACTGTCGCTCTTTGCGGATGACACCAACAATTCACTGCTGACTTAGCCTCTGTGAGAAGAGGCTTAGAAATAGTAGAAGAGTTTGGGAACATAGCCGGTTTATGTTTAAAGGTTAAGAAAACAAAAGCGATCTGGCTTGTGAAATGGGCAAAGAGTAGGAGCAAACCCTCTTGGAATGAAGTGGAGGCGCAGTCCCGTCAAGATACTCGGCGTTCATTTCTCGTGCGACGTCAAAGGAAATGATGAGCTTAATTCTAATCAAAAGCTGAAAGTATTACAAACAAAACTCGATATGTGGAGTTCTCGAGATCGGACTCTTTTTGGAAAAGTTATGATAATCAAAACCCTCGGGATATCTCAGCTAATTTATTCCGCATCAAATCTCCCCGTCCCCGCAGGAATCGAAGACTCGGTTAAAACCAAATGCTTTAAGTTTCTTTTGAGAAAAACGAAAGACAAAATAAAAAGATCAGGACTATACCATGACACTGATAAAGGAGGATTACGTATGACTGACATGGGTCTAATGTTTAAATCACTCAAACTTGCTTTGATCCCTAGGATGCTGTCCGCAGGCAAGAAAAACTGGTGTACAGTTCCAGACCACTTCTTCAGAAAAATGGGAGGATTAAATCTCCTACTCAGGTGCCATTACAATGTCAAATACTTTGACAAATTACCGGGTTTTTTATAAATCTATCCTTGAGTTTTTCAGTGAACTGAAAACTCTTCATGGATATGACCAATCACAGGATTTAGCTCTTTTCAACAATAAAGACATTAGTTGGCGGGAGGCCGGTATATTTTCATGAATGGTTAGAGGAGTTAGCTCAATGAAACGGAAAATTCTTAACTTTTAAGGAATGTTCTGATACATACGGATGTCAGACTAATTTTCTTTAATATTATCAAGTACTAAGCGCCATACCAACTCGTTTATTGACAAAGGCAAAAGACAATGCATGCCACTCTTAACAAGCTATTCTTCACAAGCGGTGAAGAAATATTTAAATTCAATGATAATGTTGAAATTCATCTGGTAAGAACTTGAATACGAATGTCACTGCGCTTGATCACTCTTGAAAATCACGTGAACTTGCCCGATTTGGCAGCCCGAGAACATGGTTGAGAAATTGAATTGCTCATCATGCCTTGTGAAGTTTTGCTGGTTAGGAATCATAGCACAAGCCACGGATCCAGATTGTTGAAGTTGTTGCTGATTCCCTCGTAAGACTTGCATTTGCTGATCGGCTGGTGTGGCTTTTGGATTCAGGGTAGATGAGAGAACATTACTGCACTCCTGGAGCTGCTGCGAAGATGGACGAGCGTCGTAGCTCTTGAGGGAATTTTCATTCCCGTGGCTTGACAGGGAATTTGACAAACCAGCATCCGACCACAGTGTTACAGCTGTTGCCCTGATGCAGTGATTGGTATAAACGTGAGAAAGATTAGCCTTTTTGCTGAGCTCTTCCATCATGCTACCGAGCTTGTTTACGCCTAGACATCGATTTTCGAACCACACTGATTCTTCTGGCCCATTCCAGTACCGCTTCGGAAACTGGAAAAAAGCGTTGCAAGCAGGGTTGAGTTTCCTGCAGTAAAGTTGGAGGGCATTAAATCCATCACTCTGATGCTCTGTCTGGTACATTCTTCTACGTTTCTCGTAGTTTGTGGCGGTGTCATATTTCCCTCCTTGGTGTGTTTTTCTTGACTCGTCATGGGCCATGGTTGCGTACCAGTTGTTGCCTTCATCCTGGAGGAATAGGAAACTGGCCTTCGTCAATTTTCTCTGTCCTTCCCGTCCAAGTCGAGGGAAATACAGGGCGACATGAAACCAGACGTTATATAGGAGACCTCGAGGAGTTTTTGGATTAATAACAGCGCTCTCTTTCAGACGCCGAAGGTCTTCACGCCCAATGGCGTGCTTCTTTATCTTTTTCAGTTTGGCGTCTAACATCCGGTTGGACGGCTGGAAAGCAGAGGACTTACCTTGGTAATTGGGCCATTCTTGAAAGACAGCAGCATCGTTCAGAATGTTAGCCACAACTGAAGCCGCCATGACACTGGCAAAAACCCCCCACTCATCAGCAGTTAAAGATTGACTGCCATCTTTGTAGTCTTTGATACCTTTAACGACAACCCATTCTGTCTTTAGGTCATGGGCTGCGGTAAACAGACCTGTAATACAACAATGCAAATACGGTGATAAATAATGCCCTCCCAAGAAAATAAATAAAACTAAAAAAACTATACATAAACCAATATGGTCCTTGTAGAATTGATTCATATGCATCTTAGACCTTGATTCATTAATAAATTGATCACCTTTGCTAAAAAATCGGTTGGGCAAAACGTTGCACTGTGTTGCCACCCTGCTGGAAAATGTCAAACAATGTCGTATATATGGAGCTGGACAATGTTTCCCGGAATGAAGCCCACGCACATCGCCATTTCCCGGATGATTTCGCTTCTTGCGATCATTTTACTACCTTGCTGTAATAGACTGGTTTATTCATGAATAGAAGCCTCCTGTGAAGGTGGTGGTCAGCACTTAATATACTTTGATGGATCAATAAGGCCACTCTAAACTTCAGTGTTTAGACATTCACGTTCCCAAAACCAAATTTGTGGAGTTAGTACATGTATATTTAGTTCTTTTGAATCTCAAAATATTTCAACATCAACATGCCGCATTCGTTGGCCACACAGAACAAAACATGTTACAGCCTGAAAAAAGAGAGAAGGTAATGAAGTAGCTTGACCAGAATTTTATTTTCAAAACTCGCGGCATGTCTTTCTCAGTAGTTACTAGAAATTTCTTAAGTAGCTGTTATGAAAAAAGGCTGAGCGAATTTATTCAATTTTTTCCAAATGTATTCATCGAAGAGCCTCCTTGGGAAAACGCACTGAAGTGTAATGATCACCTGAGGTGTGCAGGTGAAAAAAAAAAGAACATTATATACAAGTTTAGTTTCAAGTTCGTACCATTAACGTTTTGAAGCAGACATCTGACAAACTCACCTTCCCCCTCCATTTCAACTGCAATTGCCTCAGCGCATCGCGGGTTAATGTCCTCACTAACCCCCTCTGGCCAACTCAATAAGTCACTATCACAGTGTACTCTTACTTCCAGAGCACCTGGGTTTTCTAAAGGTGCCTGCCAGCCGTCAGCTGCATGTCTAATGAGGTTGCTAACGTCTCTGCTTGCAGGGGTTTTGTAGACGGCTGTTGTTAACTTTGAGGAGACAACTACATCTCCTAGTTTGCCTTTATCATGATTCAATCCAATGCAGGCCCCCACCGAAAATACAGCCTTGGGTCTCAGTACATGGACAGCGTCTTTTGCGACGGTTAGAGACCCACCAGGAACAGCAGAACCTTTGGAAGACCTCATCAGTGCAACTTTCAACTTCTTGCCACCACCATTACCCAAGAAGCCAAAGTAAACGCAACCAACTTCTCTGGAGTAACTCCTAAAGGGTTTTTCGAGATAGGAAAAAAATCCTAGGAACTCACAATCCTCCACTGTCAGTACTAGAAAATCGACAGGGAGTTCAACATCGTTCCATTTACTCCACGTGTTGGGAAGATCACTTAACTCTGGGACTTTAAAACTGAGCAGTGGAGGGTGGTTATAGCAGTCCTGTGTACCAAGTCTTTTACTGTGTTTAGAGTCTGCTGCTGAAAAGATAACATGCAAGGTAATAGTAAGCATAATATCTCTACACTGAGAGGTGCAGTGGCCTAAAGGTTAGTGGGCTGAAACCCACAAGAGCAGTCTGGGTTCGAGCCCTGGGCTGGGTCATAATCATCATCACTGCTCTTTGTGGCAGTAGGCCCATAAGGCGATGACATTTTGTTTCCACTGTTTCCTATCCCCGGCTACCACTCTCATGGTATTTCAGTCATTCCACCCTGCCTGCCGGCTCTCCTCCTCTACTGTCCTCCTTCAGGCCTTTCTAGGTCTGGCATAAGTCACTGAGGTGATTTTGGACAAGACACTAAACTCGCACAGAGCCTCTCTCCACCCAGGTTTATAAATGGGTACCAGGCAAATTTAATGGTGGAGGTAGCCCTGCAATGGACTAACATCCCATCCAGAGAGAAAGACGGGGTGAGTGGAGTAAAAATACTTCCCAGTTCCTTCATGCTGCGAATACTGGAGAGAAGAACCGACCTGATGGGCCACTCAGGGCTCGAATGCAGACTTTACTGAGTGTATGGTGAGAATCAGGAACCTTAAACAATAACAACGGTAATAAAAGGACTATGCTGTACGCCTTCATCAAAATGAATTAGTGTTAATCTTCATTGTGGAATTTATTATGAATTTTCCCCTATAATGTAGAAGACAGTGTTATTATCAAATTATAATGATAACCTGTTTTTTCCACAGGTGTGAGATTGGCTTGTTTAGGATCTGGGGTACTCCAACTGGTTGACAATTTTCTTTTCCCCTCTCCTGATTTATCTGTTAGAAGGAAAAAAATGCAAGATTATGACCATATCCCTTGACTTATACACAACATACTTTAGAAAAGTGACTTACAATGTTCAGAATACATGCATGTACATGACAACATTGCACATAATTGAAGACATGATTGATCATCGCAGTTATACACACAACTTAAGCAGTTGTAAAATTAAAGCCTGAAAAAAAACTCAGACAAGAACGGGATTCAAACTCATGACCTCTGCGATACCGGTGGAGTGCCCTACCAACTGAGCTATCAAGCCAACTGGGAGCTGACAACATTTGTGAGTTCGTAATAAACCAGTAGATGGTGAAGAATACAAATGAATATATGAAAGTTCATATATTTGAACTGCGAAGAATGATATGAAGACATGATTGATCATCGCAGTTATACACAACTTAAGCAGTTGTAAAATTAAAGCCTGAAAAAAAACTCAGGCAAGAACAGGATTCGAACCCAGGACCCCTCCAATACCGGTGCAGTGTCCTGTAAACTGAGCTATCAAGCCAACTGGGAGCTGACAACATTTGTGAGTTTGTAATATAGTAATACCAGTAGATGGTGAAGAATACAAATGAATAATTACAAGAAAGTGTAAATATTTGAACTGGAGAGAATGATATGAAGACATGATTGATCATCGCAGTTATACACACAACTTAAGCAGTTGTGAAATTAAAGCCTGAAAAAAATTCAGACCTGAACGGGATTCGGACCCATGACCTCTGCGATACCGGTGCAGTGCTCTACCAACTGAGCTATCAAGCCAACTGGGAGCTGCCCACATTGTGAGTTTGTAATATACCCATAGATGGTGAAGAATACAAATGAATGTATGAAAGTTCATATATTTGAACTGCGAAGAATGATATGAAGACATGATTGACTATCGCAGTTATACACACAACTTAAGCAGTTGTGAAATTAAAGCCTGAAAAAAAATTCAGGCCTGAACGGGATTCAAACCCATGACCTCTGCAATACCGGTATCGTTATGGCATGGCAGAAGTATCGCAGAGGTCATGGTATCGCAGCAGTCATGGGTTCGAATCCCATTCAGGCCTGAATTTTTTTTCAGGCTTTAATTTCACACCTGCTTAAGTTGTGTGTATAACTGTGATGATCAATCATGTCTTCATAGTGTGAATTTTTTCCAGACTATAAAAGTACATGTACATGTAGCTATCTGAAGCCTGTTTGATTGTGACAAAACCACAACTTTGAATATGTACAAGAAATTTTAAAGAACTCCAATGATCTACTTGATTAAAATTATGAACTCAAGAAGAAACTGCAGTTTTTTTAACTCCAGCCTTTTTGGTGTATAAATTTTAACTCAAGTCTTCGTACACATGTAAAACCATATTAAAACACGGCAAATGCAACCAAAGAAAATGTGCCAGGCACATCATGCACCTGAAAATCAAGGGAAACTGGGACCTACTGTACTTATAGTAATGGAGCCCAAAAGGTGTTCACACTTTTTGTAGTGATTAATTTTCAAAACTGTTTACATGTAAAACTGGTAAAGACATGTAAGTGTAGGCTCACCAGAAGGAAAGAAATACACTAACTAAAGTTTAATTTCATGTTGTAGCAATGAGCATTGAGAAATGCACTATCTAACTATGAGATGCCTGAAAATCATGCTACCTTACTCAAATTTGTTGAAATAAACCAGGTAGGTAAGTTAATGATTCAGAGGAGCCCTAAATTTTGCTCCAGAATTCAGGAAAATACATCTCTGAAAGTGAAGAATTTCAAAATTTTCTGTTAGGCTGTTTTGGCCTTCCAATTTAGTTACCTGGTTTGTAAACCTGTTCTTAACCCCCCTGCAAAACATTTTTATTGAAACCCCTGAGCCCATATAATGTTGTACATGTATATTAGTTTAGAGAATTCAGACTCAAGCCACAGATTTCACTTGGGGTTAGCTGACATTCCCCCAGCACTTAAGTATCAACTTACTTGATGGTGTTGAGTTACTGACATTGTTTGACTGAGTTGGGACTCTGACTGACGGTGGAAACTTGGGTGAAGGATTACATGTACATCAACTGCAAGGCTGCATCAGAAAGAAGGAAAGAAAACATGCATGACTGTAAGTCAAAACAAGAATTGTTAGTGGTGATTTATTACATGTAGCTTAGAAAAATGCACCTTTAAGTATGAGCAAAGCCAGCATCTTTAATGAAACAATACAATACAAAGGGGGACTTAAATTTCTGATTAGTTGTTTCCTGGAAGTTGTTGTTTAAAGACTGTGGTCAATGAAATGAAGCCACAAAGAGGAAGAATTGTATTTTATGTAGCATCAATGCCATGTGGAGGCGTGGTGGCAGCACTCATCTCTGGATCTAATGGTCTGAGTTCGAGCCCTGGATGGAGACATTGCGTTGCATTCTTGGGCAAGACACTCTATTCTCACAGTGCCTCTCTCCTGACCCAGGTGTATAAATAGGTACCAGCAAACTTATAATGCTGGGAGTAACCGGCCCATCCAGGAGGGTAGAAATACTGCTACATATAGTTGGGATAAGCTCTGGCCTGATAGGCCACTTGGTTTGTATGGACTTTACCAGTAGCTACCAATGCCACTGACCCTCAAGATGAATGTTCTACATTTCAAAGAAATATGTATCTCAGTAGTACAACCACAGTGTTTTGACAAATCACTTCAAAAACTAACCATGAATGTGATTAAGTGCAACTTAGTTTAATTGGCAGGTATGTTAGCTTGCTACTGTAGTTATTGGTTCAAAAGAGGCACGCAACAGCTGCTAACCCAATTAACAAATAAGTTGGATTGTGTTATAATATTATCACACAGGCAAAATACTTGCCTGTACTTTGTTTGTACTTGCCTAATACTTTCATGGTTCTGATTGGTTTACAGGTAGTTGATAAATTTTCCAACAGTTACTGCAATTTTTGCTGATTTGGGCCACACAAACAGAATAAATTATGCTTGCATACAATAGCCAGGGCTTCTGGACCAATCATAATCTAGAATTCTTTTCACTGTCTCTGCCAGAAACTGATCTACAGTGTACAAAAATAGTTACAGTGTAACATATTGTTTCTAAGTAATAATATTAGTTGTTACCTCATTTTGACTGTTGTGGGAGTCCATTGAGTCTGCAGGTGACTGTGAATAATGACCAACTCTTGATAAAGATGCAGCTGAAGGACTGGAAGGTGCATACCAAGTGGATGGAGTAGCTGATCTAACTACTTGTGATGAAGAAAAAGCAGCTGGTGTTTCTGGTGAAGAATAGGGTCTGCATGATGCAGTCTCTGAGCTGACGTCACTGGCAGTCGATTTGCCTGATGATTTTCTTTCCCCTGTGTTGTCCATTTGTAGCAATAGTGGTTCATACAATCACTCAATCAGCATTTGGTGGAAACCTCAACAATAATATTAGAAGAACAAGGATTGCTAATTATTGTTAATCATAAACAATTATTTTTACAATTATATTTGCAATTATTTTGTATGTTACTTTCATGCATTTCTTATTGTAGGGCAATACTAAAAGATGGAATCCGGAATCCGGAATCCGGAATCCAGAATCTGCAATCCACAATCCACAATCCACAATCTGCAATCTGCAATCCACAATCCAGAATACAGAATTCACTTCAGTAATGTCTAATAAATAAATATAGGGAGAAATTATTTTGTTGTCATTTATTTTCTTTGCTTTACTTCAACCACAAACTGTGATTGTTAAAAAAATTTGACTAGTTTTGAACAACCCCTAGCTATACATCTGGCCTGGTTGTTCAAAAGCTTGATAAAGCTATCGGCCATTGGGTAAATCCCTATCCAGTCAGGGTCAGTGATTTTTTGGGTGGATAGAGTTACCCATAGCCTGTGAGCAGGCTCTAGTGTCTGGGTTTCCCACTCAAATGCTGCTTTCTTACTTTTTGCGTTGGCATGTGAGGGAGTGTTTTCTCACAGCTTCGTCACTAGTGCCCTAAGCCCAAACACAAGAGTCCACTCGCAGGCTAAGTTACTGTACCCATCTTCTGTTCAACCTGACCCTGGCAAGAGTGCGGTTCTTGTCTAGATCAAATTGCTCTGAGAAGACTAGTGAGTAGCACAACAGCTACAAGCTATTGCAGTGAGTTTCTGGCAGTCTTTTCACATCTTTTAACAACACGTTATCTGATCCGTTCTCAATCAAGAAGCAGGTGGAAGTAAGTGTGCAACATTTCTATAAATTGTTTTAATATGATGGCTGACAAGAATATCTAGTGGTGTTTTGTAACAGTATCACTGTGGAAATAGTGTTGATCTGGAATTACATGTAGTAATTTATCTGTTGAGAAAAAGATATTTATTTAGACAAGCCAGGTTAACCTTTGGACATTAAAAGTGGGGGACGTCACCATCGATGTACAGGTAGCTGCCACTGACGGAGACCCTGTTCTCTGAGACATTTCCTATCTTGTTCAGTATCTACTACACATAAAGGCCAAATTTATACCTCTGGTGAATTGCAGACCACTTAAGGTAATTCCTCTGAAATAAAAGTGACAATAGATTTTTGGTCAAACTTTGTCCACTGAATATTTGTCATATGGTAACTTCAATTTTGAAATAAAAAAGGGGGGTGCCCATGCTCATTAAGGAGCAGTGTGGCATTGAAAATGCCCCATTTTGGCATTATTTA
>Ga0126338_10003527_pt1 | contig 10978 bp, 7 predicted proteins | sample OrbCmetagenome_2_FD_92529 | JGI IMG/M metagenome (GOLD analysis project Ga0126338, IMG submission 92529) | Coral microbial communities from Petempiche,Puerto Morelos, Mexico - Orbicella C C metagenome | ecosystem: Host-associated > Invertebrates > Cnidaria > Coral | place: Petempiche,Puerto...
ACATCACAAGAGCCGCTGGACCCATTCTCCTCAAACTCGGACTGAAACAAAATGGCAGTGTTTTGGAGCTATTTTAGAGATTTCGTCGGGGCACAGAAAATCGAGGATTTAACAGAATCCAAAATTTTTTTCACAGAACTATTTCAAATAACAAGTAGATTCATTTTAGCCAAAAAAATTTTTGGGGTTAGGTGCACTTTAAGTCACCGACTAAGTGGTAAAAAATAGTTGTTATTAAATGTAAATTTTTAGTCGCAAAGTCAAATAGAAGAGACACAATCCATAGACATACATGACATACTCAATGCTCAAGGGTTTGCAATGCATTATAGGGCAATTTCAAACAGGGATAGTCATTTTGAAGTTTTTGAGAGAGAGAAAGAGAGAGAGAGAGAGAGAGAGAGTTGTTTACTTTGGTGTGCCTTAGAATAATGAAACATGGTGATCCAGTAGGTGATCCAAAAATCATGGGTTTGTTTTATATCTATTCGCATAAATTGTGTCTTTTATCCACAAGCAATGTCCTTTTTTCTTTGAGATTACTGCTAGCAGTAGCCCTTTTAATTTGTGTCAGTCAAGTCAAAACCTAGTCACAAATTTGCGACTGTATTGGTCGCAATTTCAAGCCCTGGGAGAGCGGCCAAATGCTTAATGTGTTGGGGCAGGAAAAGAGGTATGAATTCTTGAGGCTATAACTTTGGTTTAATTATACACTATTAAATGATCAGAATCGCCATGAAATATAATCATCATATTACCAAATTTCTACAGGTACATATACAATGTTTATGATTACATTATTTGAAGTTTGAGAAGTACATGTCCAAGACTTTGTATGTGGGAACCACTCACCTGGTAATACATGTACTTGACATTATTTCTCGTTACTTTTTCTTACCTTGATAGAATAAGTTCAATCACTTGTGAATAGGACTTTCCCATTACTGGTTGGCCATTAACAGAAATAATCTGGTCACCTGAAAAAGGTAACCAAACAAAGTTGAGAGACAATTTGTGGGCACTGCGCTCGAGGCCAATTACCAGTGCAATCCATAACCCACGGCACAGGCTAAAAGGAATGCAGCATTACATGCTTATGACATCACGCTGTACTTCATGATCATCATAGAGCAGACAAAACATGTAAAAATAGAGGGAAAACACCAATGATCATATGACCCATAAGGCCCTACTGGAAAGGCACTTGGTCCCCTAAAATGATGCACTTAATATTAATGGCAGAAATGAGTGATGACTGTGAACACTCTCACAGCCAATTTTACTATCTTGAGCAACTGTCTAATGCAGAACCACTTCCGACAGAAACAGCTTACTCCAAAAGTACAGAAAGAGAGTAAACACTCCTCAAAAATGAAACCCGGTACTTGCTTTTATTTCTCCCTCTTTAAGTAGCGCGCACACCTTATGTATGAGATGGCATGATGTTGTGACATGAATTACGTGGTCAGTAAAGATGCACAGTAACCATAGGTGCCAACATCTAAAAACAAACAATTCTGTATGTTAAGGCATTACCTGTAGAGAGCCCTGCCCTGTCTGCTGGTCCACTGGGTGCCACTTGCCGCACAAACACAGTGTCCATGGGCTCTGCCTTTTGTCTTTCAATGTCATCAACATGGTGGTCAAGACCATTTACACCTGGTCCTGGACCAGGCTTAAGGAAAAAGAAAAAAATAGGACATAACATTAAACACACAATGAACACAGCGAAGCATGTGATTGTGGTTTGGGTCTTGCCAGTCATTAAACAAGTTATGGGCTGCAACTGTTGTTAGTTAATTCTCAGCAACATCTTACAATGGTCATCATTCACACACAACCTTCAGAGCAGAAAATCTAGACAGAAAGTTTAGTTTTGGTAGATGTCAATCATCTTCACCTCCAATCCTCTGTTGTAAGAAATCCCAACAATATTTAAATCTTGTCTTCAAAGCTTGTGATTTAGGTTTATAATTATAAAGTTGACATGTTTAAGTCTTGTTCAGTCGGTATCCCCAAGTAAAATACATGTAGTCTGCTTGTGTAGATTTTGCTGGATTTGTTTTACATCCTAATTGTGGTCATTCATGCATGCAAATGGACATTGACAAACCTGACAAAGTCCAACAATCATCTAATAATAAATTCGAAGGATGGGAACATACTGAATCTCAGTGTGTTTATTGAGCTACCTATACATGTACAAGTGTACAGGGGATTTCAGGTCACATGGCTTGTACAAGGTCCAGTTTTTGTTTTGCAAACCACCATTGCCTAAAATGCCCCACCCACCCACCTATGAAGTATTTTTAGAGTCTATTAAGTTGCAGTGAATTTATTTCCTAGCCACTTTTTTTGCGCCTTGGTAAGATAGCTATGTTATGTTGTTATGTTAATAAAAGTAAGGCTGCATGGTTCGGCTTGGCATGGCTCCCAGCAGTGTGTGAAAATTGAAATTTTTTAATGTATCGTACCCTACCCTACCCCATCCCATATCAACCCCATACCTCATTCCAGAATTTATCATGTTACTCCCATACTATAACACTTTTTTTTTCTAATACTCATATAGATTCAAACACCTGATCTATGACTTTGAAGTCCATCTTCATCTGCACTAGGCCATGCAACGGAGCTTGACATTGCAACCACTGGGGTTACCAGTGCGACCTATTTCTTTCACTGGCGACTAACGTTTTACACTTTTTACCAAAATACTTTTGCTGGTGTCTTAATCTGAAAACTTATGGGCCACCTGGCCCCAAGGTTTTTCCTGAAAGTCAAGCCCCGTGCAAGCAATTGCTGTAAATTTCCCCATATTCGTTGGTCTAATAAGTTAATAATCCCAGACTCCTCTTCCCCTATCCCTTGATGAAAATTAAACTGGTTTGAAAAGATAGAAACCAGAGATAAAAATAGAACCATAATAATAATAACAACAACAACAACAACAACAATAATAATAATAATAATAATAATATGGCTTTGATGAAGCACACAATGTTTTTGAAGTTCATTTTTTAATGAAGACAATACATGTTTCACATGAAACATCATCCACTGTCAGTTGTACAGTGAGAAATAAAATGAAAATATGCAATAAATAGTATAACAAAGTGAGATATCAAAAACATTGCGTGGTTCATCAAAGCCATATCTTAGATTGTGTTGCTACGAAGCCTAAATAATACTAATACTAATACTAATACTAATAATAATAATAATAATAATAATAATAATAATAATAACCATAAACAGAAACATCTATCCGGCTTTGGCAACGTAGTGTTTTAATGGTTTTTAAAATTTTACCATCGTGGGTTTATAATCAATAAAATGAACAACCTACCCCACTACAAGAAAACAACTGGCCAGTAGTAACAAAATAGCATCACTGTACATAGTATACTAACCTCACTTGTTTTCCTTATAAGCTCTGGAGGGTAAACAACAAAATGCCTCAAAGTGAATCCAAATCCATTACTTTGACGTTGTAAACTTATTAACTTGGAGGGTGGGAGATATCCTGGGTTATTCGCAAAATCGTGCTTTTGTTGCCAAGACAATTCACTTTCCTGAGAAAGAGATTAAACACTGAATTAATTAATTGGAAAAAATAAAATAAGCTAAGAGATAAAGATTTAACAGTTTTTGCTCTTTTATTTGTTGCTGTAATTTTTTGCTGCCTAATATATGACAGCTACACTAAGCTAGTTCCTAATATACAAAGCAAGTAAGTACGTGTAAGTGCTCTTGTATTTGAAACTGAGGGTTGAATTTTTAAGTTGGGATAATGTTAATGTAACAAACCATGTTTTACACCTGGCTTCAATCGAAAACCACACTTCGTGTACTACACCATGACTAAATGCAGACTTTATAAAGTAAAGTTCACCCACATAGGATTTAAACATACACATCTACTGGTTACAGTGTTTGGAAGCAGTACAAAATTGTCTCCAGCTTCAGTCAACCTGGTAAACTACGAAAAAGCTAGGAAAACTTTACTGATAGACTGAATGACACCTTTAAAAAATGACAAAGTCTACAAATGTCACTCAGAATACTAACCCTTTCAGAAACAAATGCATACACACTAGATTTTTATACAAAGATTTTGCAGCATTTCCTGCCATGTTTCCCCTACGTCTAAGGACCACAACTTTGAAATTTCCAATACAGTAATACTTTAAGAAAACACACAGATATCACACCACCTATCTAAATAACATCCACAAAACAATTCCTCAACTTTAAGTTGTGAACTTGCACCAAGTTTTTAAACCTGATCAAATTGATACTGCTTGTTATTTAACATGTACACTGACATAACATAACCTCACTTGCAGAAGGAGAATTAGAAATTATATTTCATGTAATTCATGAATGAGATACATGGAAGTAGACAATGTCAATGACCCCTAGGTCAAAAAATAAAACTGTTATAATGAACTCAATGAAAGACAATGGCACAGAGGAGGACCATGTAAAGAATCACGTTCGTGAAAAGCCCTTTTCACGGTTACCTTTGCTCATTTGCATTACAATAAAATCTAGCATTGATGTGAGGCAATTTCAGGCTATTTTGTAGTTTTAGCCCAAAATTGCCTCGCATCCACATTGGATTACATTGTAATGTAAATGAGAAAGATAAACTATGAAAAGGGCTATTAAAAAGTGCACAAATAAAGCTCAAAATTTATAATACACTGCAAATAAATTGAAAATATAGAACTCATTTTGCTTTTGCCCAATTATCAACCTTTGTTCTTTGAGTTTTACAGTTACACCATCATTGGAAATTAGGATGATCTACAAAATTACTTGAAATCATTTCAAATTTTGAAACAGAGTAGGAAACAGAATGGTAGTTCATGTATATTCTGCAACTGAATGTTTAAGTGTAGACACTATACATTTTGCATCCAAAGGCTTTCATATGCCTGAAGTATTTTACGTTTGTTTCTACACACATGTATGAGGGCTATTTTCACTTGTTCCATTCATGAGTGCATATATAATATTCAGATAAATTTTGGCCTGATTTCAGGGTTTTAATTACCTGCACCTATCAATGTTATCTGATTTGCACCTTCTCATTCCTGAATTTGAAATTGTACCATTATTTATTGATTGCCCTGCATTTCTGAAGTCTGAATGTCTGAAGTTTTTGACTGTTGGAATGGGTTTCTTCCCATAACCTACATGTGGAACTTCCCTGACAATTATGTTTTGTTTAAGTTATAGATCTACATTATTGGGCTAATGAAGCCCTTACATTGCCAATAATTAGTTCCCAGTGGTTTTAAGAAATACTTTGATTAGCTGTAGTTTTTATTTTCAGGTTATTTTTTTCAGACATGCTTTGGTAGTTCTGCTGCCATCATCGGCTCAATGATTACACTATGTTTCAGTAAAGTTGGTAGACAGTGAAATATGGCAGTTATACATATCTACATACTTCAAACCTCTTCACACGATACTATCAACTACGTAATTTCATCAACTTCAGTGTCCTTCGCAGTTTCTGCTAAAATCAGCTCTTACATAGTAGTTAACCAATATTTATCCAAAATCTGGAAAGCCAGACTGGTAAAGGAAATATTTTTGCTTCTGGCTTTTCATGTGGTAACTGCACATTGTTAGCATTGGTAATCAGTACATGTTATATTTTGAATGTAAAAGTACTGAAGTAAAGTTTTTATTAAATGTATGAACAATTCAGAAATGTCAAGTATATATATAAAAGTTACCAATGAAAGTATACCACACAAGTAAGATATCTACATGATGTAAACTTTCAATACTCAGTTACAACTGTAGTATAATTATGCATACGTTAACTGCAAATTTGTGACTGCTCAGGCAAAAAATTATGTACACTGACAGGTTTCCGTTCAAACAGCAAAGAACTGTTCCCTTGCTGTATAACATCCATTCATGATCAATAGGAAGCCATTCAAATGGCTGGGGTTATCCATTTAGAAAAATATTTAGCTGTTTGAACAACTGCTGTTAGCCATTCAAAAAAATATTCATCTGTTCAAACAGTTGGGACTGTCCATTCAAAACAAAATGCAGCCACGGGAATAGCTGAAGTTAAACATTTGGAATTTCTCTCAGCAGAAGCAGTCACGATGTTTAACACAAACACAGATGTACTGTACACTTCAAATAACACTAATCCATTAGTTTACATAACCCTGGTTGTCAAAAGTAGCAGGCAGCCGGCAAAAATCACCATTTTTTTTTGTGATCTGCTAAGCTGTGTGTCTGATTCTGTGCCGACGCATACTGATTTTCAAAATAAAAAGTTTCATGCTTGCCATTATCACTGCGTGCACTTTACTTTTTGCAACTGCAAGTCAAAAGTAGATAATTAAAAAACTGCATTTGTTCATCACAGCACTGTGAAGGTTTGTCATAAAGTCAATCTGTCGTTTTCTACAAAGTCTGGTATTGTTAAACAATGAGTAAAGTTTTCTTTAGAAAACTAAATGACATGTTAGTTAAGGTTACAAAAATTAAAACAATTTGATTTACCACAAACAGGGTAACATAAATATCAAGGAGTAATTACACCTAATAAAATACTCATAATCTTACTTTTAATTAACAACAGTCATAATTAATTTACATTCTATGCCCACAATGTGAAAAGACCCGTTAAAATTCACTCATTTGCAGTAAAAGCTTTTCCTAACCCATGATTAAAGAATGCAATTTTAATCTGAAAAATTATATACAATCGCCCTTCAAGTGAAAGGAAATGACAGTTTTTCCACTTGGGTAATCTTGCAAGCTAATAATCAAATTTTTTCCAATCTGACATCAAATAAAAGAAAGGCCATCCAAGTTTGTGAAGGTCGTCAAGTTAAAATGAATGTTGCGCCAAAAATTTCTTATTCATTCGATCGTGCTTAACAACTAACACATGCTTCTAAGGCTAAACTGCTCAGACACCGGGCGATTGCGGGAAAAAATCGCCGAGATAAAGAATGGATCAAGATAGTTATCTTACATGAACACGGACAAAACAACACAAAGAGTGGTCAATTCTAACACTACGGAAACACAACATTAGCGTAAATAACTTCGTTAGAACCTATTGTGTTCAAAAATAACAACACTGTTAGTCCTAAAGACGAACGCGCTCCAATAGCACAAACATGGTCGAAACCGAGGCATTCGATTTCTTTTACCCAAGACTTCTAAACGATATACGCTATGTTCGTAGAAGAATCCTTCTTGCCTAATACTAACACTTCACACAGCCGAAAGAGGATTACTTAAAGGCGGTTTACTAATAATCTTCCATTTATGCGAATGGTTTTTTGCGTTGACATTTTGCGTGAGAAAATATGCTCCACAATAGCGTTTACAAACGTGTGGCATTTTGTGACATCGGACACAGTCAAGGCAAATATAAACAAGTTACTCAGTTTAATTTACGAATCGTGTAAAACGTGCGAGCTGCTGTTTTGGTTTAGAAAATTTACAAAGTGTAGTGTAGAATATCAACTGACAGCAACTAGGCATTCAGTGGAAGCTAACACGCCAACGAAAGGCCATTCACTGAGGAATTTTCACAAACCCCCGCCGGAAAAATTGCAATGTTTAGAAATAGCGATTGTCGAGTTGGATCAACAAAACCCGTAACCTCTATTTAAAACAGAAGCATTGTGATAACTCACCTCCACGTTTCCTCTAATAGAAGCCATATGTTTCTGTACTACAGCTAAATTTAACCCATGTCGAAGAGCCGAGCGAAGGAGAAACAAACTCCAAGCACAATCGTAAAGATACACCAACAGCAACTGAAGCCGCAATTCCCGCAGTTCTCGAAATAAATTGCTGTAGTTGATAATTCGTAATTACACGTTTATATTCCAATGTTGCAAATGATTCGAAGACCTTTTGCGATGGTCAGCTAGTCAGGGTGGCGATGCCGTCCCGCAAACCAAATCACAGATCTGCGAAGGAGTAAAAATGGGTTTGACCTTGAGAAAGGCTCCTATAATATTAGGCTCATACCGACCAACAGGCTGACTTCCAGGACAAACAGCACACTTTGAGCTCGTAAATTCAATTAATACACCCTGAAAAATCAAAGAGGGATAACTGGCTGTTGCAATGATATGATGGGCGTCGGCACAGAATCATTCAGGGAACACATCCGGCATTTTTACCCGAGTTTTACGCACAAACGTCCCAGCTTCCCGTGAGAGAGGTGGTAGATGAGTTCGTTCAAAACAACATTCCATAAAGCGGATGCTCCATAATTCGACGTATATTTCCACACATGCAAATCGCCGATACAACCAGTAGCTGTAATGAAGTGCTCTGTAACCGTCAATGGTTTTGTAACTTGCCAATCTGGCAGCAGTTTGCGGAGCAAAACTTTCAATCTCAACAACTAATCTTCTCGGTCTTTAGCTAGCGCCGAGCATAACCTGTCACGTGACCATAAATTCCGATCCTTCCTTCAGATTGACTTGGAAATGAGGCTAGAGTAATAAAAGATGGCGCGGACGTCAAATTTCAGCAAATTTTGATTATTCCATCCATTCTTTTAATCCACTTATGGCGCGTTCCAGCTTTAAAGCAGACCGTGCCTCGCATTTCCGACAAAAAGCTAGACGGGCATGAATTTCTGAGCACTTTTCGTGACATTTGACGCTCAGTCATATCAAAACATTGTTAGGAATATGATGCCAAGACGTCATTCAAAATGAGGCCCACCGGAAGTGAGAAAAGATAAGATAAGAAATCAATTTGGAGGATAAATTTTCCTTTTATTGGCACCTCAGATAGCCTGGAGTATATATTAATATATATTTAAAACGAGTTAAGGACAACGTAGCTTATAATACATTTGCTATATAAATTATTTACCGACTACCCTCCACCCCCTCCCCCCTCCTCTACTTTTTACTGGGTCGCGTGGACTCGGCGGAGCATCATCACGGAATATACAGTTCACCAAATCACTTCCTGCTCGGCTTCTCGATCGTTCAATAGCAGACATTTATTATAGAATTATATACGTCAGGGGTGCGGTTGAAACCACACCTCAATGATGAACTATTTTCAGCTCTTATCTTCTTGACTTGCTAAACAATTTAACCCTTTACCTGTTTTGTTTTTGATTATGTGTGGCAGTTTAAAGACATGTAAGGTGCCTAGTTACTGTTTCTTTTTAGAGCGGGAGAACTAAGAACGGGAACTGACGGAACACTTAATATGGTTTTTAATAATGACATGGATTTGTGACATCATACCTTTATATTTTGCAATATTTACAAGCCTTACGAAGGGAAATTGTACATTAATAATGCTAAAGCCAGGAGAGTTTCAGCTGGGGGATTTAAACTGAAGTAGGATTAAAACAAAACTGGCAGGGAAAATATGAGTTTAATTCATTAATTTGTTAAAACTAATAATCCACTTTTAAGAGCAAATTAACCAGCTCGCTTTAAATGGTATCTATTCAATCTGAGCTCTTTTGAAACAACATTTCTTGCAAATAGTCGAGGATACCTGATCAACTTAAAAAGCTAGAGAAAAATGAGAGAGAACCTTGAGAATAAGTCGTGAAAATCAAGCGCCATTGCCGGTGATCCGCAAACTGGTTATATTCTGTGCATTCAGGGACACAATCCTTTCTTGAGACATATCGGCAGTTAAACTTCAGCGGCGGAGGTCACTCATCGTCTATTTACCAAACTTCCCTGATCTGACGATTCTGGCTCTGTAGGAGACGAATTCTGTCTAGTTTTACGAACTGGAGGTGTTTGTAGCCTGTTCGTGCACAAGATCTCGGGCACTCTAACGATGTCACACGCTACTCCGTGCTGCACTTGAATTGAATACCAAATTCACCCGAACTGCTTTATTTTTACCGATTGACTGCTAAACTACAGAAATCCGGGCCGATGAACAATTGCCCTAATACCACTTGTAGCGTCATCACGATACCATTTTGCCAATAGACCTTCCCTGAAAATACCATAATATTTTTCAAACCGCAGCCTCGCATTTAGGATGCAAAACCTTAGTGCTGAACGTGCCATGAAACAACTTCTCATAAAACTAAAATTTGGATAATTAAACGCGGGCCGCGAATATAGGAAAAAGTCTGAAAAGTAACAGTGTACTTATTGGTTTTCCTCTGTTTGTAATATTACAGAGGAACCTCCACTAAAATGGGTTAACAAAATCAGAGGAAAAAACTTGCGAAGTTAAGGCGTGCGACCACATCACGATATCGATCATCAGGAGCGCTTTAGCAAACGACGAGTCCACGACGGCGACGCCAGCGAGAACGTCACTAAACAAAAGGTTTCATGAGCACAACAATATTTCTGTAGCTTTCTGTAATGAAGTGCGTTTTGAGTCTTGGAACATTCCTCACCCATCATATCTGCAAAGCAACAGCGTGGAATGATCAAGTTCTACGAATTTTGGAGAACTTGAACTGCAACGATCTGCAACGGCTTATTTTTCGAATTTGATGACGTCACGGGAACACACCCTATCAACCGAGCAGGAGGTCTGTATGGGAGAATCTTAACGGAAGTCGTGTGTACAGACCGAACACGCAGTGCCAAAGTTTGCTCATCCTTTTCGTGTTTTTTTTTTTTTTTTCTCATCTGGCTTTTTGGCACTTCCATATAGATATTGTTAGAAGAAAATACAAAAGAAAGTTATAACAATGGGGTGACAGGCGTACACAACTCATATCCACGTGTAATAGCCGCTTTGAAAGTTTTGCTCGAGCTAGTATATCTTTAATGATCTGCCCCTTTTGTATGGTGCGATAGGGGGATCTTTGAATGTTTCGCTAAGCAATAATCGTTTGTTTTTAGGAGTCACTGACTGAAAATATCGAGAAGGCTGGCCAGGTTAGAAAAATCGAAAATCCTGAAACTTTGCCTAAAGAACGCTTTTAGGGAACTACTTTCGAAAATGTTATTTC
>Ga0126338_10003528_pt1 | contig 10977 bp, 5 predicted proteins | sample OrbCmetagenome_2_FD_92529 | JGI IMG/M metagenome (GOLD analysis project Ga0126338, IMG submission 92529) | Coral microbial communities from Petempiche,Puerto Morelos, Mexico - Orbicella C C metagenome | ecosystem: Host-associated > Invertebrates > Cnidaria > Coral | place: Petempiche,Puerto...
CGTTTTTTTTCGCGTAAAATTTTTTTGTTTTTTTTCTTTTCCCAAAAAAAAGGGTGAAAAAAAAAAAAAAAAATTTTGGGGGTTTTGGGCCCCTTGGGCCCCTTTGGGCCCCCCCCCCCCCCCCTCACATAAAATCCTGCTGACGGGCCTGTCAAGACATGTGGCGCGTGCTAAAATATATGTCTAACCCGTAAACTGAAATTTGACCACGGAAGGTCAAATATCTGCATTTTTAACTTACTTTGAAAAGCGCTCGCGTCGCTCATAATCATTTGCCCAAAGAAATTTTTACAGGAATCTGTAGACCATCCTTCTGCAACTCAACCACCAGAAGCTTAATCCATTTGAAGGTTTGGCACATGGTGAAAATCAATTATTTTTACGAAGTACTTTTAAGTGAATGAAATACATGTCTTGGAAATTTAATTACTCTGCACCCAAAAAGACAACGCAGCATTCCCTAAAATCAACCCCGAGTACACATTTAAACATTGCACAAAAATATTTGAATGTTTTAAAGACGGAAGAAGGATGTGGTTTTGCATGCGAGGCTCTCAAATTTGTTTAATAAAATGGTGCGTCAAATGACGATTTTAACGGAATTTGGTAATTACATATTTCTTTAAAATAAAAGGATATTTTGCCAAAAAAAAAAACTATCCAGTAGTTTTTGTCATGCCCTAGCCTATCTACCATAGGAATATGAGCGAATTCGAATTTTCGACCCTTGCCGCGAAATTGAGAATTTGTCTGATTTCTACAGGCGGGCACTCTTAACTACAAAAAACACGAACCTGGTTCCACATGAAAATGAATACAATGGCCATAGTTAATACTTTAAATTTTGTGGAAGTTAACTACAGGGTATTGGATGGGTACCGGTGTTTTGCGTATAATTTTATGGTGATCTTTGCATATGATTAGTTTCATCCAATGCTTTTCAAGTTTATGAAAAGTCTAGCATCACGAGAATTTTGTAATTTACAATGGAACCATATATAACGACTAATATTTCAAACTACCTTAGCATTTTCCTTTCTGTGTTCCTAGAGAGATTTGAACATATTTTGGAAGATTAACAAAGGATTAACTAAAAAAAATAAATAAATAAATAAAATAAAATGAAACAAAAATTGTAGTGATATGAACCAAAACTTTAAAGAGCTTGCAACAGCTGTATTTAATAAACTATTAAGCTGGATGCTTTTGATAACAAAGTTAACCTGTCTGGGATGATTTAGGATTTACTGGCAGATCTACAGATTGTTCTCGTTTGTAGACCTTTTCCATAAATGCGCCTAAATGTTAATAACAGCACTTTACACATCCTTAGCCTCGTACTTATGCTTCCAAACGAAGGATTTTTCTCATGAATGTGAGTATTAGGGTGTATAAGTATTGTAAGTTGTAAATTTAGTTGGGCTGGAATTGAGATCGGCGTCTGAATCAATTAAGCCGGTCTAAATTAATTTAGGTCGGCCTACATTCGAATTCGATTCGGCTCACGTACGTGAAGTATTGCGTCTGAACCGGGCCTTATGTGCGTCATATCAGACTTAATACCTCCTGGCTGGCTCCAAAATTACTTCAACACGACCGGGCACCAAATACATTCTAAAACAGATATGCCATACGCTATAGTCTAAGAATTCACAAGAATATTTTCAGCCTAAAATCGGCAAAATAATAAGATTATTCAGCCTCGCCGGAAAACCAACATTCTTAGCAAAAAAAGAGTGTATGCATGCATAGCACTACTACTGACTACATCTGAGTGTCAAACAGCAAATACTGTCTCAACCAAGGATGGTCAAAAGAAAGTAATGTTACGGAAAATTCGTTTAAGCTTGCTTTCTTAAGACTTGCATTGATTGCGATGTGAATCAGTTTAATGATTATCGATCGATTGGAATATTATTTTTGCCGACGACTTTGCAGTCATTATCGGCCGTAGCTTTACCAGTCTTTTACCAATAACCTTTAAAAAATTCACCCAAGCATTCCACCAAACCGAATAAATTAAAAGAAAACGGTGAAATCACCATACTTTTTAAACACAATAAGCAATTTAACCTACGAGCGTCAAATTTAAGCTGAGCAGAACCTATCCGCTTTTAAAATGGTTTCTTGACCTTTTGTGGTTTCCAACTTCCAACCGGAACAGAATTAAGAAATTTTAGCAGTCTCCGAAGCGGCTGTCCCTAGTAACATAAAGAAAACTTCAAAATTCGCCTGGCAGCCTTTAACAATGATAAAAACTATGAATAAAGCCAGGATCCGAGCCAAGATTCGAGTGAGGATCCGAGCTCGGATCTGAGCCAGGTTTCACCCTTTGCGCGCCTTTAGATTTTCCCTCCATTTTGATCACGTGATCTGCTTCTTCCCTTATGTCAACATGGAGGAAAGTAGAGGTGAGCGTTTGCAAATTGCTATTGTTTAAGTTTAAATGTCCTTATTGTTTGCTGTTTAGTGCTCCAATTTTGCAGTAGAAAGCAATTAAATGCGATAATACGACGCGACCGCAAAAGCCATACGGGGAGTCCGTGCCGCTCTGTCCTTCACCTTTATTCTCCAATTCACGCACTTCGCCTCGTGCTAAAATATGGTTTCGTCAATTAAAGGTGAAGCAACAAGATTGGTTAGAATTAACTCTGAAAAAAAAAAAATTGAAAAGAGCATTTTGGAATTCAAACAACGCCTCAAAGCAAGAGGCCTAGGGTACCAAGAAAACATATTATAGAAAGGTCTCTGTCAGGGAAAAGCTTTGCCTCTGGGCAATCGCCGGAACTTACACAAAAGCAAAAAGGTCATGAACGGATATTGCCTTTTGCCACTACGTACCATCCGGTAGTAAAAAAATTAAAACAAACGTTGATGAAACATTGGAGTCTGATATTTAATCAGCCTGGCAATTTACTTCAGTGTGAATCCTCCGGGCAGATTCGTCCAGCAAAAGTTCTGAACACTGAACTTAACTAATATTCTCGATAAATCAAGGAATCAACCATTTTTTTCCGCTGTGTTTACCGTTTACCTCTAAACATACAAAACACATTTGATTTCTCTTGTTGATCACCTAATGAATCATAAGACTTCAGCCTGTACACATCTCGGCGAGCGGGAATTAACTTGGGAAGTTCGATAGTATTCTGAGTCGATTTTTTGTAGCCCTCGTTCGCTCTGCTTCACGGCATTGTTCGGTATTATTTCATCTCCTTTCTCTAGCCCTGACTCGCTCTATTTCACGGCATTGTTCAGTAGTGCTTTGCCTCTTTTCCTTACCCCTGGCCCGCTCTCTTTTGCGATCTTCTTCACTTCTTCTTTGCATGTTAATTCTTGCTCTCTGCATTTCTCTTTCACGTATTGCTTCGGTTAAACCCTATCTTGAACACGTTAGATATATCTCCGCTATCGTTTATTGACAAAACAGATACACATTAGTTTTCTTTTCTTTAAAAATCCCGCCAAGAAAAACATGGCATTCTTGTGCTCCCCTATTCGGGTTACCTCCAGAGCCCCGTACCACTCCCTCAGACTCTGTACGGATGGACGGACGTTCGTATGGTGACTTCATTACCAAATTTTCTCAGCTTGATGGGTTACCAATTTCTGTTAGGTACGAAGCTCTGCTCGTGCTCCTTCTTAGCGAGGAGCTCCACTAAAATACGTTCGCTAAGCTTGCGTCCAATATATATATCTTATTAGATGTTTTGTTGTGTGGTATCGCTCTATATTTTTACGAGTTGCGCAGTATTTTGACGAGCCCGTAGGGCGAGTCAAAATACAAACAACAAGTAAAAATATAAAGCGACACTACACACCAAAACATCTAATAAGAAAGAGATTATTATCCAACTGCTGTAGTCAATAAATTTTTCAATGAAAGAGGGAGAGTGTGACAGTTTTGCGTGCGCGCGCCAACCTTTACGGCAAACAGGTTTTCTACTGTACAAATAACTGTACAATATCGCTGTATATTTGTACTGTTATTTGGACGGTATTCGCTGCAGTTGGATAATAAAGGATGATACCGCAAGTTTAACTTCAGTATATGCGAGAGTAAGGTCAGATATTTGCTCTAAATGCCATTTCAATTCAGCGCTTGTTTATGTGCCACTTTTGAGATTTGGATTCTTGAATTTAATCTATTTCCGGCGCCTTTTGATCAGCGCCATAGTAGACTGCCTTTGATTTTCACCACCGTGGAGCATTTTTAACACTTTTTTCCAAAAAAGGCAAATGCCCGGAGGGAGATGGAGAGGCTTGAAATTGATAGACCCATATATAACACCTGTCACATTTCGCGATAGCACATAAGAGACTGTCGCATTTTGTTTCAAATTGAGCTGTCACAGTTTGTTATAATGGACCATTGTGGCATGGGTAGTTTGTTGCGCCAATTCAGACCATGTGATGGTACTCTTGAGAAATCTTTCAAATTATCAAATAGTCTCGTTTATTATATGGCTGATTCCGTGAGCGGGCAAGATGAACTAAATCGTGCGCTGTGATTGGCTACCCGAGCGGGCAGGATGGAGCTACCTAGCCCGCTCGAGATTACGCGCTGTGTCCCGCAAGAAAAATTTCTCAGAAGCAGAGGCCGGCTTACCAAAATTTTCTTTCGTAATGAGTACCGTGAAAAATATATTCCGTGACAGTTAAAAATTTCCTGTGGTCTCTGTATCAATGGAATTGGAAAACGAGAAAACGGAAAGCCTCAATGAGAATGAAAACAAAGAAAACAAAAATGTTGAGGAGTTTCATGAATTTATTTAGCAGCAAAAACCGGCAAACACCGTAGGCTTAAGCTTAAGTAAATACACAAAATGACATGAAGACATGGAAGCGGTATTATTTCCAAGAAAACGAGAATAGGGATAACTGTGTGACATACCTGAAGGAGAACTGAATTCGCTTTTGTGCAAATGTTTATAAAATCGTGAAGAAATTAGACTGCACAGAGTACGAGCCTGTCAGTTTGACGTCTTTTCAACGAAGTTTTTAACGCTCTTTGAACAAAAGAGTTTATTGAGGGCGACAACTTCAAACTCTCAAGATGAAGTTTTACAGTGTTTAAGTGCCAAATGCCGAGCCGACAACTTGTTGTAGAACATGGCTGAGGAAGGAAAGTTTTTCGAGTGTGGTGAATCCGACAGATTGGTAGCGCCACAGAGCCGAGCAATAATATTTCCAAGTGCCAAAGGATCGCCGAAAGCGACGGGCAGATGAAATGAACATGTCGTGCTCTTTTGGTTAAACCTTCCTTAGAAGTTAAGTGCTCAAGATTGAAGCCTTCTCGGAACATTTTTGAGGTTCAAAAAACTGCTTATATATCGGTTTCGTACATTTTTTAATTCCATTCAGAAGTTATAGATCTACACCTCAAAAATGTAAACCAATCAAATGATTGTATTTCTGCATTCACCCAATCAGGGTAAAGGTACACGCGCCATTGATTTTTGCATACAACTGGCTTCCCTTTCAGTCTATGAAGATAAACAAGTACAAATATAATTTTTTGGTGTTTTATTCCATATAATAAATCATTTATTGACAAAGCTTGTTCGGTCAAATGCTGGATATTGGCTTCCTTCTCTTTTTGCGTGTTTTTCTCCTTCTCTTTTTGCGTGGATTGCATATTTATCGATTGCATTTTCTTTGAATTCAGCATAACGTCACGTAACACAACGAAAACATCAATTTTCTTATTTTTTTTTGTCGTTATTATGTAGCGAGTCTTGCTATAGAAACACAAAAATGTTTTCTATTTCTTTCAGAAAACACCTTGAGAGAAACAGAGAAACTTCATTTGTTTATTTCAATTATTAAAATGTTGATTGTCTTTGCACGAGACATCATTATGAATAATATTTATTTGGCTTTTATATAGTGGATTTGATGGTTGGTGGGTTAGCTGATGCACTGATGGATTAATTACCTTTCTATCAGGTAGTGAAGTATGCTTACCGTTTATCTCATTTTGAGCGACCATACGGATGAAGTTAGCTTTCCATTGTTACCTCACAGTCTATGTTAAGTTCAGCAGCTCAAAAGGGTGATGTAGCAACTCTCGTAAGGTCTCACATGAAAGGCTTGCTACCGTTTGAGAGAACAAAAGGACAAACAAAAGAAACAATGCCCCTACCCTAAGACAATAACAGCTGCTAACAATGAAGAGAATTACAAGCTTACGAGAGCTGCTACACTTCTAGCTCAAAACCCTGAGGTGAGTATCCTTCTTCACAATCCCTTTATGTGGAATTCCAAAGTTGATACATCTTTAGTTATCATGATTTTTCTTTTGGCTCGCTTGCAATCTCATGGCCGATGTTTTCGGATGTTTGTTTTTTTGAATACATAAAATAGTTCGTGTTTTAGATAAAATGTCAGTTTTTCCTCTTCTTAGAATGCGACGCAATTCTTTTTTTCCGTCAATGGTCATTTACGAGTGTTTAGAACATGGTTCCTGTATACCATCATGGGATCTTCAGGCGTCTAAGAGCTGAAGTTTCCTAGTCATGGCGCAACTCAAAGTTAACTGACGTTTTCGGAATCAGTTTGGAAACAGAAGCTCGGAACTTCGACCTATAATCGGAATTTTACGAATGTTTTACGATGCAAACAAAACCTTGGACTTCGAATCCTACATGCTTTTTCGGAATTTGCAAGGATTTTTTCATTGACATTTATAGTTTTTAATGCACTCTCTTATCATCGAGAGACAGGCAAACCTGACATATACCGGAAATAGCACTGGCATATGCACTTGTCTCAGAATAAGCATTTTATTTTAAAATGTGGATTTATTGCACGCAAAGCACGTATAATGGTCTCTTTAGTATACACATTTGCCGAGTACTTAATTGCATGCTTTTAAATAGACCACGAACTTTCAAAGCACCACCTGCATATTTTTTTGAAAAGTGAAAAGGTAATCAATGCCGACAAAATGGAGAACTAAACTTGATTTAATGCAATATTTCGGCTGGCTACCACTAGTCTTCTTCAGATATAGAGAAAAATTACAAAATATTTTAGCGTGCGAATTTGCTTGGCGCTGTTGTCAAAATGCAGTGTAGCACATACTTAAGATAAGTTGACAAGCTGTTGGCATGTTTGCTAGGTAGCTACAACTGTTAGGTTTCATCACACAGATTTAATTCAGGTTTATAGTTTGGACATAAGGGTAGCCTCTCTGACTTTACTGACAGTCTCTAGAGGAAGGAAGTAAGAAGTATGAATAGGGGTAGAAAAAAAGTGTTTGGTATCTCTGAAAGTTTTTGATCTAGTGATCTAGTCTACGGTGGTTGTTGAATCTGTCCATCAAACGGCTTTTAGCATCAGCAAACATTCGCGGCCTCGTCCTTTAATGCATGGTTCATTTAAAAATGGATCGCCCGCATGTTTACATGTCCAGTGTGTTTCCCAATTTCCGACCGGCACCAATATGCTACCAATAGCCCTTTGTTAAGGCAAACCTTCTCATTTTAATTACAATAATATAGTCCAGCATGTACATGAGACAATTTCGGGCACTTTTTAAATTTATGCTCGAAAATGCATCGCTTTCAAGCTGGATTGCATTGTAATGCAAACGAGAAACGTTAACCATGAAAAACTTTATTCGAATATAATTTCATTTTTTGGCGTCGTACTTAATGACTTCTGGGAAACGAAATATTCCGACAGAAAGCAAGAACAATGAATGTAAAAGTTTCGACGCACTACTACACTGTAGCTTGAAGACCACTTCCACAAGTCACTGTTTTGTTTAGGCGAGTGTTATCTTCATGGCTAATGTTTGCGCTTTTCGCTACGTAGTGGTCAACAAATTAGTGTCTGATAGATGGAATGTTTTCAAATACTTTTTTGGAGATTTGAAGTGAAGGTACTGCAAATTATGTCATCAATACATTCTACCTGAAGTTGAGTTTTCCTGGAACAACAGAGGTCGACAGAACCCAACCATGCAGATTAGATTTAGTATACACTTCCGTCAAGTTTCTCCAAATTGTGCAACATCGTCGCTTAAGTTGTGAAAACTAGTTTGTTAGCTCTACCTATGATTTTAGGATATGCATATAATGTCACACTAGACATCAATATTTAACGTTCATTAATTTATATTTTGAGGCTAATTATTTTCTGCGCGTTGTGTTTGTTTTTTAACTCCGTTTTGTAAAACATTGAGTGGAAGATCAAATCTTTCTGCGAGCTATTTATCACAGTCCTCCGTTCCTAGGAAGCAACTAGCTTTCTTTTTCCAGGTTGAAGGCCAAACAATATTGCAAGTGCCAAAGGTGCTTATCCATCGGTTGGTTGCCGAAAGTGACGCTGATATTATACTTATACCATTGTTGTCGGATACTGGGCTTATATCCGCTGTAGGGATACTGGCGACTAAAATGAAATCGTACTACGGATACGAGGGTAAAAACGTTAAATTTTTCACGTTATATTTTACTTTTTATTAAAGAGTAAATGTATTAATTGTTTCTGGGACAAATTTCAGGCCCCCTGCGATCGAGTAAGGAAAGATATAGCAGTTTTAAACTGAAGTACAAGGAAATAGGACAACATTCAGTATTCTTCTTTTCTTTGTTTCTCTCAACATTCTTTCAACTGCCTTTTAGCTTTTTCTCTGGATTTTACAGCAAAAATATTTATCTGGCTTTCATCTATAAAATCTACCTTCATAACAAATTAACATAAAGGTCTGCTTACTACGATATTAATTATGCACATTTCTATCCTGCGTTTGAGAGCGCATGAGCCGTTTCCTTCCTCGATCACGTCGGTCTGTATCGGATATCCGTTTCCAAACTCGAAAATTATTCTTTATTTCGACAAATTTTTGTTACCACTCATACCACCAGACATAAAATATCTGATACTTAAATTGTTATTATCTATGGGGATGATTTTTAAAACGAGGTGAATGCCAGCTAAGAGCTTTCTTCACAAAGAAATATTGTTTCCTTTACATTAGGGTTGGGAAATTTAGGAAGACTTATTCATCGTTGCGTTCATCATAAAACTTCTTTTCGCAGGTTTGTTTTGGAGAATAATAACTATGAAGTAGCATTTCAAGCTTTAATTTTTATGTTCGTACGAGGCAATAGTTGAGATGACCCTGAAATGGTGCACCATGTCATATTTCGTTGCTACTCACTCGGGCTTGAAATTTTTAGCAGAAATCTTGCAAATTACAACTTAACACTGAAAGGAAAATACCTTTGTATTTTTCTACAAAGCGTTGTTTAAATCTAGCTTAAAACTACGTCAGTCATCGAAAGTTTCAATTTCTGGAACATTTCAATCATTTCTTTTTGTGTTCGTGATTATAATTTGGGGATGTCTGAACAACAACAGGTGTACAGTTGATTTGTTTGTCCAGTTAGAACGTATGTAAATTGCCAATTGCGGGCGTTACCCTGATTGGATGTTTTCACCCCAGTGTAAATAGCTCACCAAAATGAATTTCGCTGTGGCTATTAATTAAATGACCGGCAGGATGTCAAGATCGTCAAAACACTAAATAACCGACAGGGCGAATGTTTCTCAAAACAGCCCAATTTCGATATATTTCTGAGTGAGAGACTGGTAGCGAAACTTCAACACCGAAGCGAGGCTCCGGGGAACATAATTCATTCCAATCGAGCTTTGGTTGTTGATATCTTTGAGTTGACACTGCTTTCTTGGATTATTATCGCTTTTTCAGTGTAAAATCGTAGTTTCTTCGAGTTAACAGCAAATCGAAATAATCATCGTGGACATGGCCACGTCGGAAGAAGAAGGTGAGAGGAATCTACAGTGCTTTCAGCGTCAAAAGTTGCCGTGGTTGCGAACCTTCCTTTAAGAAAGAGGGATAAAAACATCCTCGGAAGGAAAGTGTAAAAGAGACGCCGAGCTAGTTGAGCTGGCGTTTAATGCTCATTCAACGAAGCTCGCGAAAGTGTCTGAAGGGGAAAGTAAAAATGAAAATCTTACCATGGCCGAATTACTTGCCACAGACGAGGATGTTTTGCCAGACCCAGGATCCATATTGAAATCGAACCAGAGTAGGAATCTCTCAATATTTCCAAAAGTCACCTTTCCAGATATATGTAACTATCATCTGGGAAAGACCGACGAGTACTCTGAAGAAACCTTAAAGTCTTTTAAGGACGGTCCCTACTTTTGTTAGTGCGCATACTTTCTGCGCATCACGCAAGGTATGGTTTAAGCGCCACGCGCGCGCTGGGGTTGACATTGACGCAATCAACTACGCTACCAAGTACACTACTAAATGAAAGCAAAATTTTCCTACTGTGACCAAATCAAGATTAATGAGCCCGTACTTAAACCAGGAGCACCAAAATAGCAGCATATCGCAAGCCACTAATTGTTAACGTCATCCAGCTGAAAAACTAGCTGTTTTCTGTGGAAAATGATACTGAAATCCAACTATAAACATGTACCTGCAGATGGCGTAGTGCGCGCGCAAAACAAGTGCAAAATACGCAAATGTTTTACTTACCGGGGAGGTGACAGGAAAAAATGTAACGGGCACCGTAAAAGTTTTCAAAAAAGATCAATTGCTGGTTTTCAGTGTCACGCAATTCAAAATAGATCAAAATAAAAAATCAAAACCGGTCAATAGATAAAGTCCAGAATCTGGGAAATAAAAGAAGGTAAATATGGAAAGACTCTCGCCGAAATTCTGGTCAGAGCAATTTTTCTTATGTGAGATGAACGGAAAATTTTTTTTCTCAACTTTATAGAGATTTGTATGGAGACGCCGTGCTGGTGCCCATCCGTATGGGCACCAACATGGCAGCCGGAAACCAACACAAGCATCTGTCACTGAGTTTTGCTACAAAAGCGTGAATTTATCCCTCGAGGAACTCTAAAACATTAAAAAATTGCTTTTTCTAAGACATAAACTGTTCAGATAGCCAAGTTCCCCGAAATAAGTCACTTTTTTAACCATCATGA
>Ga0126338_10003529_pt1 | contig 10976 bp, 5 predicted proteins | sample OrbCmetagenome_2_FD_92529 | JGI IMG/M metagenome (GOLD analysis project Ga0126338, IMG submission 92529) | Coral microbial communities from Petempiche,Puerto Morelos, Mexico - Orbicella C C metagenome | ecosystem: Host-associated > Invertebrates > Cnidaria > Coral | place: Petempiche,Puerto...
CCCCAAACTCCCCCCCCCTTTGGGGGGGGCCCCGCCAAATTGGGGGGGACTTGCCTTCCCCCCCCCCTCCCCCCCCCCCCCCCCCCCCACTCTAGGTCCCTCTCCCCTAAGGGGGACTCCTAATCTCCGAATGTTTCAGGCCTGGACAAGTGCTACGCGTGAGTGACTCACTCATCTCCTGATCGATCATACAATATCGTCAGCTCTTAATGTTTACTTTTACGGGGGCTAATTATTGTCACTGAAATCTCCAGCATTTTCTCGCGACTGCTAACTGTTCTTCCTTCCCCTAGGCTATGTTTTTTTGTTGGAAATTTTTAATCTCTTAACGACTTCCTGCATCAGAATATGGATCAAACGCAGTGTCATTAAGCAATAAAGTTTTCAGAGTTAGGTCCTTCATTGCATTAATTTATTATTTCAATTAAGTGCAGTTGAGACAATTGCAATGTGGCGTCATGGTAAAGTGATTTTCCGGGAATAATGGCAATGGTTCGTAACTTCAAGATCTTTTTTGAAAACTACGGAAACGATGGCTGCAACGAATACCATGACAAAATAACTTGGTAAATTGTTCATGTACAAATGGTAAGTTGATCTACACTTTCCAGTCTTTCTAAACACCTCAATTAACCGTCAATTGTCATTGACACATAGTTTGTTTACAAGTTGATAAACTTCACGGCTAAGTTGAAATTCTCGTGGGAACTTTTTCAACAAGTTATTTATAGGGTGCATTGATGATAACTGAAGTATATCAACTATAGGAATTTGAAAGCCATTACAAGTAATTATTAATACGTTAACTAGTTAAACAGTACTGTCGTTCAAATGATACGATGCCGAAATTATACTGATCTTTAAACTGCTGTACTGATTCAAATGCTTGTTTGGAAGTGGTGACACCAAGGCGGTGTTCAAACATCTATATCCAAAGTATGATAAGCATACAGAATCTTCTTACAATGTTTACACAAAATGATGCAAGTAGGTAATGAGAAAAAAGGAAATCATCAGCTAGTTGTCTTTCTTGACGTACTACCAAACCTTCTAATCTCATAGTAAAACAAGTCTACGGTTTATGTTATTGGAGCATAGGAATCAGAAAAAAAAAACCGTTCGTTGCGTAAAAAGTCTTCAGAAATATGAGAAGGTGCGTCGAAAACTGCTGTTTTTTTAAAGTTTTGCCTCCGTTTGTAACGAGCTGTTTTTATTTGGTAGTGTTCCTAACACAGTAAGGTCGCTTACTAGGTGAACCGAGGAAATCACTGAAGGGCTTCTATTAAGGAGGGGGCAGGGGGGTTACGAGCATCCCTTTAGCCAAAATAACCCGTATCCCCTGCGTTAATTTAATCTTCCAAATGTTAACAATTCTCCTACTTTATATCCCGGGATATCTATTCTAAATGTCCCGTATCCCATTACCTTTTCCCTTAAATATCCTGTTTCCCGGAGCTCCCGATAGTGAAGTTTGGAAGATTCTTGAAACATAACTCTTTGTTAAGAATCACAACAGTCATTGTGACGAAATCATCCCACTCCTCCCACTAAGTTCCTGTTGTCTTCGCCGAAGTCTCCGACGTGTTAGTTTTTTCCGTGTTAAAACAAATATAAGGGCTTAAATTTCTTGTTTTTGACCTATTTACTTAAGATTGCAATTAATAAAAGTGAGCATAAACATTCTTATCTCCTTTACGCCTGTTCTGGCAACTGTAGTCGATAAGCGATGATCTGGTTTGATAATCGATGATCTGGTGTGATAGTGATTATCGCCCGTGGCGTATAACCCAGCTGTCAGTGTATCATAAACACTTCTTAATAACTCCTCGCTTGCTTTAATAAATGAATCCGGATCAGCAGGCTGCCAATTAGTTTCCTGAGGTGCACAACGCAGCGATATTTCATACAACTCTGCGCTGAGAATTGAATAAAGTCGACGAAATATTTTTCGGACAAACTTCAACGCCGCAAGGTATGAAGCTATATTTACGAAGGCTATTTCATATACAAATTAGCAACGCATCTGTCCGCTTGGTGTTTCCTAACCCCCTGCTAAGACCATCAATGCGGCACAACCTAATAAGAAAGGAGGTCGACCCGTATAGCCTTCGGCACGTAGATAGCTCACAATTTGTTAACAACAGTCCCACGAGTTGTGTTCTCAATCAGATTTTTTCGCTAAACAAGGTATCAGCGTAAAGTCTCAGTCTTCTTAGCATGTTTGCTGTTCACTCCAGTCGCCAAGAAGCTAACGGTCTCGACACAAGCGCGTTTCGGTTCCCGTTCATTGGAGACGAGAACGATTTATGTCAGTTGCCGCGTTCACAACTTGAACCGCAGACAAAAGTACTTCATAGAACGATGCCCAAAGACCTGAAGCTAGATCAGTCTGTGAAAGAAAAAGTCACAGAAAGCAAAAAGCCAAGAAGAAGCAGTACAGATGAAGATGAAGACGAAGGGACAGAGTCCAAAGAAGCTCGAAATCTCACCGAGACGTTTGTGGCCGTTATCGCTCAAGGGATTTTGAGTGTGCCATCCAAGCGCATGACCTTGAGCTCCATTTACAGTTTCATCGCCAAAACATTTCCGCACTTTGACAAAGAGAAAGGACCAGGCTGGCGGAATAGTGTGCGACATAACCTGTCCAGTAACGACTGCTTCGTGAAGGCGAGCAGAGCGGAGAATGGAAAGGGGCACTATTGGATGATTCACCCAAAAGACTTACCTGAGTTCGCCAAAGGGAATTATCGAAGACCGAGGAAACCTCGCAGACCCAGATGCAGCCATGCTCTAGGATGCACTACAGATCGAGGTGTGCTTGGTTTACCTCTAACTGCAAGTCTATTTCCTTACCCGCATCACAAACCGTCTGCAAGTTTGGACCTCCCTAAGCCGCACCCTTCAAGTGAGCCTTTCTCGCACCCATTTGGAGTAACACCAAACAGGACTCCATTAATCCCTGCGTCGTCAAGGTATGACTTCTACTCAAGAGAAGCGGACACCGCTCGTTTCCCTCTGAATCAGTTCCATGGCTTCTCTTCCCCTCCCCCACCGTACGGACTCTTCTGGCAGGATAACCCCGCTTTCAGGAATTACAGCTCACACTTTCAGTCATCTACGTTTCATCCGTACTTGTATATGTCTCAGGTCTCGCAGTCAGAAAATACAATAGGCCTCAATTACGCTTAGAACATCTCCACGTTAGTGCCTTTACTTGTGAATACAACAATTGCACGCTTACGTTTAGAACTTGATATTTTTCGAAAATAAAAGATAGTCTTGACACAAAAAAGTAAAGTAGCTAGCAAATACGACTGGCTGAATTATAGAAAGTCGTTGCGGACAAAGCGCACTAGAATCATAGGGTCATTAATAGGCGAATTCGTAAAAAAATTAGACCGTTTCATCTATGTTTTCACTTGAAAAGACTGATGTCATAGGCTATTTCTGATCTTGAATGGAGACATTTACAAGAGCTAAGTCTGCGTTACTTGTAGAACAAACAATCAAGTACTTCAAGAAAACATCGCCGGAGAAGTGACGTCTATGATAAAATATCACTGAGGTGGTCATTTCTCTGGCTGGAAAAACTGAAGCACTCATAAGTTTCTTAAGTGTACATATAAACCATGTAATTATACTGAATATGCGTGAATAGACTAGTAAATTGCAGAGCTTTACTCTTAAACTTAAAAGAGAACATTCAAGACGATATATTGTCCACACTCAGTCCGTAAAACATAGATACAGGTATAATTAAGTCTCTGTTTGTGGTACGATCTGTACAAACATGTTATCGCCCGCCATTGATGTTTTCAGCACCCGGTCAGTAACACGGCTATTTATAATTATTAATAATATTATTTTATGCTCCCAGTTCAACTGGCTATGGAAGGAAATGCATCGCATATGTTTTACCGTCCTAACAAGGCTTTCATTGTGTAGTTAGTCGTAGGATCAACTTAAGTCAATTATCATTTTGTAATTTTGTTCTCAAGGTGACGATTTGTATAAGAATAAACACTTTCCCTCAAAAAGGTCGCACTTGAGTTTTTATTCAACAAGCTTCGATTATCACATAGATGTCGAGCCATTATCGTATTCTTAAGTGTCAAAGGTGTTCATTTAACTTCATTTGAAGTGTTTGTTGAAAGTGATTGATACAAGGCGGTGAGAACAGAGGAAACCGTTGCCTCGAGTCATGTTTTCAAAATGTGGCTTCCATTATGTTCGATGTTTACAAACAAGGAAACTAAACCAAAACATTTTCAACCACTACCAAGGTCGACATTCATCTTGGCTAAAGAAGTGTTTACATGTTTACAAAATGTACGGTCATGTTGACATTGCCGTTTCAAATAAAGCTAAATAATTACTTAACACCGGCCTCGAAACACAATGGTGTCGGCGATGGAACTCCTGACTCAAACAAAGGCTCTTTTCTTAAGATCTATTGCTTGAGGTTGAATAAACGAAAATAAACACTCGAGGCGATGTATTCTCCAATGCCGACACATTAACATGTAAATGCAGCAATCAAATACATCTATCTTCTCACTAAGCAGATTAATTAACGAGGTTTGTTTATACCATCTTATAGTGCGCTAATACAGTATCAACGACAAAATTAAGTTCCCTTGAAACTAAGATACAGCAATCTCTTAACAGTTGAAAACTGTATAGGATCGTCGACGACTTCAGTCAGGTTAGCCTTCGTGAACTCTATTCAGGTTCTTATGACTACACGTGTTTGATGGTGACATTATGAAAACAAATGCCGTTTTGTTTAATTAAGCAGGTTGACGCGAGACAAAAGAAAAGTAAATATATTAAGTGTCTGAAACAGTTAATTCTTTTGACCAATTTGCTTAAAAACAACTCGTCAACCGCATCCCATTTGATGACCTTGGAACCTGTTTTTCATGATTTTTTCCCAGACCTTTCTGTGTGCGTCCAGCCCAGATTAGAAGTGACAAAACGTGGGCAGTGTTGCAATACGTTCGTTAAATAAACTCCACATTTGAATAAAAGCGTGACACATTGTCTAGAGATTCATAATTGTCCCATCTTATCAACAGATACAAGATCTAAGAGATGCTGAATAAGATACGGCGAAGCTAATTGACTTGTTATCGTAAAAACCCTTAGGCGAGCGATTCTCTTATGCAAATATTTTCGAAACATGACAAGATTGCGCAAGAAGATTAGTATCAAGACGTGACTTTGAAACACTCTCGAAACAAGCAAAGAATGGTACAGAGACAAATCCCAGGGGGTATGTAGTGAAGTCATTTTAACGCTTGGCGCATTTTGTGTGTAGCGTTTTTGTGGACACTTAAGTAGACCATATCTGGCACTGCTGGATGTAAACCTGATTCCTTAGTCAAAGTACTAACACCATTTATTTTACACATCTAGCGAGGCACTGACTTTGAAGCCTTAAGTTTGTAGTTATCTTATTTGCCAAAAAGAAATGCACTATTAACTCTTGCCACACCAGACCAAAACGCCGTTTACATGTTTATCCTATCACTAAGAGACCTCCTGTGCTGCTATTGTACGGTTTTGAAATGATCTATGAGCATGAGGTATGATAAATGAGTGTTAAGCATACCCAATGAGTAAACATTGTCGTAAATGACGCCGTTTAAGTTGTTTAAAAGTAGTCTACTAGTATTGGTAATGGATAAGACCGCGAACGTCGAACCTGCTCGCAATATGGCTACTGAAAAACCCAATGCCAAGGGCGTTCAGGTTTTTTATTTTCAAAACATCCATGGTTGTTTTTCGTCTGATTTCGGTGGAGCGGAGAAGCTTTAATTTTGTTTATTAAACAGTAACTTTTCCCACGGTATTTCTTACCTTTCCATTTTCAACAAGATAATTATACTTTCAACTGTGCTCTTACTTCGTTTTAAATGAAACTTTGCAATACGTTAACGTCAAACAAGTGATCTTGGCATATTATATTTTCCGCAAACAACCAATAGGAGATAAACAGACCTTAGATGGTCTTAAAACAATAAAACACTAATTCTTGATGATATCACTTTGATAAATCGCGCACAGAAAAGAAGTTGATTCGACATAACTGCTTTGTTTAACAGTCGCTAAATCTTTATCATCAAGGACATGTTTAAGGACAACACCAGAAAAGTCAAAATATATCATACATGGTAAACAGTACTGGAGTCTTTACGTAATCTTTTAATAAGTGGAGTGAAGAAGTTTTATTTGAATGATTGATTGCTAGTTTAAATGGATAGAACAAATATTAAATTATCTTACTGATATCATTTGTTGATAAAATCCCGTAGGGCATCGGAGGGTTTTTTGTAATAATCAGTACACTTTTCAACCAGGGTATAGATATTCTTGCCAAAACCACTATTAAAAAATTCAAATTGAGTCTTGCAATACGACCGTGGTTTATTTGCAATAAAGCTATTTCAAATTCGTCTTCAAGTTATTAAATTTTGCAATAACTGATTGGATTTTTTTTGTTTATGTCTGGTTTAAGGATTATGAATGAATGGCTGAATGAGCGGGCCGGGTAGCTCATAAAAGCTACCAACATGTGCCTTTGGCCATGCTTGTTAATAAGAGAATCCAGCTGGAACAAGGTAATTAACTTGGCATGTTTAGAAAACACCGATAGGCCGCTTGGCCTTGAAGTTGTAAAACGGCTTGTTGCAAATGATGAACCAGCTTTAAAAATGTCACTGGACAAGTGTGCAGCTAGATTGTGTCGGACGGCCGGGAAATAAAACTAGGAAAATGCAGAATGAAAGCAGGCAAAGGAAAAATAAAACGAAAGCAAAATTTCTAAGGCATAAGGGAACAGTAAAGCAGCGTTAGAAAGCTAGTTAACAAGTGACAATATTTGCAAATTGAGAAAGAAACACAGGAAAATGAAACACAAGAATAATCTGGAAAACTTTTCCTCGATCATGTAAAAAAGCTGTTCTTCTTGCGTTATACGACCACCAAACTGTTAAGGCAGGCTCAACTGATTGTGAAAGGTCTAGACGCTCGAGGGCAACTAAGTCTGGTTCCCACGGACGCTCCCTTAAAAGACGCGCCTTTTGTCCTCACCTTTGTTCTCTATTGTTAACATTATATAAAGATTTTGTGGGTGTTATATCAAGAAGTAACATTGAATATGACTTTTAAACTCTAGAGTATGTGTTACGATTGTAAAAAAATTGATGTAAAGCAATTATTGCTTCACGAAGTTGATTTAGAAACAAAAATAATTAAAATTAAAAATTAAAAGACAAAGTTAATTTAACCCCTGCTGAGAACATACTGTTCAAGTATCCGCCATGTTTGCAAACACACCCGCGGAACGCACAACAAACACCACGTGGAATCCCTGCAGTGAGATTTCAGTAAAATTTCGCGCCTGAACCAGAAAATCAAAAAGAAATCTTTGCAAAATAAGGGTTGTAGTTTAGAGTAGAAAAAAGCTAAAGCGTGCGAGAAAAGACTCTTTTAGGAATGATTGGTCATTTGCAGCTGTTGTTGCAATGACCTTGTCAATCAAACGGTTTTCAATGGCTTCCACTAAGGAAATTAAAATAAAGAAAATCGGAAAAAATAATATTAAAACGGCGAAAAGTTAATCAAATTATTACGACCTTAGCTGCATTGCCACTGCGTTCCTATAATTCCGACCCTCTATTTTCCTCTTCTTTACTTTTTTGCATCTTTCGAGATCCCACAAATATCCTTTCCAATGATAAGGTCACATGACATCTTGTTGCATGCTTATTCTTTATGTCGATTGTTCCATTGCAGGAACATCAAACTTAGGCGGATTAAAGACTCGCTGTGAACGAGGTTTTAAGTTTGAAATGGCTCCAAGTATGTGAAAACTACTGTCAGCAAGGCAGAAACTGCTTATATTCAAAGAAGTTTCATCACAACAACCGTACGTACACAAGTCATGTTAGTTTTAACGCCATTAAACGAGCTTATAACAGGCACGAATGACATTCATTGTTGGTATCACTGAGAGGGCGTTATTTTGAGGCAAAACGATAAATTTAGCTGTTAGTAGTTTACGTGCCTCTCATTTCCCTAGAGCAGAGGTTTTTAGTGTTTGCTTAACCTGAGTGCGCACAATAAGCGTGGGAAGATTGGAGAGATAAAATGTAAAGCACCCTTTGAAACTTCCTTCTGACGCCTCTACAGGGAAGTATGGTATCGGTAGTACGCTTAGACAATGGACATGAAAAGCAAGCTGAAATGGAGAGTTAACTTACTCTTTACTTCTTAGATTTTCTTAGACAATATGATTAATATTATCCGCAAGCGCTTTTAAGATGAACCTCTGGCTCGAGAAAGCGCACAAGCACGCCCCGTGTTTTTGATATTGATAGATTGCAATAGCTGAGGAATAGCGTTAAGAGTTTTAATTGAGATTTATTAGTAAGCGATGGTTTTGAAATCAGTCCTCGCGCTATTGAAGATGAAAGGACTCTTACGTAAGCTGGCGTTGAATGCAAATAGCTACTCGAAAACACAGGGCATCACTGGCTCTCAGAGTTTTACTAAAATATCAACGAAACAGACTATAACCAAAACTGCATCAGCTGGAACTGAATATCCAAGGGAGCTTTTGTTGATTTACAGTCATATGCTTGTCGGAAATGTAAGACGTCTCCTCTCGGGGATTAGAGCCAGAAATAGCTAGAAATCGTCTGTCGTTTTAGATTAAGTATATGCGGGAAATCTGAGAAATGTAGAAATACCAAAGTACAAGGTAAAAACCCAGCGAGATTCACGGGGCGTGGAGCTCTGAGCCAATCAGATTGACTAAAACACGATTCTAATCCGGCTTTCGGAACTGGGATTAAATTAGCAATCTAGAAACTCTTTACATGGCCATAGAAAACTACCACCGGTATAATACAACCTGAACCAATTGTCTGCCTTGAAATAAACTTACCTAGTTAGAATGGAATGCTTTGAAAGAGACAGGCACAAGTCTCCATAAAATGCAGGGATCCTTCGATAAGCCTACCACTCACGATTAAAAATTTGTCAGTTGCAACTGAACTGTCGAGCAACAAATTGTCTATTGTTCAATATTGTAAGAACATTCTGAACATCAAGCGTTGTCACGAAGTCTTCCGCGCTACTACCGTGGGTGCACATGTTAGTTTTTACCATCATCCGAGGCGGGAACCCACGACGAATCCCTCCAGCATTTCTTAAGGGAAAACGATGCAGTATATGTAGCGGTTTCTCCTACGCAGTAGACGCTTAACCAAGCAGGCACACGGCCAAGAAACACCTCTCTCGCGCTGTGGTTTAAGAAATGAAATGACTGCTATACACTGGCTAGCCTTGAATGTAAACGGTTGATAGAGATGTAAGTTGAATCATTGGCTCTTAGAGACTTAAACTTCCGACGACAGAAACTATTAACCAATACAACATTTGAAACCTTCGAAGACGGCAAAACAACCTGAGAATAGAAAGACCAAAGAAGGTTTACGGCCCCGAGGGGGTGGGGGAGGGGGGCTCCCATATGAAAAGGTCGGGGATGCTCGACGGAAAATTTGAATGAAACCCCTTTAAGAGAGAAATCTGGGTGTGGCTCAAGCTATATTTCACCCCTAAAAGGCACCTCTTAAAACGGAATAGGCTCGATTACCAGCTCTGAGCCCATCCGATTATTTAAAGCAGCATTCCAATCAAGATTTTAAATTCAGTTAAATTGGCAATTTAAAAACTCTTTACAGGGGGGAATAATTACCGGTAACAATAGTTAATCCTGGATGATTTGGACCTGACTAGAGTGATGAGCTCAAGAAAACCTGGCCCGGATATCATACCCGAAGAACCTGATCAATAACTATGTAAAGAATTCGAAACGGTGTATAATATCAAATCAAATGTTGAATGACTGTTGTCCGGTCAAAAGCATCGAACGGAACAGAGACACACTTCATCCTATTGAACAACTCTTCAGCTTCAATTTAGAATCCAGGGGGATCAGAAAACAATCATCTTTGCGAACTTGACCTCGTTGAACAAGTACGAATCGGACAACGTTTTACAACTTCGCGAAACGTGACAGAAGTTGTATCAAACGTTGATTCGCGCGAGTTGAATAATAACGTTTCCACATCGTTTCCGAAAATTGCCAACAATTTTACCCGACACACGAAATAAATGGAGCAATAATTGCACAAAGAATTACACCTTTATCTGGGCTTCCACAGAAACCGTACTGTACTCGCTGAAAAATTTAAATTCCAAGCGTCAACAATGCTATATTAATGACAATAATATGAAAAATGCTGGTGTCCAAATTTTTGAACAAATTGCGCAGCATCCCGCCCAAAGAAACTTCGCAAAACTTCCGTTTTTATAGAGATACTAATTAACTCTGGCTGAAACATTGAGCAACATGTCACAAACTACGAAAACCAAGAAATTTTGGAACGATAAGCTGTCTTAGAAGCGCCTAAAAAGTCTAAAAATTCTGTAAGTAAAGTTCACTTACGATCGTCCTCGTGAAAGCCTGAGTTTTGTTGCAACCACGGCTGAAGTTCCTGTCAGGATGGTCGGTAGCCAAATTCATCCAATTTTCTTTCATTGTTTTGGCTCTCCCTTTGTTTCCAGCGTATTTTCTTTGATTTACTCGCCAAAGAGACATTTTATAACACACCTTTGCTAAACACTTGTTAACTGAAGTCAATTTGGCTCGTTTTTGTGTCAAAATTTTATCGCTGGAAAGCCAGTGAAAGTCGTGGTGGTAGCCGTGAAAAAAGGGCGCGAACTCTGTTGTGACGTCAACAAGAACCTCTTCCGTCACTGATAGGCTCTTTGCAGCTGGCGTCACGTGACCACATTTTTTCTTTTAAAAATTTTTATTATGGGCTATAACTTAAAGAATGACAGAAATGGAAAGAGCATATTAAAAATACTAGAATGGCCAAGTTTGAGGTCCCTTGCATTAA
>Ga0126338_10003530_pt1 | contig 10976 bp, 17 predicted proteins | sample OrbCmetagenome_2_FD_92529 | JGI IMG/M metagenome (GOLD analysis project Ga0126338, IMG submission 92529) | Coral microbial communities from Petempiche,Puerto Morelos, Mexico - Orbicella C C metagenome | ecosystem: Host-associated > Invertebrates > Cnidaria > Coral | place: Petempiche,Puerto...
AAGTTTTGGCCTTAAAATTATGGTGTTGTCACGGGCAACTTACCTCGTTTCCATTGGTAACAATATCAACGGCCGTTGGTCGCCTGTCGCGTCGCCTACAATTTCGCGCGCTTTGCTGCCAATAACGTCAAAGGCCGACAAGTTACCAATAGATACGAAGCCAGTTGCTCGTGACAACAACAAAATTTTTACGTTAAAACTTGGTGACCAAACTTTCGTCCCACCTTTCTCAACTGATAATCGTAGTATTCAAAGCTTTGGATAACAGTCTGCTGATTGTGTCACGTTTGGCGACGGCAACCACCGATCGAGCTGAACCAAAGCTCGCGCTTGAAAACGCTGGTGAGAGAACACTGGAGCCCGCAGCACTCCAATTAACGTTTTTTTTTTTTTTTGCCGGTTTGTATTTTTTCGCAACGAGGCGGTAGTGGTTGTCCTCTTGGCCCAAACTGTTAGCTATCTCGTTGATTTTTTGCAAACGGACATTTTCAGCCTGTGGCTGAGGCGAGTCCGCAGCCGGCAGATTAGGATAGAGAGACTGACCAGGAGGAGCGGACGGCTGCGGCTGGGCAGCAGCAAATGGCAGAACGTTCGCAGACGACATGGTGTAAAAAGTATTTAAGTAATTTTTAATTCAAATTCCAGAGGCATGCCTTTGAAATCAAAGAGCTCGCCATTTTCATCTTTGAGGCTGATAGTTATGCTATTTACATGGGCGTCTGTCGAACAGTCACTCAACACCTGTTGCGGGGTGGCGTAGCTTACTTTTGCATAAGGCAAGCCTTTTATATCAAATCTAGCCAAAACATCTGATCTCTTCCCGTTTAAAAAGTTTTTGGTTTTGTCAAGCAGATCGCAATGAATGAGATATGTCGTTGGAGATGTAAGCCGTTTTATGTATGTTATATTTTTTAAATTTCGCCCAATACCAAGCAACTGCGCTAAATCACGGTCAAGCCAAGGGTAAGTTTTGATTACCAGCTGGCCAACAGGTTCATTTGTTTGTGTATCTAAAAGGTTATAGCTATATTGTGAGAACAGACTGTCTATTATTTTTGCCAAGCTCTCTTAAGTATAATGTCCAGGGGGGATCTTAGAAACCGGCTTAACTTTAGCATCTTTGCCCCCCAACTCAGCTGAACCTTCGTTTTTCAGATTATGCCAGCTATTGTACAAACTGCAAGAGAGGAGTCTGATGAAATGTACCTTCGAGTCCGGCTCCTCAAAGAACACAGTTTCTCCGTTATTTTGCGTGGCAATCGTAAGCACAACTATTTTATATTGTACAAATATAACATATTCAAAATTGACGCGTTCAAGGACTTTGAAAAATGGGCGCAAAGGCCAGATACGAAAGCCAAAGAAGCCGCGGCCCAAAAAAGCGCGTGGGCAGCGTTCACAAAACAGTTCCCTAATGCTGATAAAACCCAATTCGTGGCACAAATCAATATTGATGAAAACCGCAACATCACTCAGAAATGTTCTTTAAGACAAGAAAAGGGGCCCTTCAAAGCGTGTTTGGCTCAGACAGGCAGTACTGGAGTCAGGCAATGAAATCTGCTATTGGCGTATCAGGCGTGGCGGGCTTTTCCTATAAATTTTCGCTAATGAAATAGTCAATTGTCGCCAACTAGAATAGCACTGCCCAGACTGAGCACTGCCCATCCCAGCCGTAGATTTCACGGAAGCCGCGCCCAGCCTTAAGAAAATATTCGACCAAAACATAAACATCTACGTGACCCCTTACACCTTCTTCGTGACAAAATTCAGAGAAATCTTCCAACAAACAAAACTCAGGCGCAACACTGCGGCCAAATCAAAGAGGTGGCTGGGCGAGCCCGATATGAAATATTGGCCACAAAAACTCAACTTTGCCGTGTTTTGTGCGACACAAGGTTGTGGAATTTCTCGAGAAATCTTTGACCGCGGGCTGGCACTGCCGCCGCAAATAAGAGCTTTTAATCAATTCCACGTGTATTTTACGGTCAGGCGAATTTTGCACCAGCTTGGCGGCATTCAGAACATCAGCGCTTTGCGAGGCAATCCAACATTCAATAAAGCCGACAACCATTATAACGTGGCTTCATACAAAACGATATGCGACGAGTTTGGAATAAATTCATCGAGCGATTTTCGCTTCACACAAGGGAAAAACCACGGCTTGGGAAGTGTATACATTGGCGTGACAGGGCACGGGCCAGTGAAAACAGGAACTGCTTATCCAGTAGGGTTCTATAAATTCAGTGATGAAGGCGGTGCGGCAAGCAAAGGAAATCTGCTTTCTTTCATTGAACCTCATGCCGTGGCCCAGTATGACTGGTTCACCCCAAACAGAGCCGCCGTTTTGACGCAGACAGGCCTTTCGCACATAAATCAGTCAATCGAAGCGTTTGTTTACTGCGTCTTGGGTGCGCAAGTCAACGTGCGCAGCAGTATTCTTGGAGAAGGAGGTCGAGCGAAAGAAGCCCAGAGCGAGTTTCTGGTTTTGATGGAAGACGCGATCAGACAGCCAGACTTGTCACAGAACGTGCAAAGGTATCAGCTGGCGGTAGATCAAACGAAGGTCAGTCTCAACCTGGCGGTCTGCCCGGGCGTGTGGCTGATGCCCGCGCGAATGATAATCAACACAGAAAGCAGGATCGGTTACAACAACAAGCTGAAACAGGCCGTGGCCGAAATGAAGCTGGGGTGAACAACGAGGTAAACCAGGGGACAAAACAAGCCGCGCTCAAAATGATGGAAGGAGGTCCGTCTAAAATCAGCCCGCCAAACAGCCATCCTTCCAACCCGGTTCACAAAGCTGCCCGGGCGAATCAAAAAAGCCAGCCCGCCGCTTCAAATGGAAGCACGCCGCCTGCTCGATCTGTCGAGCCAACGAAGGACAGATCCGCCGGTCGATGCAACGCAGCACGAAACCAACAAAACGAAGGTCCTTATAGGCGTGGCGGTCCTCGCGGCGCTGCTTTTCATGCGGAGCTCTTGAAGACGGCGACAGCGACGAGGATGAGTAGCCAGGGGTACTCAGCGAGATAGGCGACCGCCCGGCCGGCGGTGTTGAAAAGGAAGCCTGCCGTCTGGCCAAGCAGTCTTATCTTCCCAGTGCTCGTAATAGTCCCAGTCTGTATAGCCTCCGCCGGCCATCTTTTGAGAATATAGGACGTTTTTAAGTAGAGGCCACCGAGCTATCGCCGTTGTTTGATATATTTTTCGAACAAAAAGACCACCGCGGCAAGAATCAGCAGCCAGGTGCGCTCGGCGAGATAGCTGACCACCTGCCACGCGGTTTTGAAAAGAAAGCTCGCAACCTGGTCGATCAGCCCGGGCAGCATTGAACCAAGCTTTGCGCCTATTTCTTTGAGACCGGCCCCCAAAGCTTTGCCGGTGGCTACTAAAGCCTTAGTAATCGTGCTCACGACAGCCCCGATCGTGACTCCGGCAGCGAGCAGCACGGCGGTCACCGTCACACCGTATTTTTTGAAAATGTCCTTGATTCTTTCCGAGAGAGGCCGTACCCCTTCCCGTTCTTCAACCTGAGGTTGCAAACGCGCGAGCTCTTCGTTCCTTTCTGTCACCCGGGCCTCTGCGGCTTTTCTCTCAGAGGGCGAGGCGCTTTCATCTTGTAACACCGCCTGGTCTTCTTTGTTTTGGCGCCGCAGCACGCTTTCTCGCTCTTTCAGCTCATCTTAAGGTTTTGTGCTGTTCAGCCCCGCCTCTACCGCATTTCGTTTACTTCGCGCCTCTGCCAGCTGCTTTCTGAGCCCGCCGACTTCTGCTCTGAGGGTATCTTCCTTTGCCATCTGCGCCCGGTCTTTTGAGGCCTGTTTTCGGATCTTTGCCAATTGTTTTTGATTCGCATCCAAGTTTTTTTGAAGATTCTTTTTTAGCAGTTTGAGCTCGTTAATTTCTGTTTCTTTGTCAAGCGTGGAGCCATGCTCTTGAGTATTAGCATCGATCTGCGCCTGAGTTCTCTCCATTCGTTGTCTAAGCCTCTGGTTTTCTTGCTCGTATTTATTTTTTTTGGAAGCCAGCTCTTGGTCCTTTTGTAATTGAGCTTCAACTTCTGCCAATCTTTGCTGGTTTTTTTTCGATGGTCTCACGGTCTTCAATTATGATTTCTTCAGCACTAGTGCCTAGTGCTTTGATTTTTGTGTAATGAAACTTTTTTAAACATTTTGGTCTCGCCTCCCTTTGGTGCGAATGAAACAATCTCTAAAGAGTTCCCTTTTTTGCTGAAACCTATCGGACCCAATTTTGCAATGTTAGCTTTCGCGGAAAATGTTTTGATCCTGTTTATTGCGTGATCTATCCTTGATTGTTTCTCTTCTGGAACCAACCAGTTTTCGCCCAAAAGGGCGGCTCTTTCATCAAACGAAGGCAGCCCGGTCTTCTCGTGGTGCCTCGTTTGCATTTCTATTTCTTCCCCAACATGATAGGGGGTCGATGTCGCACCCGGCTGAAAGGGATGGGTCCCGTTTTCACCTTCTTCGCCGTCGTCGTCATCGTGGTCAAGCTGATAGTCAAGGTCACGATCATCGTAACCAAGCTAGTCGCCTTCGGCCATTTGGGCGAGTATATCTCTCAAACATGTTTTTAAATTAGAAAATAATCTCGGTGTGTTATACAGAAATGTCTGTGCAAAGAACCTTCGCCCAACGCACACAGAAAAGACCTCACGCGCAATGATGGCCCCGCGCGCTGTCAAACGCATCACCTTCGAATGCACCGAAGCCATCCCCGGTGAGATCCTGTATGTTTCAGTGCCCAAGCTGCATGAAAACGAGGTGCTGATGCCTGGCTTGCTGGCGCTTCGCTTCGACATCGACCTGGAGGGCGGGCACGCCAACAACCTCCTCGTTCAGACCGTCACGCGGGCGCTGGTTGACAAGCTGGTCGTGAAGTTTGCGGGCACCATCCTGCGAAACACCGTGGGTTACGACATCTACAAAATCTTCGAAGACCTTTTCCTCCCGGTCGAACAGCGCGACAACATGGTGCCTGAGGGGATCCAGAGCGAAGACTTGTGCAAAATACCCTCCAACGCGGGGAACAAGAAAACATCGGGGGTCGCCGCCGAAAACAAGCTAAACGCTGTTTACGGAACTAAGTACCGCATCAGCCTGGACCATCAGCTGCTGACCGACCACGGCGTGCTCTACCCCCAAGCCCTATGCAATGGACTCGACTTTGTAGTCGCCCTGAAGCCAGCCGCTTCTTTGTGAAAGAAAAAAATAAAACCGAACACGTGACTCTGCAAAAGTTCTACGTTGAAAACAAGTTCGGGCTGCTCATCGATCTGCGCTCTATGGCAGACCGCTAAATGCACGGCAGCGGTGTGCGCCTTGTGAACACCACAGACGGCGTCCAGCTGGCAATCGAACGTACCGCCACCGGCTCCAACTGAACTGCCACGTGTTCGTGATCTCTAAATCCCAGTTTAACATCATGGAAAGACAGCTAGAATCTGTGCAGTTTTGATTTGGGCATGTGAACTTTGAATAAAAAGGACCCCGGCAATATTCCCTTCAACGCGCTCATCGTAGGGCCGACCAACTCAGGCAAACCGCGGTTCCTCGTGGACCAGCTCTGCGGCCCTTTTTGCGGCCGGTTTGATTACGTCGCGCTCATCTGCCCGACGTTCGCTTATAACAAGACCCTCTACCGTTTCGCTGAGAGAGATCCGCGGCTGTTTGTTATCATCTGCAAACAACAAGAAGTGGAGCTTTGGTTGAAAATAGCGAGTTTCGTTTTTGAAGGCGCCAACACGCTGATAGTCCTTGATGACTGTGCGGCCTCCAAAGACGTGAAAGGGCGCACCGGCGAGCTCGTGAAACTCGGCTTTTCTGCCCACCAGGCGAACATCAGCGTGTGGGTGCTGACCCAGCAGCTCTTCAGTATCGCGAGGCCGTTCCGTGAAAATGCGGCGGACATCGTGCTGTTTTACACCCCTTCGGCCACAAAGGCGATTGTTGAAGATTACGCGGGAGAGCTTTCCCAAGAGTCCCTCAAGCAGCTGATTGCGAGGCTGAAAGAGCGCCTGTTCTCCCACCTCGTGTTTTCTTTTCCCCTCTTACAGGCATCGACCGGTCGATGCACGAGATGGCGGCTCTTACGGCTGATGAACTGGCAGCAATGGATGAAGTCCTGCAGATAGTGGAAACCGAGCCCTCAGGCTCTCCCGGCAGCAACGCTCTTGCTCAGCCCGACACCCCGGCCAAGCGTAAACAGCTGGCGATTCTGGTTTCCACAGGCAAAGCAATAGAAGCCGTTGGCGTGCACCTGATGCACGAGCAGGTGAAGCAAAGAGGTTGAAAAGCACTACAAAAGTTATGAGACGTACGTTGGCGCCAAGACCACTGAAACTTCGATTGAAAGTTTCTTGATGTTGGCCACGAAAGCGTTGGGGATGGTGGTGCGGGTCAAAGATGCCGACGCTTTGCAGAATGAGCTGAAAAATGATTATATAATTACTAAAGAGCTGTCTGCCCTGGCAGACGGCCTTGCCTTGAGATGTGGACGGCTGCTTGCGGTGGCCAACGCGGCGCTGATCACGAGAAAACATAATAATTAATAATAATAATAATTTATTTCTAGCGCATTCCACTAAAAAATCTCAATGCTCTTACAGAATAAAAATGAGAAAAACGATAACGAAACCAATATAAGGAAAATTGATTTTAGTCCACAGTCTCGACTGGTCGAGGTGTTGTCGGAGCAGCGCCACCCTTCTCGTGATGTATACGGCTATCCGCTTGAGGGCGTTGATGAAGTACCCGGCTCAGCAACTGCTAAATAACTGGTCAGCAATTCCTCAATTAAATATTTTTGTTGAATAAAATAATGGCGGATTCAGAAAACTCTCAAACTGTAGCCCAGCCTGCGGAGCCAACACCACAGCTGCAGCATCGGCCAGTCGACGCACGGGAGCAGGTAACTTCAAAAATACCAACTACCGTACCTGTAAAAGAATAAAACCCGAATCGGGTGGCTGCGGGCAAAGCCTTCCAAGAGAAAGCAAAAAAAAAGGCGCGCGAAGAACAAAAAAAAGCCGCAGAAGCCGCTGTAGCTGCGGGCCTCGTTCCTCCTGTCACTGGTGGTAAAAGCAAAAAGCAGCCAAGCGTTGCTTCGACTGACGAGGCGTCCAATGAAGACACAAAAACGTTTTCAGCACGAATCAATGGCTCAGTATAATCAGCGTTTTTGCTTCCATCATTGGCCTTTACTACAAACGCGATGAGATGAAAAAGGTTTTCAGCAATAGCAAGCCACAGCAAACCGCCCCTCCTCCTGCCCCGCTAGCGGGGCCACAAGCCGCCGTCGATACGCAGCCAATTTAAAGAAGAGGGATCCGGCCAATGGATTGACATTTGAAAAGAAAAACATCCAACCGTATATCCTCTCTTCTTCGAAGAAGAAAAACAGATGTCGGAAAACAAGTTCGTTAAAACGATCATGGATACGGCCGTTCTTACCGGCTTAGCCGCCGGCATCGGCTGGATTGCGAAAAAGGTGGTCAAAGAGACCTTTACCGCTGACCGCAGCGGCAGCGCCATGAACTATGCAAAATTCACGGCTGTCCTGGCAGGCAGCATCGCGCTCAAAGATTACCTTGAAGACAAAAAGATCCTCCCAACCAGAAGAGAAAACCACCTTTCAAGCGCGAATATCATGCCGGGTAATCCGGCAGCCCAGGAAATCTAGCTTGCCAGGGGTGTCGAACAATTCATAAGGCATGTGGGATTTCAGATCGGCGCCGCAGTACGCTTTGAACCACTTTTCATAGCTCGTGCCTGGCCCCAGATAGTTGATGAGGTCTACGAAGCGGAAGCCGCTGGTCTTCATAAACATCGTCGTGTGCGCCTTTTTCCCCACTTGCACCTTGGCTGTCGTGTCGGCCACCAGCTCGACGAAACTTTCTTTTAACTGGTTCATATCACAATGCCCAGAGTTGAAACCGACGACGGGGACCTGGTCGCACCATTCTGCGATCACCCTGCGGCCCTTTCCTGTTAACAAGTGGCTGTCTTCCGGCATGAACTCAGCTCTAACTCGCCTGCGGATGTTCGCCCAGTGCCTCTCCAGCTCTTTCGTGAACTTCTGGATTAGCTCTTTGGGGTTTCGTTCGCAGATATGCGTGGTCTCGCGTTCTAACGTGTCGCCGATGCTCACGGTAATTGGCACGTGGGTTGCTTCGTACGTGAGCGCCGCTGCCACTTCGTTTCTCTGACTTTTATCATGCCGCAATTCAAAATCGTACAAGATCGCGTCAGGATAGGTCCGCGTTTCTTGGTTTGGCAGGGCGTCGTGGGTTTTTTGGACGTCGCACTCCCATTTCTCTATAACTCGATACCGGCTTCTCTCAAGGCGCGGGTCCTTGCTACCATGGCGAGGAAGTGGTTTTCTCGCGTTTGGCTGTGAGTGATAATTTCTTCCCGGGCGTTTGGGAAACATCGGCGGCAGCCGTACCAATGGTAGCCGTGGTATTGGAACACCGTCTTTGTTTTTGGGTCATAACCATCAACTGGCGCTCCCTCAATCCAACGCTCGCCGTCGTGGCCGCATAACTCGTGGTGAATATGTCGGCCCAGCTGCTTGCTTGCGTGCCCTAGCCAGCGGACAGATGACGCAGACGCTCCGGGCTTGCCGTAGAAAACTCTCTCATACGCTGTCTGCGGGGCTTCGACTCTCTTGTTGGGGTAATCAATAACCTTTTTCCCTTGTGAGCATGTTTTACTGTGTCTTTCAAGATTACAGGCTTTTGTGAAGCGCACTTGACACTCCACGCATGCACACAGCCGTGCTAACTTCTTGATGTCTTTTATCAAAAACTCGTGTCCATCATAATTTCCAATCGTCATTATGTTCGGCAGCTTGTCTGAAGGGCTTCTTCTGAGATGCCACAGAATTTCGCCGTTTTTCTGACGCTCAGGCTCAGAGACTCTGATCCCAAGCCAAGCCGACAACTGTTTCCTTTGATTAAGGTGCGTCTCGACCTTATCCAATTCATCAAGAGAAGTTTTGGGGATATTGTTTAGCGCTGTTTTGAGTTTTAAGAACCCCTGCGCGAGCTCTCTCGCCGCCTTTGTGCACCGATCCGGGCGCGCCCCTGATACACAGCAATGCAGCGCCACAATTTGTCGTCAAAAGTGTCTAGCGCCACCATTTGGCGGCCGTAAGCAAGGCTGCGCAGCCAGTCTGGCAACGCGTCTGTGCCTAACAATGGCTGCCTGTCGAGCACGACCTTCACTTGAATGTTGGAAAACTTTACAAACGCCCATTTGGTATTAGGGCGCTCGATATTGTGAGGGTTTAACCGTTCATTTCCCTGCGCATTCAACCATCTTCCCGCTTCAGCAAACTTGTTCATCTAAGGCGAGCCCTTGCGCTGTCTATAATAAACCATTTTCAAATCTGTTTCGGTGTTTACTATGACATACGCATAGACGTAACGAATATAGAAAGCCAAGTTGACGCGTTGCTGAAACTTAGCCCTGATAGAGGGCGTGCTGTTTGCACCCAACCTCTTATCAAAGGTCCATCTGATGAACCTTCTGCCTTTCTTTTAGTATTACATCCCCTCGCGCGCGACATACATCTCCACGATCTCATTCTGAAAGTCAATAATCGGGGGCTTTTTGGGGCGCGCTATTGGGCCGGTCTTGATAAACCGTTTGGTGTGACGGGCGACGTACATCGCTATTCCAAGGTAGGGCTACTGTTCAAATGGTGCGCGTTCGCCCGAGTGCGACATCAGAAGGCTTACTTTGCGTGCGCGCGGGGCGGTGCGTCCGAGCGCGGCATCAGAAGGCTTAACTTTGCGGACGCACGCAACGCTCCTCAGTAGTAGATAGAGAGTCTGACAAAAACTGGCAGCGTTGCGCGGCGAGGCGAGGCGAGCAATGCGAGCCGAGCCCAGCCGAGCCGCGCAACGCTGCTGGTATTTGTTAGACTCCATCTACTATTCCAGTTATGGAGCTGTGCATTTTCGTGCGTGAAATGGGATCGAGACCTCACCACCCCACCCTTGCTACCCCTTTTTACAAATCAGAGGAATTTCACAATTGCTTCTGTTTCACAACTTATTGATTTAATTCCATATACAAAAGCCTTGATTCTTTCTTTTCATGGTGATAACGCACTTAGCAGTTCCTAAAGTTTCTAGCCTAGCCTAGATTTCATTCACCTTAAATATGTTTCTTGCAACATTCCAAGCTAGCGCTTTGTCCTATTTCATCTCTCGAAAGAATAAATACTGCGTTCCCTAAACTAAATGCTTCAAGCCTGCGGATATTGCATCTTAGTCAGTGGTTTGCGATATTGCCTGATAACTTAATTACAACTTGCCGTAACAAAGTCACGTTACAACTGTCGAACCAAGTCGAGTAGTCATCGCAAACTACTAATTATCTGCAACTGATGTACTCTCAACAACAGTGCATTTTACATGACACAGGCTGTTACTTGCTTCAGCTAATTCCTGGATCAAGTCTGGATGCACGTCTTGCCAGCCAGCCAATCTTGGACTCTCGTGAAATATCTTTACTATTGTTCGATTCACATTGAATCCTTGAAGTCTTTTTAGCTTGAAAAGTATCGCATACTGGAGAGAACGGCTCCCAAATTTTTCCTGTCAGTTTCGGGGACACTTCCTCGAATTTTATCTGCACATAAATACATAGCGTCGCATTTTAATATTCTCTATATTACGTAATCTGCTTAAACAATTGTAGGCCTGCGGACTGGTGATACATCTGGGCGTAATCATTTCAACTTATAACGTTTTCCCTCCGTGTTCAGAAGTGGGCGTTTCAGGTAATAACGGTTTTATAACCTCCTCCTCCTCCTTTGCGAGCCTCATGTCACGCTTCAACGAAAACAAAGTCAACAGAAAGAACACCGAGCTAAGGAGGTACAAGCCAGGGAAGAGAATGTACAGTGCTGTTCGCAGACTGGTGACTTCCTTGAGCGGAGGAACAAGC
>Ga0126338_10003531_pt1 | contig 10974 bp, 6 predicted proteins | sample OrbCmetagenome_2_FD_92529 | JGI IMG/M metagenome (GOLD analysis project Ga0126338, IMG submission 92529) | Coral microbial communities from Petempiche,Puerto Morelos, Mexico - Orbicella C C metagenome | ecosystem: Host-associated > Invertebrates > Cnidaria > Coral | place: Petempiche,Puerto...
ACCTCTACCATTGGTATAAATTAGTTTACTTTTCGCACAAATATTTTTTAACTTGAAAATGGTGCCAGGATGACACCGAAACGTCGTTGCTCAGTTTTTTCGCTAATCTTTATTGTTAACATGCAGATACAGCAATTTAATTCCACAATTTGGTCGCCCAGTTGCAGAGCTGAGTATGACATTCAACCTTGTGATGGATACAGTTTATCAAGAGCACAATCACAGACTAACTCAGTGGAATAATATGTTTCTAAACCCTCCACTTCTTGAAAGCTATGCCCATGCGATTGACTCAAAAGGAAGTCCATTATGCAATTGCTTTGGTTTTATAGATGGAACAGTAAGGCCAATTTGTTGACCCGACCAAAACCAGAGGGTCGTTTATAATTGACATAAGCAAGTACACGGTCTCAAGTACCAGTCTGTTGTCTTACCTAATGGCATGATAGCCAACATGTACGGCCCAGTAGGTAATTGTTTTAATTTAATTTGTCGTTTTTTTCTCTTTTGGGAGGGGGAGATTTGGAAGTATTATACCCTGACTTCACTGAAGTAAAATACTCATTAATCTGATCTCTTTAAGAGGGTAGAAGGCATGATTCAGGTATGCTGGCTGATTCTGGTCTACTTTGCAATCTGGAGCAGCATGCCTTCTCCACAACAAGAGAACCAATGGCCCTTTGAAAACTGCTGAAAATTTTGCATCTGCTGTTGTTGCTGCTTAGTTTGTTCTAGCAAGATTTTCTTTATATCCTGATGTTGTTTTCTTGAGTGATCTTCCCGTTTACCCTCGACTTCAACTGGTTGCTTTTGCAGCTGCAATTCTTGCTCTTTCCACTTCTGAACAAGATAATTTTTTTTAACAAATATGCAATTGTGTCACCTCCACTTCTACGAATTTTGTGCTTTAGTTTCACGTTCTCCTCTTCATTCTGTTACCTTGTCTGTGTTCTGCCCAAGCTTTCCATTTCCACTGCTTTTGCGTTGTCAATTTTCTTATGGTCAGTTTCCTCGGTGTCTCCAGCTGCACTTTTTTTTTTCAATTCCACTTGCCTTCTCTTCGTCTTTCATCTTTGCTTTAAATTTCTCACTCAGCAGTCTTTATCTCTTTCTAACAGCACACGTACTGACTTCGATTCGGGGAAACTTAAGGCCATTCAGATTTTTTGTAAATTTTTCCCAGATTTGGCCTCAAGAAATGCTTCCTTTTTTGTACTTAAAGGGTTCAAGTACTAAAATTTCTTGATACAAGCGGTTGTCACGTTCCTCTGTCCACTCCATGTTTGATCTGAAAAATCATAATGATATTTAGCTTCAACAAACTTTTCCTCAAACAAACTTGGGTAAATTATTTAATTAAATTTCTGGTTTAGCTTTCATTAACAACAACTTACTGGACTGTTTTCTTTCTTTCTTTGGCATGGTATAACAGAATTTAAACCCTGGATGGAACCTGCTTTACTTTAACTGTAAATAATTTATATTGGTTCCTTTACAATGATATGCCTTTAAAAATATTTTACATAACAACCACTTAATATCACTGTGGCAATTTAAGCTGACACTTGTTAAGCATACTTTAAGTGGAAGGTTTCCATTAAAACTTTTCTAGAATTACCTGTGCGATATATGTACATGCTCTGTCTCCATATTGAAACACTTCACATTTTATTTTTGACCAAATAACAATCCAGCAACAACAGTATAACATTGAAAACATTATCTAAATTGGTGACTTTCAGCAGACTTTCAAGTGCAACAAAATTATCCTGATGACATGATGCAACCATTTGAGTCCATGTGTCACTTGACCAAGGAGACGTTGATGACTATGACATTAAATTTACAACACTGATTATCTGGTGATTTTGTTCAAGTGTTATCAACATTAAATTTCTCTGGTTTTCCATGGTTGTGTAAATTCAAAATGAAGCTGTAAATTCAAGTGGAAATTGGAGATACTGGGCGAGTGTTATAAATCTGCCAAAGAGTTTCATGAGTTTAATATTACAGTAACAGCAGCTATTTCATGTGAGATTGTAAAGACAAACTTTGAGTCATGGAATTTTGCTGACCCGATAGTAGTGAGCCCGTTTTTAAAGCCCGTGAAGCGGCCGACATTGAAATTTGTCGTTCCCAACCTTCTCTATAAACTCCTCGATGATTTCAGAAATTGACATAGATAGGAAGTTAGTTGAGTTCAAGGTCGTCTTCCTGTACAATCCTTCAAATGTCTGGCCTGGCAGTATCTGCACCACTATTGCAGTGCAAATTGTTTCAAACTCCACAGAATTTAAACCTGTAAGCTTAATTTGGTTACCTCCATCCTGTATAATTCTGTCAATGATTGAGAATGTGAAATCTTCACCTGATAAGCTTGATAATACACAGGATGAAAAATCCTGAATGAGAACTCCTTCCATACTTTGACATGTTTTGAATCTCCATTGCAAAGAAACACAAACCAAACATGCAGAGACTCAGGCAAAACTTACCTGGCAAGTGACAAAATATGCTAAACATTGTAAATTTCATGACATAGTAACCTTTCATTGGTCAAAAGTGACACATGAACAAACAAAAACCTTCAAAGTTTGAACAAATTTGTCCACTCACTTCATGACAAACATTTCACTTATGCCTGCAGAAGTTATGCAATTGTCCAGCTTGTCTGTCACCCTTTGTTGTTTACATATCTCAAGAAACTCTTTCTCTTCTGTATATTGCCAGGAATTGCTTTTTTGGGCCTGTACTCCTCACGGATAAGCCATCAACTATCACATCCAAGCATCTCGAGCAAGCGTAGGAAAAACTTGCGCAGTGTGAGTTCGTGTCTTACGTAGGCCGCAAACAAGATGTAATACCATTTATACAAGTGGCTTTGTGTCTTACATAAGCTTACTTAAGCCGAGTTCAAAACCCTCGTCTTACACAAGCTGCAGCTTATGTTATCTGTGGCTCGTGTAAGACATGAACTGGCTAAAATGTACCGTTTATGCGGCAAGTTCATGTCTTGTTTAATCCCCGGTTTGTGTAAGCCGCGGATTATTTTTCTCGTATAAATGGCCCTAATGTTTTCTTGTGGCATACCGTGAATATCCCACTCGTGGAATATTTCAAGGCATGCCATTCGAAAACATTGCATAACTAGTGCAGTATACATATATACATATGTTGACATCAGAATCAAAAATCTCATCCCTGAAACCCACCCTGCTATTATCAATTTACTATCACCCATGTACCTGGACTTGAGGAAGGACGTCCAGTCTTAACAGTCCAGCTGTTTCATCTCGCAGACGATGGACAGTTTAAGCTGGTTTGCCTCCCTAACCACTCTGAACCAGTCTTCAGGGAGGTGCACTGTGGCATTTTTTTCCTCTTCTCAATCTGGCCAAAATCGATGTCATTTGGTAGGAACATGTGTCCCCTCATGAGGTACTTGTGGTTGAGTACCTTGTGCACACCAGTTCGGTGCAGCTCTGCATAGAGACTAATGATGGTGAGGTTTTTGTTCTGGCCCATGCAGCCATCAGAGTAGCTTAGAAGCGACCTATAAAAGATATGGTAAATGTATTATTAAATAAACAATAGCCTCCACAATATCCAGGGATTAACATCCAAGCATATTTTCGTGCAAAATGGAGGCTATTGTTTATTATCCTTTAAATATTTTTCACAGCATGCGCAATTTTGAAAAGTGGTGAATATCACGCGGATATCTGCCAGTCTTAGCTAGGGGAATATTCAGTCACATGAAGAACTTAGGTCAATGGCATGCAAGTGAAAATATTTGATGGATCATAGTGTTTAAACACACAGCTTGAATCTAATGGTTACAAATAATATATCCACAAGAACAAATAAAACCAAAACTAGTGTTTGGCAAAAGTGCAAAAGTGTCATTTTTGCAGTGAGTAAGTAAGTAAGTAACTTTATTTCAACTCAGGTTGATGAGGCTGATTAGGCCCCTAGCAATACAGTCATGCTAATATGCCAAGAAAAATATCAAAAATATCTAAAGAAAACATACATGATCAATTAATGACTAACATTCTAACTATATCAATAAATAAACAATAAACAGTCCTAAATCTTAAAATTATTACAGTGCATCATAGAAAACTGTACATCACAGTTAGAGAAAAACGAATGTTGTAATGCCTAACAACACTCCTGTTTGTTTTACTTGTGGCCAACACTAGTAACGCTTGCCCACTTATATCTATTTACAATTTTTGAAACCAGGTATTTCCTCAAATAAAGTTTGTCATTTTGGCGCTACAAAAGTCTTGAAAATCGCTTGCCAGAAATACTGTCTTAAACAATCCCTTGGCAGTTTTTCTGAATCTGAGATTTGTAAAGGAAATAACTGAAACATACCTCGCTCCTGTGTTAAACTCGGTGAGAAACTGATGTAAGCAGGAAGCAATCTCCCACATAAACGTGTACCCCTGGTCGGCCACACAGTCATGGATTCCAAAGTTGTACATCCACAACTGGCGCTTATAGAACATATTGTGCTTCAGATTTGGCGTTTGGAGATTTTGTTGGAAATCGTGCTTTTTCATTCCAGCTTCCTGCTTGTCTTCCCTCTTCATTTCATAGCCAGGCAGGGCCTTCTTCTGGTGATTTGCCAGTTCCTTCGCCTTCTGTTCTTTCTCCGCAGTTCCCACAGGCGCCTTAATGGACAGGCATAACTTGTTGCATTTAGCGCAAGTGTCCATGCGTGGAGGCACAAATCCCAGATTGAACTCTCCATTAATGACGTCTTGATACATATGCAGAGATATATTTGCATTTAGTTTGGCAGGAACTTGTGTCCTGTTCCTGCTGCCTACATCTGAGAAAACAAAATAATTCTCAATAATATTATCACAGGTTTATATTTTTGCCGACAGGAAAACAAAAAACTTTCAGTGCTGATGTACTAATTTCAATCATTATCATATGGCAGGAAAAATAGTAAATCCATACATTCGTGGCTCTGCCTTACTTGATAAAACACCTGCGAACTTCATTCAAGCGACGATTCGTCATTACACATAATGCCTTTCAGCATTGTCTATTTACCACAATATTATGATACTTTTCAGCATTCTTGCAGTATATTTTCTACACAACTTCAATCGAAACAGCTGTTTATTTAGTTAATATTAAACCCCTTTAGGCCACAGATGGTTAGTTAATTGGTTTAGGTTTTTTTAAACTAAGTCACTTGATCAAAAACTCATTCCCAAAAAGTTGACCATGTTGGTTTGCTTTGACCTCCTCTAAAAAAGTCAGGCCAGCTGTGGGTATCTAATCTACTTTCCTTAAAATTTTGTAGTTCCTCTCCACAATAGCTGGCACATTGTTTTTCTAAGTAGTCGAAGTACATTCTTTCTAATGACCAACCGCCCTCTGGGTTGTTGTTCCTGGAATAGTGCGATGTTTGCCTTGGAAAGGAATTGATGTGGGCTCTGACCTACATTACAAAAGCACATATTTAGAATCATCCTAGGCATTTGACAAATAATAGAAAATGCTACACTGTAAATCCTTAATATCAAGACAAACAAAACAGGGGCTTAGGTGAGATTGAATCGTCCATATGTACAAGAGTTCCCTGTTGCAGCAAATTCCTGTTAACATGTAAGTTCAACAAGAACGTCTCACTAAACCAGGAAATACTCCTGCGTTTTTATATCAAGTCATATCAAAAGCTCTCCACAATTTCAGAGCTGGTGATGTAATTTTTATACTCTGTTACGGACTAGACTCTATGTAAGAACCTCCCAGTTTTCGGACTAAAGCAGCGAAAATTTACACTGCATGACTGAAAAACCATACCCATCAAGTGACACAAACCTATTTGGTGTAATCCAGTCACCGATCAATTTAAAAAATAATTGAGTGAAAGTGACTTATTGATAGATTTGAGTTTTTGGATTCTGGCTATTTTGCTTGCATGTTTCCCAAAGGCAGTCAATTTAACAGATCTTGATGATTTAGACTACGAGTGAGGCACAGCCTAGCTAGTTGAGTATTGCTTATAGAAAACGAGGGTGAGTAGCCTAATTGTTTTAGTAGACACTTTCAATTGCAGAACAAAGCATAGCGATTCAACACGTAATAACTGAGCTACTATGCTATGATTGGTTGATGCCTGTCATTTATCAGAGTACAGATGCACAGATGACATCACTGTGTAGTGTGACTCGTGCATGTGAGCAGAATTCATAGTCCATGTCAGCTTTACAGGCTAAGATTTTCAAATAGTAAAGGTTAGTTTTTCCCATTGACATTTCACTGTACAACATTCTGTTAATTGATGGTTAAGCAATTGAGTTCTTTGTAATCACAGAAAACTTTATCGTAAAGTGAAAACAACTTTAGCCAGCTTTTTCAAGTTACTTTTTTGTCCAGTGGGTAATGAATAAACACTGAAGATGAAGGACTTTTCTTAAAGTCTAGTGGCCTTGCTTTAGAACTGAAGTCTATCACAAACTGCCCTGGTAGTGCACGTGAGTAAAATTGTGGATATCCCAAACTAAATTTTGTTTAAACACAAGTATGATCAAGGACAATACGTAATATACAACGTCAAGTACTATTACCAGTTTAACTTCAAATTTTCTAGAAAAATATGAGACAAAGTAAAGCTAGACGTTTGTCCCTGATGACAAAATAGTTACCAATCTGGTGAAAAATAGGGCATGCTAAACCTCAATCAGCATTTAGCATGAGGTTGAGGTTTGTGACGTAAAGAGGAGGGTGTGTGTGAGGCTGAAGTCATGAGGAGGTGCTCAGGCCGAGGATGTCATGAGGGGGTTTTGAGAGGGCCTGATGACGTTATGAGGAGGGGGTTTAGCTCAAAGGGAATTAGAACAAATGAAACACAAACGCATTCTTTTCTCTTTTGGCAGTGGTTATGATCTAAAACACCCTTTTCTACAAATGGAACGTATGTCTCTCCCCTACTGGGAGAACGCCCAGCATTTTTACAAAAATGACTTGACATGATTCAATGGATTCATGGCATCAAAATTATAACACAAAAGTACTTCTCTTTTCCTATTTTCTTGATTGACATAGCACCCCATGATTCTTACAGATTACACTACAGACGCACATGATCAGAACTGACCTTTGCCTTGTGAAACGCTACCCTATCTTACTGTATGTCGCGCAATCCACACGTAATTCTCATCGTTGTCCCATTAACTACAATTTATGAAGACATAAACAGGTCTTTATGGTATGTGTGAATTAAAAAATGCAACAATGAAATAAACTGAGAAAATTATTTGCTGTTGGATTTCCACTATAATTTTAAACACTAATTTCTGACTATTTTGCCTACCGCCAAGATGGCGTCGAAATCCATGATAAGGCCTATTTGCTTGCATTAAATTTCTTTGAGCCTGGAAATGTTCTTGGCGGAGAAGAGACTGTGATGAATCCAATGATCTAAAATCACTAGCATTTATTAGTCTGGCAATAACTTTCCAACCCACCACTGTCTGGAGTTGCATTAGCTTCTTTTCACATACATCCTTGGCATTGTTAGGAAGTCAACTTGTGCATTTTCAGGTAAACTCAAATATTGTTGCATTCTTTTGTCAAGATGTTGCTTCGGATAACCACATCCATAAATATGTCCTTTCTCATTACTGGGAAACGCATTTTTTTTATAACTTCTTCCCCAAGAAGTAGTCTCTTGACAGGGCACAGTAAACAGTTCAAAAGTTGTACATGTTAATAGCAATAATTCAGTGCCAAATTAAACTCAATGTGTATAGCAGACATTTTGGGCCTAGCCCTTCCTCAGTGCCAAGTTTAGTTTTGAATGGGATGCATCATTGAAAAAATATACAGTTGTACACATGACTCTAACGGATAGGTAAAAGTGCACACATGTCAAGCTGTTTAAAAAATAAAATCCATGTTTAGTCCATGCAGCCTAAGGGTACCAGGATGAAAAATTAGGTGCATTTCATCATTGCATCTGGCATTATTAGTACCCCTGCATTGTTTTGAGCAGCAACCCTCCATATCATCTAGTTCCTGTCCAGGCTTATTGAAATGTTCTGCAACAGGGAAACCGGGCGTGTTTCTCATAATGGTTTAAAGGTGTTTACTGTGTGTTTCCTGAGCATGTGCCCAGTTTCCCCAACATACAGGTCCAGGCAGCAACGACATGAAATACAGTAGAACACATTGCTGAATTTACAGGTGAAATGTTCTTTTATGGTGTTGTTGTGTCGTGGTCCTTCCAAGATGGTGGTGACTGATACATCAGTGGACGAATGACATCTGGGAGCCCCACAAGGGTATGTGCCGGGTGGAGACCCAGACTGACTTTGCATGGAAGTGTGCACAAGAATATTGCCAATATTTTGGTCTCATGTGCTTTCTGCTGGAAATCACAGTCCACACTGCACAGACATCTGATTCAAAGGAGGTGACTGTAGGGAATACTCTTCTTGCAGTGTAGGGGATGTGATGAGCAGTGATGGAGAAAGTTATGGGTGTTGGTTCGCTTGTAGTGTACAGAGGTAACTGTTCTTTCCTCTGAGTCCACGACCCAACTTATCATTGCTGCTGAGTAAGTCCTGTAAACTGAGGATAGTGGCCAGAATCCTTACTATAAAGGTGGAATACTGGGTAGAATTTAATATGGCAGACTTTGTGAGTGAAAATCCCAGATGGCGGACAAGGCGAAGTTTACGGAATCGCTTCAGCCAGCCCTATGGTGAGCTAAATTGGAATGATTAGGAAGAACATCAAGTGGAGATGGGATAAAGAAAGTCAATGAATTTTTTGCAGAGCTTGAGAGTGCAGTGGAAGTGTTGGAGGATAAATTTAGCAAGCATGTGCAACGTTTATTGCCTTTGCGAGGAATGGTGGCAAGGGTACTAAGAAAGATATCTGTCGCCTATCTACGAGGCCAAAACTGGCAAAATTGTGGGCTGGAGATCTCACTGTTGACGTGACTGGAGAGATCTTTACTTGCATTGCAAGGATGTAATAGATAGGACAAATTTTAGGCATCAGTAATCCAAAACAAATTCCCAAACTATTTAAAAAATAACTGATGAGGAAGCCTGTGGAATTTCACAAAAACAATGAGGTTTTGTGTGTTCTATGGTTACTGGAACAAAAGTGGTGTTCCACAGCATTAAAAATGTAAGTACTTCACGTGAAGCAAAGCCAATGTGTATTAATTTTGTATATCTGTATCAAAGTTCAAAGTACGTACATCTATTGGAATTGTAATGACCTATAATCCACTCTTAGCAAACTGTTGATTTGAACATTTTTGTCATGTTTTGTAACTAAATAACTCAGGAGTAACCAAATTCAAATTTCACAAGTTAATACAATGCTGATAACTATAAAAGACAAGCAGTGGAAGTAAATAAAGAAAATTTGACTAAGTTCATTGTCTGGATTAACTGTCTTATTCTCAAAACAATTAAAGGATTATTAGCCGAAGGCAAAGTGAATATTGTTGAATAATCCCCAAGGCAAAATCGACAGGATAATGCGACGATATTCACTGAGCCTGAGGCAAATAGTTGTTTTAGTATTATTTCAAAACTGAACAACAGAAATTCAGTAATCATCACTTACTTCTGGTGTAAAAGTCACATGCGCCAGCAGGAGGCCTGTGTGCAAGTGATCGATAAGATGACTCAAACTTCAAACAGACTTCGTATTGCGTAAACTTTTAAGCTTTCAAACAATACAGACAACTAAAAGATGTCTCTAAGCAAAAGCTACACTCAAATTTGGAGTGAAGTGATACTTTAGAAGATGTAATTTGAAATAAAGTAGCTTAACATTTGTGGGATGAAAGAAGTTTCATCTCATCACTTGTTGATGTTTAAGGTAATGTTGAATGAACAGGTGTGAAAGCTCCCCTATGGCAGAATCAACTTGGGCTAATTCAATTGGAAATTAGGATGTTTCATCACTTTGAAGGGTGGGGATGCTGGTTTCTCTCAGTGGAACAATAACTTGAGATGGAGTGCTTTAGGCCATCACACCTCTCTTTGATTCTGAAGCCGAGGATCTGGATGCAGCTCTTGCTGGTGTATTTTCTTTCATGTTGATGAAAGAAATTAGTATGGATAACATGTGCTGGAATTGATGCAAGGTGGGCCTTTCGCAGTAGCTTTCAATGCCTGTGTCCCCTTTGTGGCCAGTGACTACTTTTATTTGTCCAGTCTCTGCGTTCTCTGAAGACAGAATGGGTGACCATGGTTGCTCTGAGGGAGTGGTTGGTGAAATACAGCTGGATCCTGGCTGTCTGCGACATGTTTGTAAGTGTGTTTTCAAGAGTGTTATGGCCTAAGACTTTCCACTCGAACCAAGCACTGTCTTCTGGATTAAACCTTGAAGATTGTAACTTGGGCCATTGGATTAAGAATTCTACCTACAGATTGAGATTTGAAAGATACGACTTGATGGTCTGAACTGGGCATCTCTTGAAATGGGGGCTTGAAAATATTTTTCCATCGGCATGATGTTCAGTGCCTTCAAGGCTGCCCATGTCATTTTTGGTGGAAAGCAATGCCCCTGGTTCTTCTTTGTTGAGCTCAAAGTATTCACCTGAAGCTGCAACTGCCAAGCAAAGCATGGGTTTTTTTTTGTAAGACGAAATATAGCAAACCGTAAAACCATGTTGTCTGCAGGAAACCCTAAGGTATTTTTGTTTCTGTGGTTGCCAATTCTCCGCTCTCGAACAACTTTTGGACGCTTTCAGCCATCAAAGAATTCTTGTGGATTGTCCCGGCAATTTTACTGGTGCTGGCAAGGTGCTTAAGGTAAGAATGTAAAACTTTATTTGCTTCATTAAACTGAATTCTGTCGGAAATTGAGAATTTCATGTTGAGTGGAGGTGAGTGTAGATAATATTCTAAGACCACCCTGACAACAACAACAACAAACTTGTTTTCTTGTAATGGCTTCCGTCTTGCTTTCTTG
>Ga0126338_10003533_pt1 | contig 10969 bp, 6 predicted proteins | sample OrbCmetagenome_2_FD_92529 | JGI IMG/M metagenome (GOLD analysis project Ga0126338, IMG submission 92529) | Coral microbial communities from Petempiche,Puerto Morelos, Mexico - Orbicella C C metagenome | ecosystem: Host-associated > Invertebrates > Cnidaria > Coral | place: Petempiche,Puerto...
AGTCAGTCAGTCAGTCAGTCAGTCAGTCAGCCAGCCAGCCAGTAAGTCAGACAGTCAGTCGGTCAGTCGGTCAGTCAGTCAGGCAGTCATGCAGGCAGGTAGACAGGCAGTCGATCAGTCGGTGGGTCAGTCTGTCAGTCAGTATGGATGATTCTTGTTTTGTCGTACTATAACCTGTATATTTTAATGTTTGTACTTGCAGAAGTGGCCGTCGGGTTTGCCACTAGCTTCGGAGGGTCTTTGATTCAGCAAAAGATTGATAATGGTCGGGTTAGTTGGCGAAAGGCATTGGAAGATGGTGTCAACGGTGCAATTTCCTCAGCCCTTCCTCCGCTCGGTGGTTCTTCAAGTAAATCAGGTAACTATGCGCTTTATTTTCACTACTTAGACCAAACATTCAGACGAGGGAAAGTTTATTCTTTTGCTAGCTTTCATTCTTGATGATCCTTTTTGTGTTTGTCTCAAAGCTTTTATTATGCTTTAAGAAATAAAATGATCAAGAAATAACTGATTAAGAAATAAAATGATTGATTGATTTAAAAGTAATTGTCGATGTTCCTATGGCCTTTCAATACACTGTTTCCAGTCAATTCTCTTTCCAATCGTAACTTGTTTTCCATTGTATTGCGACGCATCATGTGATGACCTACCTAAAAAAAATATTTTTATCACTACCATTATCATTATCGTTATCGTTATATCGTTATCATTGTTATTATTATTATTGTTATTAATTGACTAACACTGCATACGCCCTCCCGAAAACATCAACTTGTACTTAGACTGGTAACGCGATCTGATCACGTCTCTTGGTTGTTGGTTTAAACAGAAGTCACGAGAAGAATTCGTCAGGTTTCAAGTTTAAACATTTTTCTATTGCTACGATGAAGGTACACGTTAATACTTGTTTCTCTTCAGCGTGACCTCAAGTCCTAATATTAATAAAAAAGATTTATTTTCTGTCATTTTCAGGAGGATGTGGGCAGGCTATTTCCGATTTTAATGACAAGACCATTAAAAACACTTTTGTGCCAGATGCAACGAAAAAGGCAGAGGATCTCATCAATATCACCATCGAGTGGGTACGCTCCTTGGATCCGGTGAGATGCTGATCAAAATGTTAATTCTGCTTACCGACTGTTACACAATTCTTGCGATGCTTGTTATGAGAATTTGGTAGTACATCAAGATAGTATTCCCTTGTTGATAGTTAATGTATTTTCTTTTCATCGGAATGCAATGTAGAATAACTCAGTTACAAATTCTATAGTGTTCAACATTCATAGAATATTTAATCTTTAAATTTTTAAAGGACAAATGTACGGAAAGTACGCCTATATTCACCTGTGTTGGGTAGTTTGACTTTCATTGTCTTACCCCTCGTATAGAACGACATGATTGGTCCTCCAGGATACGGAGACGCGCGCTTTATTTCGTTGAGGACACCGCTGAACTACAAGATCAGGTTTGAGAACGATCCTAATGCCACCGCTCCTGCACAGCACGTGATCATTCTACATACACTGGACCAAGACTTGGACATCCGCACGTTTAGGATTACGGGTTTTGGATTTGGAAACTTTATTAAAAAGCTGCCGAATTCAAGGGCTTTTCTTCAGGTAAGGAAACTTGTAGATTGAAGCTACGCCCCCCTCCCCCCTGGAGGGGACTCCGATATTAAAAGGACGGGGTTCATCTTGGAGAAGTTTGAAAAGAGCCACCAAGAGGTTTTTGTGAGCGTTTCTTGAAATTTTTTCACCCCTTACAGGTTCCAATTCTTAAACAACAATTTATCTCCTGTCATATTTTTTCAACGCAAAAGCTCCCGCTGTGGACCTTTTGGGCCTGAAACGCCCTAAGATGTACAATGTACCAAAACCGCCTTTTTAGCCCATGAAAGGTATGACGAGCACCCCCGTCCTTTTTACATGGGCGTCCCCCCCTGAGGGGCTACAGCTCCATAAGCAATAAAGTTAGATTACCAATTATACTGGTGAGGCCCTGTATACAATCTTTATTGAAGTAGAGCAGAACTCGTTCGTTGGAGATGAGAAATACCTAACGCGATTACAATGTATAATCATGACAAGTAAACTGAAAGCAATGTAAACAATTGTAAACTCGAATCAAATCCTTCAAAATGTATGATAACTAAGACGTTTAAGCCGAGACTGGTTTTGGTTTTGAATCCGATTGGTTAAGTCGATGGCGTGAGTTTTCTTTTAACCAATCAAAAAACGCCTTCGAAAACAAAGCAAATTGGTCCAGGACTTATACGCACTCTCGAGAGTGAATCTAAAACTGCCACATCACGTTAGGCTATTAACATTTATTGTAGTGGTTTATTTTTACGAGTCAGGTTAGAACATTGCTAGACAAGATCGAATACGATACGCCTCAAAGAGAGATCTGTCGTCACACTCTCCGAGTGTAACATAGTTTCATTTTCCGTTACATATTGTTCACCATGGATATTTCTTGTTAATTTGTTTTGTTTATTTGTTAGGAAACAATCGACCTTGTGTCGGAGAAGAACATTTACCTACGAGTCATTGCCGGGATAGACATCATGACCCGTGAAGCTCGCTGGGAATTTCAGAGCCTTGATCCTCAGACAGGTGTGATGTTATAGCTACAACCAAGAACTTTGTCGCGTCCAAAGTTATTAGCTTCTAAAAAAACTATTGGGCTGCTTCGGCGGGGAATTGAAATAGTTAGCTATTTATTAACTTGAAGTTAATGATAAAGGTGAATGAGCTGGTGAAGCTAGCTTTTCGAGCGTCAGCCCTCGTCAGATCAAAAGCCGGCTCTGACAAAACGGCTAATGTTTTTTGCTCTGACGAAGGACTTATACTCGAAAATTGAGCTTCGCTAACTCGCGACGGCGGTTAACCTCTAGTTGATAGAGTAGTTTTCAATTCAGAATCGTAAAATCGAGACCCTATTAGTAATTACTCAAAATGCACTCAGACAATTCATCGAAGCAATCAAAACTCCAGGCAAATACATGTAGGTGATTCAAAGCGCGGGAAAACTTGTACGAGCGATCCACGATTGGTTTTGGTTTTAATTCCGATTGGATGAAAAAGTGGCGAGGAAATTTTAAATGCAAAGCTAAAATATTGCAAATGCGAGTTACTTTCGACACTTAAGTGAAAACCGCTGTACTAATAGCTAAGAATTAGCTGATTATTAAATATTTTTCAAAATGATATCAGAGAAAGTAACACCTCTCCAATATTTTCCAATGACAGGTCAGGCACCTGATGATCCACGAACTGGCTTTCTTCCACCAAACAACGGCACGACAGGGCAAGGATACGTGACTTTCTCTATTCGCCTCAAGAAGAACTTGCCACCTTTAGCAAGGATTGATGCCAAGGCCAGCATCTATTTCGACAAGAACGAGCCGATCGACACTCCTCCAATCTTTAACACGGTAAGGAGTTAGATAGAGGTGAAAGCAGCTTGGGGGGCTAAGAAGGGAAGTCGGGGATGCCAAAAAGGGATATTTGTGATTATAAATTTAAGTCAGGAAGAATGAAGCGCAAAAGGTAACAAGTAAGTAATAACAAGGTTAATTGTGATGGATTATCTGTAAGTTTCGTTTTTTCCATTGATCATTGGACACAGCATTAGGTTGTAGCCTGGCTTGAAGATAAATATCCCCGGCTTCTGACGCCTTGTGACATAAGCGCTCATTCAAGATGGCGGAGACTTTCAACTAGCGTATTCAATTACTTTGTTCGCGTTGTGCAATGAATCGGCCTTCATTGTGCAATGAAAAGGCCTTCATATGTATCACGAAAACGACGACGAAGTCCCGAGTTCAGCTCGGTTACGTTAATGTAAATATATCAACCGCTTGCCAGTTGGAATTCTCATAATTGTGTTTTCATATGTTGACTTGAAAGTGACAGGACAGAGTGATCGAAAAACTCTCTCTATATATACTTGAAATCTAGAAATTATAGTGCGTAGTATTCTTATTAACTGTTGGATATTTTTGTGAGTCTTGCAGTATTCTTATGATGTTGTATTCTTGTCATATTGCGTGAGTTAAAATACAAATGACGGGTAAAAATGTAATGCGATACTACATACTAAAATGTCTAAACATTTATTATCCAATAATTTTATTCGTTGAAAAACAAACTTTGAACATTGTCTTGTGCTGTGCGCGCTCAGCAAAACAAAGAAGACTGCAACTAACCTGTTAAACTGGTTTCCTTGGGCACAAATCCTGCTGAATATTCGTTACACGTCGGATACCCCTTTCGCGCGTTGTTTGTACTCTGTGGAGTGCACGTATATATAACCATGAAATGAATTTTAGTTTTCTCTATTATAGTATGTCACTTGTTTGTTTTCCATGATGCTTACGTCTAGATTGACAGTTCGACCCCCTCCTCCAATATCTCTGTCATTAATGACATCATGAAGGTTGGAAAATTGGCCGTGGATATCGAGACAAGAGATGAGGGGTCTGGGGTCCAGTCCGTGGACTTATTGTATCAAATCTCAGGGGGTAACGGTAAGTGGGTTGTTGCTAATTTTTGCTACTTTATGCATTGCGCATCATAACTTGGTTTTCGTATCGCTGAGGGAAATTTTCCAGTTTTCGAATTGTCTGACAAGTAACTGATTCATAAATACCTTGGGCAAAGAGGCCAGGGAATGGATTAATTATTCTGGAGTGGACGGGATTCTATTCCATCGCAGATGAAGTATTTTGGGAGATTTCCCCTGATAACAGTCTACCAGTACCCATTTATACACCTGCGAGAGGAAAGACGCACTGTATCTTGACTAAGAGCACAACACAATGACCTCGGCCAGAGCATGGACCCGGACTGCTCGATCACCCTAGACTCCAGAGCCAACCTCTTTCTCATGGACTTGGGAACGAGGTCGCTCCCGAGTGCTAACAGAAAAAAACCCAACATGTCCCATGTTACCTAGTGATTATCATTTTGTCGTTTCTATTGTCAAGTAAGTTTTAATTCTCGTACGGACACTTTTGAGAAAATAAAAAGCATCCGTACATAGAGAAAGTTACTTTCAAAAGAGTGAATTTTTAACACATCGAGATCAGCAAACAACTGTTCGTAATAACGAGGTGTCTGCAAAGAGGAGTTGTTAGGTTGGTTGTTTGGGCAGATTCCGAATAAACTGGACGACACATGCTTGGTTTTATATGGAAATTTTTTTTTTATTTTTTTCCTTATTGAAAACGCAATTAAAAGAAAGAAGACAACAATTTCAGCTTAGTATTGTAGTGATGTCGACATATACATTCTCCTTACATAGCATTACGTATATCAATCCATTTAACACCAGATAAACAGAGTTTTCAAGAGCTCAAACTCGTTCCTTTTTTTTCAGATCCGCTTCAAGAACAATCCCTACTTCCCCTGCTCTCCGGTATAACAGACGACACAACCTTCCTACCCCTCCCCTCTGGGAAGACGTACTCGCTTTTGGTTTTGGCCATTGACCACGTGGGTAACAGACAGCCAATGGACTTGAATCGAGTCATCAAAGTGGACTTTACACCTCCTAAACGTACGTCTTGGTGGAAACAGTGTTATAAAAAAGTAGTTTAGTAGTAGCCTGAAAAGAAGTTTTGAAATTTTAGTGCCTCGTAGCTGAAGCATGAAGCGACTAAGCGCAGTTCCTCAACAGCGCCCTCCCTCTCCCCCACAGCATAGAATATAGTCTACTTTCTATCCATTAACCCTGACGCAAACTTGTGTCCTGCATGTTGCTCACTCTTCTCTCTCTTTTTGAAGAGAACGTATTGGGGCTAATTCCCATACTGCTTGCAGTCAGTTTTTCTCTGGAAAATTAGTAATTATAGAGCGCGAGGGTTTAAGACGAGAAGGGACTGGGTCGACTTCGGGAGTGTTGCGTTCGTCGGAAGCAAAAGGCCGACTGAAAGTTCTTTATAGTTCCCGGGGCCTTGCTCACTCTTTCTACGTGCCTTAGAAACGCAAAGGATACTGGTAATTTACTTGGTCATTAAATTAAATCGTATATCTCTTAGTTTTGGAACAAATGGTGTTGTTATGTTGTGTTTGTGTATTCAATTGATGTAGTGCTTCAACTTGACGTTGCAGCTTCCTGTGAACGATTGAATAACTGCTCTGGTCATGGAAACTGCTCCGTCCTCAATTTCTGTGTCTGTGAAGACGGATTTTATGGAGTTAACTGCTCACTCGGTAAATATTGAAGTAGTTTTCCACTATTAAAAACATCTGTCAAACTAACTCTTCAAAGTTTGTATCTTAAGCGCTAGCAAAACAACTGCAAGGTTGAAGCTTAACTCTCTTAACTTTTAACATGTTTCAGTTTCAGTGGAGTTGCTTTTTTATTAACATGACATTTGGGAGGTTGGTCTAAAGGGGCCTATTTAAAAAATACTTTAGTTCGCTTAAAAATAAACATAACAGGCTGCGATATGTATGCTTTATTTAACAGGCACAGATAACCTCTGATTTAATAAAATTACAAGTTTCCTCACCTTGAAAGGTTAACGTAATTGTTAAAATGGAATTTTAGGGAGAGTGAGAGGGGGAGAACGATTTGAATAAAACCTCCATTAAAATTATACTTAGTCAAGAGGTCTGAAAACCTATAGTTATAGCCTGATACATAATTACACTGTTTTTTTTTTATTTGTAGATTTTCCTTTGCGGTTTGAGACTCCGATCATTGACGCAATGTACAGCGACACCAGCGAAGACATGCGCACTCAGTTATACCTTTCCGCGTTTATTCCGGATTTCGACGACAGCAGCTACAATGAAAATTTCACCTTGAAACTCTTCATCGATGAAGTTCCCCATGGATTTACCTTCAGTAAAGGAAACCAGAGTGGGAATCGCGTCACGTTGGAGCATGAGGAGTTTGGTGACATTTGGATGACGCCTGAAAAAGACTTTTCAGGAGTCGTCAGATTTAATATCACTGCACAAGGCGCAACACCAAGGGAAACAAAAATGGCCAGTAACCTAATCGAAATAAAGATCGAAGCCATTGCTGACATTCCGTTTCTCGATGTCAGTGTTCCATGTTATCACTGGAACAGCAGCGAAAAGATTATACCCGTAACTGTAGAAAGCCACCCGACTGACTTAGATGGTTCCGAGAATCTCACGATTATCTTCTCGGGCTTACCGAGTGGTTATCGATCATTTTACGAGAATGAAACGAAAGTTCCACCTAACTCGCCTGGCTGGTTTATTTCCTTTAATGGAACATTAAAACCCTTCATTCTGAGTGTCATCGCCATAGCCGAGGAAAACTCTAATGGAGACAAAGCAAACAAGACAGTTGCTGTTGATGTGGTATTCTGTGGTAAGGTTCATGATACCAGTGTTTTAATGACTAGATGCAAAATTCCACAAGCATGAATATCGTTTTAGTCTGACAGATAGTTTAACTAAATAAACCCCACCGCGTTAGATGTTTTCCCGCGCTTGGTACCTGATTGCACAAGTTTTCTCACGCTTTAAACTGGCGGCATATTTCGTGCGCTGGCCGCTGGGGACGGGTTTTCCTGCGCTTTCCACTAGTTCAGTACAGACATTCCCTCGCCTGCCACTGCTTACATGTCTTCCCGCGCTTTCTACCGGCCACATTTTTTCCTGCGCGTGCCACTGATTGCATGTTTTCCCGCCCTTGGCACGAGCTTGGACTACGGGCTTCCAGGTTGGCGTTGGTTACATAATTTGCTAAAAGTGCAGATTGCTTTACTAGTGCATACGACTTAGCTCTTTAATAACTTTCTTTATAGTAAGAAAACATTACAAAAAAAGATAAATAAATAAATCAATAGATGAAAATAAATATAATATTTAGAAAGGAAGTCACATCAGCCTTAACTGGTTTTCATGCCGGTCCTCTATCCTAGTGAAATTGAAATTTGGAGATGTTGGTTTTTAGGGAGGGAGGGAAACCGAATACCCTCGGAGCAAGGCGAGAACCAACAACAAACTCAACCCACATATGGCACTAGGCCGGAATCGAACCCGGACCGCATCGGTGGGAAGCGAGCGCTCTCACCACTGCGCCCTCCCCGCTCCCTAAAAAGCTCTAAAGCTCTAGCTCTCTTGCCGTACAATCATGTTCGAGCTATGTTATTGCTATTGCATTCTGTGATCTGTTTTTTCCTCGAGTATGTTTAATGTTCAACTTTATCTCTCGTTGTAGTTACTTGTGAGGCGGTGAATAACTGCTCCGGACATGGAAAGTGCAGCAAAGTAAATACTTGTGAATGTGAAAGTGGATATAAAGGATCCCTGGATTGTTCATCAGGTTTGTTTTCTTCTCCCATCGTTTGATTTACGCTTTTGAAACTCATAAATCGCATGTCCTACTCTAAATCTAATTATTTGTTCTGCTCGTTTATTTTCACTAGTTTCCTGCGAAGAAGTGGGAAATTGTTCTGGACATGGAATTTGCACTGGCCCAAATATGTGCGTTTGTGATAGCGGATTCAAAAGTGTTGGCTGTTCACAAGGTAAATCATTTTTTGCTGCTCAATGCAAGTGTATTTTTGATGGATGTTAACAAAACCCAACGACCAACAGCACAAGTAGTTTTCCATACATCGTCACTGCCAAAATGTGTCAAAAATGTGTCAATATGAATGAATGAATGAATGAAAACTTTATTAATGTGTCAATGAATTTAGCTATAAATTTGCTAATTGCGGACACCTAACTTAAGTCAATAGCTAATGAACAGTTTACAAAAATTGATAAATACTTGTATACAGCATAATAATAAATACTATAAAACAATATGAAGTGATTCTGTTCACGATTTAAATAGCCTGCAGTTTGGCATTGTTGTCAATGAGGTCTGAAAGGTCAATTTTTCTTATTCTCGTATAGCATCATTTCATTGATATTTTGTGTTACAATGGAGAAGCAAAAGAGTTATGTTGTGTTACTCAAAAGAAGTACGTTGGGATCGGGAAGGAGAAATGTTTGTCCGTCGTTTATAAATGGTACACGGACCGAACGCGGCGAGGTTATTTAATGACATGCTTCTTCTTTTTATTATTTTGCCTAAATTTAAAGAGAGTTTTCTGTATTTAAGAAACAGAAAACAGGAACCGCGTTTCTATCAAGTTTTAGTATAAATCTACTAGCGTTCTACCACGAATGCTGCTCTCTGATTGGCTATGCTACTCACTATTTATTCTGATGTAGATAGTAAGTAACATAGCAGTGTGCAAACAAAATGCACAAAATGAGGGCCGCTTTTTTGCGTTTTCGAGGTCTCTGTAAAGAGGATTTAGATAAAGTTTTGGACGACTAGTAGATTTACACTAAAACAATTAGATTATCCGCTCTCGATTTCTATGCGTGCAAGAGAAGCTGACACGGGCTGCGCCCTCGTCAACTATCACGCGATAGAAATCTCGAGCTTATAATCCAGTTGTTAAATAGAAACATGATTTTAAACCAATCGGCGCGCTTATTTTCTTTGGCCTATTTTTTTCTTTTTTCTTTATACTAATAGCGTATTGCCTGGATGTTGATATTTCCTTGCAGTTTCTTGTGAACTGGTAAACCACTGTTCAGATCATGGCGCATGTAGCGGACCCAATGAATGTTCTTGCTATAGCGGATTCAAAGGAATTAATTGCTCCGAAGGTATGTACCGCGGGCTCAGTTGATTTTCCCAAAGGCGAGGTCATTTTATTTGTTAAAACGTTACTGAGGGAAACTTATGTAGAAACTTTAAAAAGTCGTTCAAAATTAGCTGATGCATTGATTGTTAATGTTTTCCTTCTCATCTGAAATAGTATCTTGTGAGGAGTTGAACAACTGCGCAAATCATGGAATCTGCACTGGTCCAAACAAATGCACTTGTGAAGAAGGCTTTAAAACTGCTCCAGACTGCTCTAAAGGTACAATAATCATTACTTAGTTACTACTCAAGAGATATTATGCATATTGACGTTTTTACTATACAGCCATATAGACAAATTTTTTTGCTAAAACCCAGAAGTTTACTCGACGGCTTCTCTTTGATTTTCTCAGTGGTAAGTTAAAATGACTACATTGAAATGCAAACAGTCGGTCTAGCTAAATAGTAATAGTTTCAAAATTTCAACTATTGGTTCTTTAACCTCACCTGACATCGCTCACTCGTGTTTTCTTTATCGCTTCTAAATTCCTTCCTTATCTTTCTGAATGTAATTATAGTGACTTCTCCTTTTGTAGTTGTGAGTCTGGCCGCCTAGATTAGCTTGTAATACCTCCGGACCAGCCCACTTCTTTGCTTAATGAACCATTTTAATAAAGTTTGTAATTTTCATTTTCCGTTGTAGTTTCTTGTGAATTGCTGAATCACTGTTTATATCGCGGTAACTGTAGTGGCCCTAATGTCTGCTCGTGCCACAGTGGTTTTAAAGGATTAAACTGCTCACAAGGTATTTCATTTGTATTTTCTCAAACTCATTAATAATTCATTAAGTTCAAACGAAGGAAATCATGACCGTGACGGTATTTGGATATCTGATCTTAATTAGCGTAGATTTGCACGAGTTTATTTCTCCATTCTCTCCTTAGTTTTAGTTTCGATTGAAAAGATGTATCAAACACTCAGGGCAATGTTTCATCACATATAGAAACACAATAAAGTTCGTCAAAAATACTCCGCTACGCGTCATATTTTCAACTCTCTTTCCGGTGTTTGGATATGTGGTTAAAGACCGTCTTTCTTGTTTGATATGCTAGTATTACGTAATGTACCTCCCCAGGATTTATGAGATTGTTGCTGCATTACAGGAAATAGTTTCTTTCTATGATAAGTTTCTTAAATCTGTTTATGGACTTCATGCTATTTTAAAGCTTGGCTGGTTTAATGTTGCCATGGGTTACCACAGATCATGTCAACGTCTCTAAATTTCACACGTTTTATTTTGTAGTATCTAGTTTCTGAAAAACAA
>Ga0126338_10003535_pt1 | contig 10968 bp, 16 predicted proteins | sample OrbCmetagenome_2_FD_92529 | JGI IMG/M metagenome (GOLD analysis project Ga0126338, IMG submission 92529) | Coral microbial communities from Petempiche,Puerto Morelos, Mexico - Orbicella C C metagenome | ecosystem: Host-associated > Invertebrates > Cnidaria > Coral | place: Petempiche,Puerto...
CCCTTCGACCAATCCGGCATGGTTAGACCTGCCAGGGAACAAAGTCCCCGCCGGCACAGCTCTCCGGGTCATGAAGACACACAAGCTTCACCACCACGGCAAGGTGTCAGCCCAAGGTGAAGCTCTTCCTGTGCTGGGTCTCCTTAATTGGTGCACTGCACGGAAGTCTTTCTTTTTAACCCTTAACATACTAAGTGGACATGTGTCCAGATAAATACAGCCTCACTTTCAGCGAGCTCCAAGTTCACTTTCTAGGGCCTGGAAGCTAAGAACCCGTTTTGGGTAGGCTTACACAAAGTGTTTTTCTAAAATATCAAAGATTTGGCCGAATTTGGGTTGATTTAAAGGAAATTTTTGCGTTTTTTTTTTTTTTTTAAGACATTGTATAGGTGGGTGATTTAAAAATGGCGGCTGCTAGAAATGATGCTTTGCTAAATTCTGACCCTGGAAGTCGTCAAAGCGGCATCAATATTCAATTTGTTGACAAAGACGACTTGCCTTTGGCTTATTTAACAGAGCACCGAGTCTCTAAGGACAAGTTTTTGGCAGATGAGTCAGAATCTAGCCAAGAGGAGTCTGATGAACAGGACACAGATGAGGAAATGGATGAGGATGTGGAGGAAAATGACTGGTCTGAGGATATCAATCGAAGGGAAGATGTAGAATTTCAAGAAGAGGTTGGAATAAATGTTGATTTTGAAAACCTTGGATCTTGCCTTGATTTCTTTTTGCTGTTCTTCACTGAAGAGGTATGGCAGTTGCTAGTTAAACAAACTAATTTATATGCAGGACAGAAAAGGGGCCCTGAAGAAAGTGCTGCTGGTATCTGGTGACCAGAGATGAAATGAAGGCTTGGGCCACCTTGTATCTAAACGTGGGTTTAATAACCAAACCAAACCTTAGCTCATATTGGAGCACAGATCTAGCTCTTAGCTCTCCATTTTTCCCTGCCATAATGTCCAGGGATCGATTTTTCGAGATTTTGCGATACTTGCATTTTGCCGACAACACCCAGGCACCCAGGCACCCAGGGCTGACTCTGTGAATTATAATAAATTATTCAAGCTTGAGCCATTTCTGGACCTAGTAATACCAAGGTTTCAGCAAGTATATAAGCCTAACAGGCAGCTTGCCATTGATGAAACTGATAAAATTCAAAGGTAAAGTACATTTTAGGCAGTTCATTCCAATCAAACCGGGGAGATTTGGAATCAAAGCATTTACACTTGCTGAATCTACTAGTGGTTATTTGTTAAATAGCAAGATTTATACTGGTAGGGAAGGTGATGGAGTCCAGAGAGACTTAGGTCGAAAAGCTGTCATGTCTGTGATTGAGCCATACCTAGACAGGGGATATTACGTCTTCATGGACAATTATTATATGTCAGTTGCTTTGTTTGAGGAACTTGAAGAAAGGAAAACCCTAGCATGTGGGACAGTTAGATCCAACAGGTCAGGCCTACCAAAAGCAATATGTGGTCTGAAAGAAAAGAAAGTCAAACAGCTAAAAAGGGGAGAGAGTTTGTTCAGGCAGAAAGGAAGTGTGACACGCGTGACATGGCGTGACCAAAAACCAGTGAGTGTTTTGGCCACCACTCCCACAAGTAAAAACTGATCAAAGTGTTGTCCAGCGCTCTGTCAAGGTCAATGGAACTTGGAAAAAGAGGGACTTTGCTAGGCCAGGTGTAATTAACCTATATAATAGTTACATGGGTGGTGTGGATTTGTCAGATCAAAGGGTTGTTTCATATGCCCGACTTATGAGGGGAGTGGTCTGGTATTTCAAGGTTTTCTTTTACACGATTGAAGTGTGTATTTCAAATGCACACATCTTGCACTGTAAATCTCCTAATAATGCCAGCATTTCCAGTCTTGAGTTCAGAAAGTCAGTGCTTAAGGCATTAGTTGAAGGCAAATCCTTCAGGAGACACACAGGATTACATCAGATCCCTGTCACTATCCCTCACATTAGATTTAACCGTGATCATTTCCATCACCTCATAAGTCATGACACCAGATCTACCTGTAAGGTGCACATTCAACACCTGAAGACCATATACACCTGTGCTGTTTGTGGAGTTAGAATGTGTCCAGAACCTTGCTTCCAAAGATACCATACAGAACAAAACTATTACTTTGATGACAACCATTACAATGGTCCCAGATGACTGAAAGAGGGAGGAGGGAGGCCTTTTCAAAGGGGAAGGAGATTGCTATGGAATTAACATGTTAGGGACTGGATGTGTCTTAAATGAATAAGTAAAATAGAACATGGTATGGATTTAGCTGATTGAGACTGACTAAAACTGTTTTTCTTGTCAGAATTTTCATATTTTTACCTTTTCATAGTCAGCCATGCAAGTACTGATTTCTCATCTTTATATTAGAAAGACACTTTTAAAACCTTTTTTCTTTTCAATTCTAACTTGAAAAAGATCAGGGTTGGAGAAACATGGATATAAATGTAATTTTTCTCTTCTTTACGTATGATGTTTTATCTTCTGAAAATTAGCATAATTATGCAAATTATGCAACTCATGGTGTCACATGATTTCATATATCCCATAATTTTGTAATCTTATATGAACACAAATTTTATGCTCTTTATAAATATATATGGTTTTATGAGGTTTCTGTGTAATGTTTTTGCTTAGCATGCCTTAGAAGTCAGAGGGCTCGTATTCTCTTAAAATAACCCCACCCCCTCATAGTATGCAAAGAGTCAATGCAAAACTCGTAATGCAATTTTATTTTTCCTAGTTACACTGTGCTTGGTCTCCTTCATTGGTGCACTGCACAGTGGTTTTTATAGTTTTATTTTTCTTCCCGCTAAACATAATCCCTAGCTCTCTATACATCATTTTACTTCTATTTACACATTCAATTATTTTCCCGAATTTCCACTGTGCTGGGTCTCCTTCATTGGTGTACTGCACAGCGTTTTGCTCTATTTATATTAATGTAGGGGGTCTGGGGCAAGAAAGGTCTCAGGCTCTTTTATTATTATCATAATAGACATCATAAAACCTGTAATTTCATATGATTTTAGGATGATTCCAATCACTGTACTTACCGTAATTCTCAATCAATGTAAATTAGAAATATAATGTTTGTACAAATAAACTTTGATTTCCAAAAAAAAAGTATCTGTTCTTATAAGCTTAATATCTGATACGCTGCTCATTGAGCAGCTCATAAGTTAAACTGATTTTTGGAACTGGGCTGTGGAAAAGAGGCTTGCCTCGTCCCAGCCACGGGTTGCCTCGGTATAGCACTACCTCCGAGTGTGGCCCACTTCCCCTCGGGGAAGAAACCTTCATTCAATCAAAGAAAGAAATGAAAGAAAACCTCCTCCTGACACTAACGTCTGGCGTTTTTCTCTGTTGGCAGGCACAGACTGAGGAGGGAAGCTACTGTAAAGCCACCTAGAAGTGAGGCTGGAGGTTCCAGCATGCCCACAAAGCACTACCACAAGGATATAGAGATAAGGAGGTTTGCTTTTGGCGGCCCCCACGTCAAGAATGTTCATACTTACCTGACGTGGGATTATATGGCCGAAAGCCCTATCATTTCGGTACCCCTTTTGCTGTCCTTTAATTTTGGTAACTTTGCCAGCTTTTTGCTGCTTTTTGTGGCTTTTCTAGCTATTTTCTGGGTGCCATCTTACCTTAGAGTCTTCTTGTTGATTTCTTGGTCACCCATCTAGCGTTTGGTTAAGCCGGGTCGCCCATCCATTGGGGTCCTTGCCCGTCTGGGCTTAACCTTTTTTCTCTTGCTTGGCTTTTTGCCTGGTGTTTATCATGCCGCTGCCATTTTTTTCCTTAAACACACGGTGGACATCGGTTGGTTCCAGGCCTCTCAGTGAGAGCATATTGACCACCATATCTCACAGGGGGAAACCCTGGACCACCCTCCCAGGAGAGGGAAGGTCTGGTATCGCTTCTCAGCCTTTTGGCTAAGATCAAGTGTGGAATTACAGTTTTTTCCACGTGTTTTTTCCCGTCCCAAAATGCAAGTGGTACATGATCCAGCGGCCACTTTGCAAAATGGACATGACATGACCGCTTCAGAACATGCTATTGAGCATGATTTTTTGAGTACTCCTTTGCCTTCAGGTGTTTCTTGTTTTTCTTTGGGGCTGACAACTTCACCATCTGATGATAGTGTAACTCCTGTTGGGCCTTCGGGCCCGGAGACGGCTCCAGCTGCTCCAGTTGCCTATGCTGATGTTGTCCGTGGATCTGAGAATTTTATCTTAACTGGTTGCCTATGTTCCTGACCCCGCAGAATGATTTGCCAACTTGACCTCTATCTGTTTTTTTAAACCCGTGATCAATGATCCCAGCTCAAGACGTTTTCTAGGCCTTACAAACCTCTGGTGTAGATAATACAAGTGTTTCATGCATCCAGCGTTCATCTTCTGGTGAAATCATGTTGACCTTCTGTAATGGCCGAGAGCCAAAGAACAGTTCCTCAGCAACAATGTTGTCAAAATTCGCGACCAACCCTTTGCACTTCAGGATATTGATCGTCCCCTTACATACCTGCAGATTTTTGATGCTCCACATGAAATGACCAATGCCACCATTATCCAGTGATTGGCAAAATATTGTGATGTCCTCCTCCACTGCTGAGGTCATTTTTGTGATCAAGGCTGGGAACACATCCAGGATGGTGTCCGTCACTGTAGAGTTCAGATCAAACAACCTATCCCGAATTTCATCAGTTTTGGTATGATCTTAGTTCATTTTCGTTATGAAGGCCAACCGCATACATGTCGCCACTGGAACCAGACCAGCCACCATGCCAACACGTGCCACTCGATCATCTGTTACAACTGTGAAGAACTTGGCCATGTTGCGTCAGAATGTCCCACTGAAGTTTTATGCAATATCTGTAAACAACCTGACCACCAAGCTAAAACCTGTCTGTACTTGTGGTCCTGCCAAATTGATCATGATGACCCAGAGAATGTAAATCCCCAGGAAAACACTTCCCCTGAAAAAGAACCTCCCAAGACACCTGCCGAGACTGAAGCATCCACAGATGATCACATGGATCAGTCTGAACCTTCAGAGTCCTCTGAAGACAGCCCAGAACAACAGTCACCTTCTGAAACCCAACAGTCACCTTCTAATACCCCCAGCTCTTTGAGAACACCCCACAGACCACAGAGCCCGCGCCGAAACCACTACGCTCAAAATCTGGCTCCTGAAGGCAACCAGTGCAAATTCAACCGACAGTTATTCCTTCCAGAACCCCCACGCAACCTGTACTCGTCTCCAGCAAACCTCGCAAAGATCACACTGAGACCACTGACACTATTATGAACCCTGACTCTCCAGACAACGAATTGAAACGGAAAAGCATTGAACGGCTGTGTACTAACAAACATAAGAAGCATAAATAGGTATCTCTTTATTTAGTTTGATTCCTTCTTTTATTATCTAACTTCCATTCCTGAATTCAAAGCTAAATTATCCACCTTGAATGTATGTGGCCTCAGCAACGATGCCAAACTAAATTGTATTTTTGCGAAAAATTCAAAGTCCGACTTTATTTACCTGCAAGAAACTCTGGCAGCACGACCTCATGTAGTCGCATCCTTATGATCAAAATGGTCTGCTAAAAGCTTCTGGTCACCTGCGCTCAGTAAACAGGGAGGTGTAGCCATTCTGGTTTCTTGTAAGACTCAATTTGAGGTATTGCAATGGAAGAAAGTTACATCCGGCAGGGTTTTGAGCATTCTCACCTGCTTAGGCGAGATTAATTACAACTTTGTTAATGTTTACGTGCCGACTAACCCGAGTGAGAGGAAAAGTTTTTTGAATTCCATTAGAGATTATTTTTTCCCGAACTCTGTCAAGATTTTGGCAGGAGATTTTAACTGTACTGAAAGCGAGAAAGATAACTTTGGTGGCAATTTTGTCTCTGCTAAAGAATTGAAGGAATTACGCAGGAATGCCCACCTAGTAGACATCTGGAGGAAAATACCAGTAATCTCACCCAGTGCACTTGGTTTAATGCATCTAAATCCATTGGTTTGAGATTACCCAAGATTTAGTCCCCACTGTAACTAGTTGTGAAATTTTGCCTTCTTTCTTTTCCGTTCACGACTCTGTTGTTTTAATCTTCAATGCGAAAGATTTTTCCTCTCACAGACCTGGGGTTTGGTGGCTTAATTTCGGTTTGCTTCAGGACACTCATTTTTGCGAAGTGATAACTAAAACAATTTCTGAACATGTAGAATATCAATGTTTTCCTTCCTTACACGACTGGTGGGATTTTTTAAAGATTTCTTTTAGAGATATTGCTCAGGATTTTAGCAAACAGAAACAAAGGAATTTGAATCCTGAGAAAATGACCGCAACCAATTTACTGATAAAAGCTAAACATGACCTTATCACTGGCGATGTTTCGGCCACTGATAAAATTGAGCAACTAGAAAGTAAACTACAAGCGATTAATCTTCTTCAAAATGAAGCTGTTAAAATTTGCAGCCGTGCTCAGTGGCTAGAAGGAGGACAACCAATGAAATATTTTCTTGCGCTTGAGTCAACACACGTGGAAAAGAATGCTGTTAAAGTTATTTCCAATGCTGATGGGGTCGAAGTCTCCTCACAACAAGAAATTGAAACCGCTCGTTATGATTTCTACTGGAAATTATACTCTCATGAAGGAGTACATTTTCACATTCAACGCAATTTTTTGGCTAACATTGACGTTTCCCTCAATGATACTGATCGAACTCTGATGAAATCTCCCAAGCGGTCTGCAGGTTGTCTCCAGGGAAAACACCTGGCTCTGACGGATAACCTCAGGAATTTTATGTTAAATTCTGGGATCAGTTATGCTCAATTTTGCTCCAGCTCTATAATTTCAGTCTTGAGCAGGGATTCCTTAGCTCTTCCATGCAAGAAAGTGTCATGCCTAATTTTTAAGAAAGACAACCCAAAAACTTGAAAAATTGGAGACCTATTTCCTTACTGAATGTTGATTATAAGATCTTATCAAGTCTTAACAAACCGTTTGTCAAAAGTTTTAACTTCAATCGTTCGGAAGGATCAAACCTGCCCCATACCGGGACGAACAATCTTCGATAATTTAGCGTTATTTTGAGACACTTTGGATTATATTACTCTGACTAATGAGACAGGTAATTTGGTGAGTTTAGATCAAGAAAAAGCTTTTGATAGAGTTGATTGTTCCTTCCTGAGCAATGTCTTACAGAAATTTGGCTTTGGCCCTGTTTTCCAACAACGGATGTCGGTTTTGTATCTCTATTTCCAGAAAAGACGTCCCATCGGCCATATTTGTAGAAGATGAATCATTACATGTTCCTTCGCTGAATTTGGTCACCGAAAGCATAACTTTGCTAAATTGTGATGCTAAATTGTTTGTCACGGTTGCAGCCATGAACCATGGAGTTGGCGCTGGCCGTTTGTGAGGAGAACTTTGCTTCCATTTGAAGATACTTGGCAGAGCTCCTGGTTTGGGACTGATCCTTCCATTAAGACTTTTCTTCAAATCTTCAGGCTTAAAATGCCTCAAACAAATCCTCATTCCTTCCAATATAGAAAAATCCTTGCCTACATCTCTTCTAACGACATGGATCCACTGCTTTCTGGTACTTGGATCGTCTGGAAAACAAAAAAAGGATATCTTTTCCCCCATATCTTTGTCTCGCTTATCCTTCTTCATACACAATGGAATGCAACAATGTGTTGGCATCTCTCAGCTAATCTCCAGGTAGAAAATATTCTTGTCGGTCAAAGTTGTCCCCAACAAAGACTAAGGGAACCTTTTACCCAGCTATTTTTCAAAAGATAAAAATTTCAAATATCTTCGCGTAGTTTTTACAGCCTAGAGACTCCAATATAATACAAATCTAATTGCACTTCAAGGATCAGCTTGCCTACCAAGCCTCGCTTTCATGTTTTCAAAACCAGGCGGTTGTGTGCAGCCGCCACTCATGAATAGCACAGTTTATTGATAATAGCGTACGCACCGCTTGGATGAGTTTGTGCCGGCACATTCCTTCCACAATCAACCTAGCCGGTGAGTTCATTCGTGTCTGGTATCCCAATCAGCCCAAAACGTGTTGGAATTGCGGCTCCGAACACCACCTAGTGAAGGACTGTTCGTCTGTTCATTGTTTTAATTGTGAGCATTCTGGTCAACATGCGGAAAACTGCAAAGAACCAGCCAAGTGCACTGTGTGTAAAACCGATGACCACCAGCTGGCCGAATGCCCATTTGTCCTTTACAGCGCTAATGTCAACAGTGGTTTTAAAGAAGATGTAGAGAAGACAGAAGAGGAAAAGCAGAGGGAAAGGGTGAAATTTTAAGCAAAAATGGATCAGGCAAAGAAAAAGCAGCAAGAAGCAGAACAACAACAAGCTCGCATGCAAATAGAGGGTGGAAGATCGCACGAACCGCGGCATGAGAAAGACTAGGGAAAAGAAAAGAACAAAGGGGCGAGGAGCAAAGAAGTGAGAAAGTCCAAGACTCAAGGGAGAAAGCGGAGCGGTGTGATGATAAACATCAGTGAGATGGATCAGATTTGGAAAAAAGTGATGATGAGAGGGAAGGAGGAGATTGAAGAAGGTACGAATCATTGAGAGAAGAAAAGAGAAGAAATCGGGATAGGGGAGACCGTGATTGTTACCGCGATCATGATTATTCACGAAGAGACTACAAGCATGACTGTTCTTCCCACCGTAATTATTCAGACGACGATGATACTGGATGGACTCATGTTTCTTATAGGTGTAGACACCGGTATGACTATTATTAGTTTTTTATACAATGGATAAGCTCACGATTATTTCTTTTAATGTACGAGGACTCGGGTCCTCCGGTAAGTCTGTGAAGATTATTCATGAGCTAAGTCTTTTGAATTGTGATATTGCGCTTTTGCAGGAGATGCATGTCTCGTGCAAAAATCAAGCCGAGAAATTTGAAAACTTTGGAAGGGCAAGTGTTTTTGGTTCTTTGGGACAGGCAAATCTGCCGGAGTTAATCTCCTTTTCTCTCTGAATTTTTCCGGTAAAGTTATTCGTTTTTTGACCGATTCTCAGGGCAGGGTGTTGAGCTTATTGATCTTAATGGTTTTAAACTTAATCTTGATATTTACTCTCCCAATGTCATTTCTGATCGTAAAATTTTTTCTCCTGTCTCAATGGGGGTATGGTGGTGTGTTTTTTCCTACGTGACCTTGTCACGCCATGGCTTTGAGCAAGCCACGTGCCCAATTTGCTCACTGGCAAACTGTATGTTTCCTCATGGACAATGATGTCACAGACATTGACACGCTGAAAATCGTACATTCTGTACTGGATTATGCTGGCAAAATCCAAGGCATTGTCCCTCTCTTTGGAGGAAAATGCTTTGATATCACCTTGGTGAGCCCTGAAGCCGCTGTGAAATTGGCCCAGGAGGGCATTGATTATGACCAGGTTCACAAACTGCTGCGTCTTCTTGGAGAACGGAGTATTCATGTCTCCGTGTTCATGTCGGTTGAATTCCCTGATGCCAACCTATTAAACTTGTTGGCCACGTACAGCGAACTAAAATCAAAACCTGTGTGACACCTTCGCTTCTCGGAGGAAGGTTTTATTCTTATTGAAAATGGCGTCGAGTTCACATGTATCAAGCGTGACATTCCAAAACGCTTAGTCAACGCTTAGTCAGTTTACTGAGGTGGTTGAGGTTTTGGAAGACTCTTCTCAAGAGGCTGTGTCATCTTAGGTTTCTTTGTTTTCTGAGTCTGAGGGCTCTATTCAAGAATTCTCTGAGGAAGAGTCTGCAGGTTCCCCTGCCTCCTCTTCCCCCACCATCTCTTCTTTCACCAGCCCCTCTGGTAATTGTAGTGAAAGTATTCTTAAGGATATTCAGATTGTCTCTAGCGACCCTAAAGTGGTTGAGCAAATTCTAAGTAATGTATGTAGTGGTCTGATAGGGACAAATAATTCCAGTGATGGTCCAAATTTGGCCAGTAATAGTAGTGATGGTCCAAGGTGACCAATAATAGTAGCGATGGTCCAAAAGTGACCAATAACAGTAGCAGTAATGGTCCAAAAGTGGCCAAAAACAAAAATCCAAAAGTGTCCAGTCATCAAAGTAGTAGTAAGGTTAGTCCGAAAGTTGTTAAATCTGTCAGTTCTGACAGTGATTCTGAGTTCAAAAAGCGAATGACCGTTGCTAGTGGTGCCCCCAAATCCCCTGCGAGAGGCTCCCGCTCTTACTCCTCTCTCCCCTCTGTGGGTTCTCACAAGTCTCTTCCATTGGTTACTGGTTCTAGGCCGAGTTGTTCACGATAATTGCAATGTTTTACTCACTCACCTTGGTAGTTATGGCGTTGTCCATGATTTCTCTTAATAGGGACTTTAAGATCCAGGACGCGACGGCTCTAAGACGCCACCGGAAGTAAAATATCCAGGCAGGGTGCATAGTGTGCATGCGCGAGGCGTTTTTTCAGTGGCAGCAAGCCGCGTCGAGAACATCATTTAGCAAAATTTGGTGTTGTGTACAGAACAGGAGTATAAAATTGTTTTTTTTGTCCATGAAAATAATGCTTTGTCTCCGTTAAACCTCTCAGGCTCTCAGTAGAGTTACTTAAAATCTTGGTCCTAGATTGCAGTCAATTTGGATGGCAAAGATGTGACAGTTGAGACATTTTTCATCTTATATTCACACCTGAACAGCTGGTTGAAGTCTTTGATCGAAGTATGTCATCCAAGCCAAAACCTCCCTTGTAAATGTTAACTTTATTTATGTCTGTTTGTCATGGAATGCTTAATTACATCCCATAGGAACCGCTTGTTTAGGATCATATTTATTCCTTAACACTCGATTGTGTGATTTGTATTCTTTCATTACGTAACCAGTTCTGTTCAATACTTTTGTAATTAGTCCTTAACCAATAGTTTTCTTTTCCTTTCTTTGATTGTAACACCTTGCGTTTGC
>Ga0126338_10003537_pt1 | contig 10967 bp, 5 predicted proteins | sample OrbCmetagenome_2_FD_92529 | JGI IMG/M metagenome (GOLD analysis project Ga0126338, IMG submission 92529) | Coral microbial communities from Petempiche,Puerto Morelos, Mexico - Orbicella C C metagenome | ecosystem: Host-associated > Invertebrates > Cnidaria > Coral | place: Petempiche,Puerto...
TCAGCCTCAACAGTGTCGATAGATGGGGGGATTTGGGGAGTTTACTCTAGTATAGGGTAGCAAAATTCAGCTGAACTAGCTCTGGTATAGGCTAAGGGTTCCAAGGTCCCAGCGGCACATCCCTACCCAGACATTCCTGATTCAGCCTCTTATGAAATATATTCTTGTGTAAAAGAGTGTAGTACTGGCACAGCTTCATTGCTTTGTTTCGTACTCCTGGCGCAATTTCGTTGAGTTGACAACGTTGCATATCGAATTATAGTTAGGACATTTAACAATCATTGCGAAAACGTGTCTTTTCAAGTGCTGTGTGGGAACGAATGAAATTAACGCAATTTTGAGCCATGAATGTCTGCCAAATTTTTTGTTTGGGTGTACTCCGTTTCCGAAATTTTTCTCTCATTTCCAGTTCAGAACAAAACTTGCGTTCTTGATGGAGGCCAGACTTTTCATTATGAGCCAGAAAGGTGGCCTTCACTGTTGAGTCTCATTTGATGAGACTCAACAGTCATTTGAACATCTGTCAGGTGATAGCCAAAGTAAGATTTTGACGACACTTCGCGACACAAACCATCCTACAAAGATGTGGCGTCGAAAACTGTTCTTCGCCCTACCGGCCGGCCGTATTCAGTAAGGCTCAGTTTTGTGTCAAGGTAAACTGATCAGACAAACGGAAAACGAGACACCAGCCGAAATGTTTCCAAGGAACGGAAAATTCTGACCTATTAAGGTGGCCCTCCACGGTTTTCTATTTTCAGCACTTTTTTGATGAATCAGAATAACCCATTTCCAATTTACCTTGTGTCTCTGTTTCAAAATGAGTCCTCGTGCACAACCTTTCTTATGAAAATGAGTTTGATTTATAAAAATGAATCTGTAGGGGGAACTCATTTTCATATGAATGGTTTTGACACAGTGGCAAAAGGCGACTCGAAAATAGCCTATTCCAGCACCCTTTTTCAGCCGATGCCTAATAATGGTATCAAAAATCAAAAATAGCCAATCATTGGTGAAACCGTATGATCATTTTCGTTGCACAAGATTATCATAGGAACAGTATAACAGTTGAGATTACCCTTAATTTTTCCTCTAAGTGCATTTAACAATTACTCCACGAAAGCGAGTTGAATATGAGATGATAGATAGCCAACGAGGGGTGTAGCGCTGAGTTGTCTGTTATCATCTCATATCCAACAAGCGCGAGTGGATTAATTATTTTACTAAAAGCGCACCAAAAATATAGAAAACTCAAATAAAATAAAAATTGTGGAGAATGGTATAAGGGTTCATATACCATGATGGCTACTGAAGCCAATGAAAACTCTTGAATTGCATTATCCAATGATCCAGTTTTTCATACAGGAAGCTGTCGTAAGAGGGCCGTCGATAAAACCAGGATCACGGAACATTCTGGAACATCCCGAAACATTCCGGAACATCCCGGAACATGGAATAATTATAATAATTACGCGAAAAATATGTAAAATAAAATTTTGAAAAATTAAATCAAACAAAAATAAACTGGTATCAGCTCGGAAAATAGAAAAAAACAAAAAAAGAAAGAAAAATGAAGTGACTGCAATGAGTGACTTTTTTCCTGCCAATTGCTTCTCAGAACTCTGTTTTTCAACACAAACATGATTTCTTCAACATCTGAGGTGTTTGTCTGAACATCGTACAGTTGCTTGTTAAGTCAGTATTCATAGTTTTGTCCCTATTCCATCTTCACGTTGCTATTTATCATCCCCAGTTTTCGCGCCGCTCCGCTAGGAACGCCTGGCACTATGACCCACTAAGTTTCCGGAAGCCCGAGTAACAAGCAAGTTATTATTAAATAAACTAGTGGTAATCGAAGTTTGATCGAATGTCAGATAACGATCTGCTCGTGAAGTTGAACTAGCGATGAATAGATTTTCGCCTGCGGTAAAAATAGTTTTAATTAACTACCTATTAACTTGTACCGGACAAACATTTTCCAGGAGATGCATTTGAACTGTTGGCGACACTTAGAATTCAATTTCAGATCGCCAACACTTGTAACAAATATTTCTAGAAACAACAAAGTTTTGATCAGCGACCCCGCAAGACAGCACGCGCGTCGCCAAATGTTTTTAAATTTTATGTTTGTATTTGTTTACACTGTCATCAGAGGTCGAGCAGTCCGATCTAGTTTAGACAAGAAACTCGATACCAAAGAGTTTCTATTTCTATCTCATGGAGAAACTATTTCTTCATGAGAAATCGTGTAAACGCATATCTTTGAATTGACGTAATGAATTGAATAAAGAAATCACACTCGTGTACCCATACTTTTAGGTCTAATTAAGGAGTTCGAACGCCACCACCTTAGTTTTCTCTGAAGAACGAAATCTGGGAATAAAACTGACGGTGAACGACTGGAAGGAATGGATTACTCTTCTTAGTTGCTAGCCTTCACTCATTGCAGTCACTTTCATTTTTCTTTCTTTTCTCCTTTTTTTATGTTTGTTTTTTTCTATTTTCCGAGCTGATACCAGTTTATTTTTGTTTGATTTAATTTTTTTAAATTTTATTTTACATATTTTTCGCGTAATTATTATAATTATTCCATGTTCCGGGATGTTCCGGAATGTTCCGGAATGTTCCATATTCCGGATTTTATCGACGGCCGTCGTAAGAGGACATCTTCGTGCCTCAAAAACGCGTTCAAACCCTGGAGTTGGACGCTTACGAGAATGGTTCTCGTAAGCGGTCAGTAAAGGTATAAGGGATAGGTGGCCGCTTACAGGAGTTTGCCAGCTAACACTTTACATTGGGAATGAAAAAAAAAAAAAAAAAAACCACCGTCCATATGATTTTTTCTTATGTTCTACTGCCTTGTGCAATGCGGCGATATAATGGCGATAGCTGTTTACAGTACTCTATACTGAAGTATTGTGATTAAAGTACAACATTTGCAACAAAATGCAGTGATACAGTTTACAAATGTTTGTGGGTATCTTTCAAAGTCAGGCCTAATTCATTTCGGGATGATCGGGGCTCAACTGTATGTTTTTGCTTTTTTTACATTTGTCGTCAGGGAACCAGTCTCTTGTTTTAAACCAATCAGAATAAAGTACAGATTCCGAACTTTTTTGATGAAGACTCGGCAAATAAACTCTCTCCCTCACCACAACCCTCCCTCGGCCACTTCACTCAGCCAGCCAGGTTCCTTGTCGGCCCTTATAGTCGCGGTCAAACTCTTCCAGACGAAGCCTCTTCACAGGCCACAAATAAACGTATCAGGGATTATTGTTTTTTTTTCTCCTCTCTACCCCACCACCGTCGAGTGCCTTCTAGCGCGGTGAGGATGACCTCTCTCCATCTGCTAAATTTCTTTCAAACGTACAGCCTGTTAGCGAGGCTTTTCAAAGATAATGATTGGAAGCTCTTTCAATACAAAGGAATACCAGACCTCACAACAACACAGACTCTACAAGTGAAAAGGAAATTTATTACGGAGTCACAGTTCAGCTTAGGTTCGTTCTTACTGTTCTCAACACAGACTCGATGGGTTTTTCGGTGAATTATGCTCCAGAAATCACAGCGGGTGATCACTTTTCCAGCACATGTACTAAACCAAAACATGAACATTTCGCCAGGAAAAAATTAAAACGAAATTGTTTTTGAGTTTTGATTTTTTTCCCTCTGCTTCAATACCAAGTTGGGACTCAATCCACTCTACGGACAGACACTGGTTAAGAGATTCTAAAGAACTTTTATATACTACAACAACATAATGATCAGAGCTGCTTGTAAAATTCCAGTGATGTGGCTAACATGTGGTAGATTGTTCTTAATTATTAGCATGGAAGTACTTGTAACCAGCAATGGCGACCACAACTGCGACAGCTGCTGCTGGTAGAAGAATGGAGTTCACCCTGTGGAAAAAAAGAAAGAAATAGACTACATGTCTGAATTACAGTTAATGGTCTCCCCTAAAATCCCTGCACCTTACCAGCCACAGAGAAACACAAGCACCTGAAAACATATGCTTCTACGCTCAAAGACAAGCTAGTGGTTAATTCAAGCAGCTATCCTAAATTGGTAACAAAATGAAAATAAAATGCCTCGCCAGCCACAGAGATACAGTTGAACACAACTCAGCTGTTTCTTCAGAAACAAATTATTGCTTGATCAGTTGAGCCAACGATCAACAGAGACTGTCTAAACAACTTGTGCACTGGATCAAAAGCTGGATTACATGTAAAATGAACAAGATGTTCTAGCAACTTGCCCTGGCAAAGTCAGTGCTGCTCACATTTTATTTACAAGGGTAGAAAGATTCCCCACCTAACCATCACTTTGCTAAACAATCTGTAAACTTGTTACTGAACACTGCTGTAAGTTCAATCAACAACAAAGAAAATTAGACAACTTTCCTTACGAAGAAATTCAGTGATTACAGTTTTGGAATTTGTTTGTATACATGTAGATGCAAAATTTCAGGCCATGCTATTTAAGGTGATTCTGCTCTGTTGGTTATTGCCTTACACGACTGCTGGTGCTAAGATGCTTCTGTCGTGTTGTTGAAAAATGTTTGGTTTTTCTGTCATTCTCGGCTGGTCACACAATCTGTGATTGTCATGCTCTGTCACACAAAACCAGCACAGTGATCACAGGTCACACAATTTCAGGTGATTAGGACTTGTCTAATAAATATGTATATCACAAATTATTTGACATGATCCTACAGTACAATGTTACATGTACATTGCAGAATGTTAACACAGATTCCACTCAAAGTTCGAGCAATAAGTGCAAAAATTATTTACTAAAAATCTACTCATAGCACGGTAACTTTTGGAATACTATTTAAAACAACTCACTTTAGTTCATTTCTCTAAGTGACCCCGCGATTAAATTCTCAAGCATTCTCAAAAAAGTTAACGTCAAACCTTGTAAGAATGCTTAAAACGTGCGTTATTGTGTTTTTAACTAACGTGAAACATCTGTTTTAATTGAAATATGGATAACTTCAAGTTCAATTGTCTCTCACGGGGTCAGCTTCAGAGTTAAAGTCTCAATAAGTTCTTCTTAACTGTATTCAAAATATTACCATGCCATGAGGTTTCTTTGGTAACTTAAATTTTGCCATTACTGCTCGAATGTTCTGTGGAAATCATCTTAATATCTTACCAGCTAGATTTGTTTTCAGAATCAGACACAGTTTTCTTTTCTTTAGTCTGAATGAGCAAAGAGAGAGGAAAATGATATTTTATTGGATTTCAATAACCACATGTAACAGAGGAGTAATCCAAATAAACTGGACATTAAAGACATGCACAATCACCACAGCCATGTAGGACGAAACTTACTCTTAGGCAGCTGCAAAAATAAACCTTGAAAAATTTCATGCGTAAATGAGATTTGAACAAATGAACTCTGCGATACCAGTGGAGTGCTCTAACAGCCTATTGGGAGCTGGTGACGCTGTGGATTCATAATATACTATATTTATACATGGTGAAGATAATTATTGCACAAAACTGGATACTGTTATACAACCAGTAGAGTTCTCTCACAACTGACACATGCTCTCTAAGCTTGTTTCTTTGTCATTTAACAAATGTACATGTACATGTACAGTAGACACATGTATATGTATCATGTATCATGTGTGTGAAACCTAGCTGTATAACACTACCCATTTAGCCCTCCCTATGTTGGTTTGTTTTATACGCAGGACATCATAGAATGATTCAGAATTCAGGTCAAAACAAAGAAATTAAACTAAGATGCTACTTTATCAGTGGTAATAGTTCAAGTTAATACGTGAAATATCTACAGGAATTCAGTATAATCGAGCTGAAGCTAAATTTGAAATTTGTGTAATGCATACCTTCTCTTGAATCTTATCCTCCTGAAAAATAAATAAAATTGACAAAGTAATCATTGAGTCAATTGTAAGTATATTCTGCACAAGAGTAATCTCCTCTACATGCCTGAAAGTCAATGAAATTTGCCAAAGTGAGTAGGGGAGTGTGGTTTGCTCTTATTGTTCAATGTCACAACTCTGTATTCCACGTATTTGCTACTTGTTCAGGGTTCTCATTAATTTAGGGAGTAGAGGGCTAGTTTCATGAAGTAGATGGCTGACACCATTTCAAGTGCCAAAGGGACAAGCCTTTAAGTTTAGGGAGGTCTGGAGATATACTCCCCTGGAAAATTTTGGAATTGAAGGGCTCTGAAATGCATTCTCTTGAAGATATTTCCTCAAAACAAATTGGAAAAGGCCAAAAATTTGCAAAATCCTACAGCGTAACTAAAAACGTATTCCACACCCTAAGAAAAGGACAGTAAAAGTTCAGTCACATTCCAAAAACCCTGTGTTTTCCCTAAATTACTCTTTACAACTTACACATGTATTATTTCACAAAATGAAGGCAGCTCAGAAATTGAAGCAGACAGTTTTTTAGCTGGCTGTCGCCACCTGATGAGAACCCTGTTAGTATTAGAACAAGTTAAATACTTAGGATACTTACATCAACAAGTTCTCCTATGAGATAAGACTCCATTAGTTCTCTGGCATCTGAGGAATGACCAACATCTTCAAAGTTTTCAGTGGCATCCCCACCTATTCACAAATAACAGTATGTCAATCTGAACTACTTACAGTACATGCAGTTTAGGATGTACCATCTCTTGCTATATCTTAAACAAAGGCTGATAATGTGATGAGGGAACTGTTCGCAAGAGTGTTCACAGGTCACTGTGGTCCATGCAGTGGGCACTTGTAAGTACTACTGTGGATGAAACATAGTACCAGCCCCCCCACCCCCCTTCTTCCCTATGGGCATTTAACCACCACAGACATCCAGAGGCAGCAACCTGCCATGTTATCTCTTGTCAACAGTTTACAGGTTCCCAAATGGAGAAAGGTAATATCAGAATGAAGTTTATTGGTGAAGACCACAAGAAAAATGCCAGATAAGCAAAAAAAAAAAAAAAAAAAAAAAAAAAAAAAAAGAATGCTCACCAGCTTGTTCCAATAATACTTCTTCTCCACCTGGATGCTGAAAAATTATTAATAATAAAATAATACGGTAATGAGTCACTTTGAACATCAGTGAAGTACACTGAGTCAATCTTATGTGAATGTATCGGTACATTATCTACTGCTTCTATAATACCTCCCAATGTTTGGCTGGCATAATGTGTAGTTCAAGAAAATATACATACCTCCCTCACAGAGGGGATGTTTTTCAAAGACCCCTGACCCCTCGGGAAATTCCAACTGAGCTTCATAAATTTCTTTACCTTTACCATTTTTTGGTCTTACGGTGTCCCCCCACCCTCAGGAAGGGGGAGGGGGGGGGAGGAGAGGAGTATGGAGATTTTACGGAACTGCACAATACAAATAGGAGCAATATCTTATCACCATCTCATTTTAACAGCCAGATTGTTCTAACTTGAACAAAACCTCACTCAGTCATTTTATTATTCTAGACAAATGCCTAAATCCCTTGACAAACCCAGGGTGCATTTCACGTATATCTCATGACACAGATTTGCCAAAGTTCTACACCCTCTGCCAAGGTTCAATCTCTACATGTAATTCTGTTCTCACAGATTTTCAATCTTCTCTTTTCATTCTAACTAAATTTGAGCCAATGAATTTCAGACTCTAAAAAGCTTGAAACTTTCATGCAAAAATAGTCCCTTGCAGTCATTGATTGTCAAATGATGTGGCCAAATAGAGTACCTGCATACCACCGTACATGAAGTACAAATTTTAGAGCCTTGGTCTTGCTCCAGTAAGCACCAAGAGCCACAACAATTGTATGACATAACACCAGACAGTTTTAAAACCCATGCACAAGATCTTCAACATTACCCAGGTAAAATGCACCCTGGTTGTGAAACTGCTGTACTGTAGTTATACCTCTTAAACAAATTAGGTGTTCCAAAGTGAAACTAGGAACAGCAGCATTTCAAATACATGTACACAGGGTTCTCTCGAAAATTTGAAGCAGTCAGAGAAACATTTCAAGCAGCTGGCGACAATCTCTTTCCTTGCTGAGCTGACCTCAAAAAATGTATGTGTATTTTCCCTGAGTAGCCGGTGCGCCCAGGTTGAGTAGATGGCAATTTTCGCCAGTCACCGGAGCTTCTGGAGAACCCTGTGTACAGTGGAACCTTGAATTCACAAGCCTCTGTATCATGCTGTTGCCGACTGGTACAAGTACTCACTAAAAGTCTGTAACATTAGTTCTCTGTACTTATTTAAAACTGAGGTTAAATTTTTCTGTTATCTAATTTTCTTAGTTTCATTTTATCTTGTACATTTTAACTAGTTTTAGAAAACAGTCCTAAGAAAATATGTGCGCTGATTGGTTAAAAGTCGTGTTTCTATAACTCGATAGAAACACAGAACTAGCATGAGCTGTTGACGTAATAAAAGGCGTGTGCAAAGAGAATTTACACTTTGATAATCAAAGTTAACAAGTTGTTTTCCTTTTTTACATTGCAGTGTTTTCTAAAAGAAATAGGAAACATGTTCAACACTCGTGAAAGTTTGGGAGAACTCGAAAAAGCCGTGGAAACACTCTTCTGTAGCTCGTGTTCACACAGCATTTCTCATTCTCCCAAACTTCCACTCGTGTTTCCATAACTCAATAGAAACCCGGTACATGTTTTCTTTTTCCTAAATATAGCTTAATACATTTTTTAAAGCAGTTATTTTAGCATTTTTACCCTTCATCTTATAGCTTTTATCTACTTATAGGTTAGTATATTTTACAACTAATTTTAGCTTTTTACTCTACATGTATAGTTTTATTTTATTATATGCAGGGCTCCATTGAAAAGCACCCAGGTGAAAATATGGAATCTCTGTTTAAATACTGTTATTGTTATTCTTATTATTGTTATAAATTGACAATTGCGTTACAACTGCAACAACTTTTCATTAAAAGAAATGTTGCACATTATAACATACCTACATGCTGAAATATATGTAGAGGATAACAACTACAGAGACTTTATTTGTTGGATGGGTGTAGTATACCCTTAGACTCAGATCGGAAACTATCTAGGCTTATATTGAAGACTTGTATTGTTCTAATACACCTGCATTACGCTAACGCCGATTTGAGCTTAAGTTAATTTGGGATACGACCAAAGTTCAAAGAGCCTTTATATGAAGGTTATATTCGTTCCGAAGTCTGTTAAAAGGATCCTTCTTGGGTGAATCTTAATGCATTACAAGAAGTCTATACTTATGTTCCACATTCTTCTCATACCGGTGTAACTACGGTTGAAGTTCATAATTTCTGCATTACATTTACACGAGCATGCACATGCACACGATATCGCTTGGTACGGTATTACATCACTTCATCAGGACGGCAGTCTTAGCTTGCTGTTCCTGGAATGGAACTTCACTTACCTCATCTAAGAATTTCGTGACATCGAATACTTTGTTATGGATAACTAGCCACGACGATCCCGCCACATTATGCGATTTAACCTCTTCTAAAGTAATCTTTTTCACCTCCTCTGCCATATTGCTATATCAAATGAGAGAAACCGTCTTCTAGAACGTAAAGTTACGCATGCGTGAAGTCTAGCATCCAGACTCTTTTCTAGCATCCTCGTCCCCCAAAGGGGCGTGGCTTCAGTGTTAATTTATTGCTGGTTAACACATTACAATTAAAACTAGTAACCATTTAACCATTCAACAAATTAAGTCAAGAATCTGGGACATAATGGATGATTGATATATTAAAAACTTCACCGATATTTAAATTTGTGCGGGTTTTCATTCGCGCGTTATTCGGAAAAATATTTCACCAAAATTTATGGAGCTTTGTATGAAGGCACCAACATGGCGGCCGTAAAGTAACAGGTTTGCCATTGAAAGGAAAAACTATTACTCTAGAGGTCTGACACATTGAAAGTAATAACTCTTCTAGTGTAAGAACTGTTCAGTTAGCGAAACCTCGAGCGATAACTCCTCTTTTGACCTACCCGAGAGCCTCCTAGCTCGGGCGCAATTTTAATGTCACGCAACGCATAAACCTCCCCAGGAACCCTGTCGAGCATAATTGTTGTTACTTCGTAGATGTCAACTTCAGAGGGATTGGTTATTTTTAATTTTGGAAAACGCTGACGTCACATGGAAACCGGCAATAGCTTAAGTTTCGCGAGATCAAATTTTCTGCGGTAAAAGAGATCTAAGGATTTATCTTCAGTAAACCAAAGCAAGGTAACTGTCTTAAAAGAAATAGATTCCTTGAAAAATCACATTCAGGTCACGGGCAGCTGAAAGTCTTGGTATATGGTAGCTTCCTATTTCTGGTTAGCGGGGAATACTTGACGCGCGACTCGTGACTTGGCAAAAAAAAAACCTTCCTCGGGAATCGAGCCGTTATGCGCGAATTATTAGTTTTTTTTGAGACTTGAGAAGCATGTTCAGCTTATTCTAAGGATCAAGGACCGTGATTCGTGATTCTGGTGAGAAATGTCGTGAAAAACAGAGTTTAGAAACAGCATTTTACTTTAACCGCATGTCTTTTGGAAAGACTGTACAGCTTTGGATTCATTTTTTCTAGCCCACTGGAGCCTATCATCTCTTTTCGGAAACAACCGGAGCCATGAATGACATATCGTGTTTGACTTGACGGAACAACTCATACTTTGCTGTCACAAAAAGAAATAAATTGCCTTAGTTCTAGACTGCTAGGCTAGGAAAATGCCACGCAAATTAACAGACCAGTGTCGAGTTATTTTCTGTAGTAATATAAAATAAAATAGTTGATTCGTGAAATTGTCAGGCAAACTTAAAAGCGACCCCATGATTGAAGGAAGCGTGATCCGCGCTCCCCCCCCCCCCCCCCCCCCCCCCCCCCCCCCCCCCCCCCCCCCCTTCCTTTTTTCTTTCCCCTCCACCCCCTAAAAAAAAAAAAAAAAAAAAAAAAAAAAGAGGGGCGAATATGTTATTAGCA
>Ga0126338_10003538_pt1 | contig 10961 bp, 7 predicted proteins | sample OrbCmetagenome_2_FD_92529 | JGI IMG/M metagenome (GOLD analysis project Ga0126338, IMG submission 92529) | Coral microbial communities from Petempiche,Puerto Morelos, Mexico - Orbicella C C metagenome | ecosystem: Host-associated > Invertebrates > Cnidaria > Coral | place: Petempiche,Puerto...
AAAAAAACGTAAGTGAAAACAAAAAGTTGAACTTATAGTGGACCCAAACAAGGCATTAACTGCTGAGGGAGTGTGTTGTTTGTGTGTTGACCCTTGTCAGTTTAAGCTCAGTGTTTGCACTTATTAACAAGTTATATACGCTTTCAGTTGATTAAAACTGTTTTATTAAATCCCTGACTTGAGTTGTTCTTGATTATAATAAACAATTTTTTGTAATATTGATGTCCAGAATAATCATAACTAAAGCAAAATCTTCGAGTCTCATTGGCTCACGGCACGCCGTATTTTTCACTAAACCTGAGTGGAGCGCGAAAGAGCGCAAAGGAGCTCGAGGAGCTTTAGGTGTTGAAAAGCAAAACTCTCCTAACGCTTTCTTTATATTTTCCTAAACAATTCAGAAATGGCTTTAACTCAGGGAGTGTTGTCACAGAGTTGATAGTTTGTTACTGAGATATTTTTCTAGTTATGATCAATTGGTAGCACGACGTCGTACCGTTCAATGACTTTTCACCCCATCATCTTTGCCCCGAAGCCAGATCTATCCGGGATGGTAACAGCTGTCATTAGGGTTGTTTATGTTGGCTTGGAAAGGGAAAGGGGGCGATGGAGCAGTAGAGGTAGTATATGAAGGTTGTGTCAAGTACGTTAAATAAAACTTAAAGAAAACATATATCTAGAAGCGAATAGAGAAGAATGGCCCAATTCTTGTCGCCAATAGGATCACATGTTATCGGTACGTGATTTGGCTGCTTATGTTTACTTCACCCTTATCTTTGCCGTAATTCGTTTGCAATGAGAAGATTCGCCGGTAAAGGTTCTTAAGTATATAATAAAATAATAAAAATAAATTAATATTTTAACAGGAGGCCTCCAATCACCTATAGGTGGTTTTCAGGAGGGTCCTCTAAAAAATAAAAGTTTAAAACATACATTAAATGTGCAAAATACAGAACTAATAAAAGCTAAAAACTAAGGTTAAAACTTAGGCTTAAATCTTAGGGAGAAACTTAGAAAACATTTGTAAACGAAACTCTCGTCCCTCGTCAGTAGCTCAATTAAGTGCTGTATATTGAATATTTTGGTGAAGAAGCAAGACTCTCTTCGTACAAAAATAATACTATAGGCTGACTCCGCATCAGTTCAACGCAAATAACATGTGACAATTTATAACTTTGGATCCTTCTAAATTAGCGAAATGAAATAAATTGTATAATAGCAGAAACAAGAATGCATGGAAAACAGTGCTGCCCTACAGAGAAATTAGAATAGCTAGAGACTGAGTAGAAGAAACGTTAACTAAGAAGAAAACAGTGGGGTTTTGCTTATGTTTGAGGATATCTCAACTGTCAACAAGCTACACATTTTAATAGCGCCTGGCTGTGACTTAAACAATACTATTTCATTAGGGCATCACTAGCAAAGCATCCACAGCAAAAATTATTTTGAGTAACGGCCGGTCTAGCTAGCGCGTACAGCGAACAAGGCAAGAATGATTACTCGTTTGAGGGAGTTTCTCTTTCAAACATCCCAGAACTTTGTTCAAACAGTTTGCTGAATAAAAAATCCATCCGTTTTTAATTACTTGTTTGAATAACGTGCGTGAAGCCTAGAGTTCAGGAGTCACACATTTTACGGTAAAGCGGCTTAGAACAAAACAGTCCTCAGCAGTTTCTAGAACAACGCTTTGACGTCACGGAGCTGAGAGAACACAATTCAAAAACATTTTTCTGTCACAATTTACCCCATGATTTGCAACACTATGGTCGAACTGACATAAAACCGTAATCAACTGAACATGGACGAAGAGAACGGAGTGTTGCCTTGATGGCCATGAGCCAGTCAACCTTCCATTCATTAGTTGTGCAGTTCTTGAAAGTTATATGACAGAGAGATGTCTAGTGATGTTTTATTTCCATAATCTATCAGACAAATGCCATGGAATCAAACACCGCTTGGATTAGACTGTTTTATAATGTCTTTGTGATGGTTTTCTTAACGACACGCACAGGTCAGGGTTTTGCTTTATCGTACAGTATTTGTATACAGTGACTGCGCAGTCCACTGATAAAACCGGCATTGCAACTGTTTTAAGTAAGTACAGTCGATATCAGTTCTCTCTGACTGACATCTCCATAACACGGCCACCTTTTCAGTCCACTTCAATTCGTCCCAGAAAAACCATAATTCATAATTATATCTCTATAGCTCTATAGAAAGGAAACCTCCTTAATACAGAATCTCGGCTCTGTCCTCTTTGTGTTTCAGAAAGGGTTCAACTGTGTAGTGTGCATCGTTTGCATATTTTATATTGCCGCAAAGTGGTATTTTCACTGGGGTATTGGTCTAAAATGTTTGGCTACAGATTGTTATTGTTATTCAAGTTCAGTCGTTCAACCAAGGCTATGTAGCTATTCAAACGTTAAATGGCCAGTTCTTACACAGAAAGTTTGATTAAAGCCGTGGAAGCACGGTCACCGGCCCTACAACCAATACTTGATATTAAAATCCAGTTTCTCTCGTATTTGCTCTGTTATCAGTTGTTATTGTTGTGAAACACTACCTTAAGAAATTTATATTATTAATATAATTGCCCATCTACAGGCTAAATGTTTACGCTATATGTATTTGTTATTGGTGCTCCTCATGTTAACTCCAAAACATGACTGGATTAAGATCTCTAGTTTCTATTTTCTTGCAGCAAGCTGCCTCAAATGTTACGAATGCAAGGGACCAGATGACGGCCGACCATATCCAAAATCAATATGCGAAAACGAGCTAAGAGAAGTTACGTGCGCAAGCGATAACTACACATGTGGCACTTATCACCACAAGATCAAATCAGGAGCGTTGGTAAATGAAGTGGAGGCAAGATCGTGTGTAGCTGACTGTCGTGATGTTGAGTCATCGTGCAGAGTTATCATACTGGCGGGTGGAGAATGTACTTTCTCTTGTTGTGACGAAGATTTGTGTAACACTAGCACTAAGATAATATCTCAACTGCTTCTCACCGCTGGGGCATTCGTTTCTGCCGCTGTTTACTTGTATAAATTTTAATATGGTGAGTGGAGGGCAAACGAATGATTGTAAAAATGTCAGATATACTTCATCGTTTTTGTCAGCGTCTTAATTTACATTTGTCTAGTTTTTAATACTGCATGATAAGTCTGATAACGAACTTGTTTTGATACGCTTTGTGGTTCTTTGATTCTTATTACATCATCTCAAAAAGATCCGAATAAGAAACTTATTATTTTCTCTTATTTTCAGTATAGTTTCACCATTAGTTACATTGAACCAGCCAGACAAATATGTTAGAACAAATCGGCGGGTCTCGATAACTATGGTATCTCAGAGAGCACGTTAAACTTCAGTTATCATTTGAAGTATTGATTCCGTGACCCATATTGACTTGTTGCAGTTAGCAACGATAGTTGTCGTCTGGAAGCGCTATTAATGCTTAATACATTAAAAATTTTAATGCTTGTGACGCTTGGTTAACCAAGAAAATCTTGGTCACGAAACAGGTGTTTATGTATGTGTTAAGGGATACCGTTACAACCGTTTTGCTGTATTTTTGTTTGCAAGTCCAAAGGTGCAGATATCAAGTGAATTTGAAGGGAGTGCGGCTTGTAAGTAGATTTTAACAATTTCTCCAAGATTCAACGACGAAAATGGAAAACGTCTGCCAGACTTTTCGATTTCACAACCGAGTGCGTGTGTTAACTTATTGTAACACTCTTTTATAGTTAGTGCGCTTATGTAGATATTTGTAATAAAGCTAGACGATTATGTTTAGGTTTCCGGCTAACAATATAGTCTGTTTAGGTTTGACTTTTAGAAGCTATTCTCATGAGTAGCGCCAATGTAAAAAAGCACTAACCGTGAATCGCTGGATTACCACTCGTTTATTGATCTCTGTACCAGTTGTCCTAGCTACAGGCTATGTCAGAGATTTTGCGGTAATGAAAGGTTACAGTGAAATACATTCCGGTGCAGTTGACGGAAGGAATTCGTTGTCTAGCCAACTTCTTACCTGAGACTGTTCGTCAAAGTACGACTCAGTAGAGCTGCAACCTTTAAGCCTTGCTTTGCAACTGACTACAGGGGTATTTAATATAGCAACGGGAACGAGTCTTCTGTGTACATATCCATTACTACTGACTAAGACAAAGCAAATCTCTTGAAGTGGTCTGGATATTTTGAAAGGAAGTTGTGTTAATATCTGAGCTGTTACTAGCCCAACTGCAGCGGAATATGCCGGCAAGTACGGTAACGTGAACTAAACGTACAAGTTAACAAAACAAACGTTCAACTCTGACTACAATGACAAAAATCTTAAATAACGAATTTCACTTCGTAACACTTGTGTTGTTCCCAGTATGATCCAGGTCAGCGTGGTGTGACAGAAAAGCTATCTTTCTACTGATATACTACAGCAACTGAAAATTCAGTTTGACAATATAGTTAGATGCAGATATGTCACATGACTGACTACAAATAATTATATCATAACCATCGCCCAACTTAAAACAGAAATCAACCACTGCAGTACTTCAGGTGCGACCATGTCTCCCTTGTTACACAGCTCCGAGTTACAGCACGCGAGTTGATAGTCCCAGCCGAACATTTCTGCGTGCTCGAACCTTTTCTGCAACTCATCGCAAAGCTTCTCGTTGGCACAGGCTCGCAATTCATGTTCCATCTTGCTGCCATCTTCCATTTTTCTGCTCTGGTGTGCTTTAACACATTTGTCAAAGTTAGGGTAACATGTGGTCTCCGTTTGATTTTTCTCGCATTGCTCAGGAGTAAAGGACTTTCCCTCGGCGATGGCTTGGTATGGACTGCAGAAGTAACATTTCAAACAAAAACCTGATAAATTAAAGACAAAAGTAGTTAAATGCGTATTTAAAATTTCTTCACAATGTAAGCATTATACATCTCACAAAAGATACAACATAGTGAATTATAAAATTCTAATGGAGTAAAACAGGATCTTGAATCTTCGTCTTATATCAAATCTTCGACAAGAGTGTATGAAGCCAGAGAATTAATCCACCACATCAGCCTTATATTCCTAAGATAGTCTCTAAATTTAGTTTTAGATCACCCTCGGTATTTAAACAATAGCCTCCATTTGGTGCGAAAATATCCACGGATATTTGTCCGCTGACGTTATCTGTTCGGCATTATCTGCACGGCGAACAGTGTGAGCCTTGAGGATCAGATAATATCCAAGGACAAGGCATATTTTCGCGCCATATGGAGCCTATTGTGTTTATTATCCTTCAAATATTTTTCACAATACGCGCATTTTTGAAAATTGAGGAATATCACTCGGATATTCTCCAGTTTTAGCTGGGACATATCCAGTCACTTGACTTGTTTAGAACAATCGCGCGCAAGCGAAAATATTTGATAGATTATAACTATAAATAGCCACTCTTGTGACGTGAATGATCTCACATGGACAGCCTTAACGCCTTCACACCCGTTTTCATTTCCAAGATGCAATGCAACACGCGTAGTAGCATTGTTCGCGGGAGAGCTGGGTACTCTTTCTGAAAATAACTTGGTAAGATGTACGTTGAGAATAAGGTCTATATGAGGGACAACCTCCCTCACCCTTCATCTTCTCTTAAAAGCTTCCAATCTTGCACGTCTATCATTCATGTTTCTACTATAGCTCGCCTTCCAAGTAAAAAGAATGTTTTAGAGTAACCATATCGCGAAAGAAATTATAGGAGAGACAGCCGGCGAGCCAAGCTGATATACGTTACTTCAGTAATGTTAAGAACGGCACACAATTTAAAACAAATCATACGCGCAGCGCAGTTCAATAGACAATGGTGTTAATTATTTTTCCTCTGGGTCAGTATTTCACAAACTCATTTTTTTTAAAGATAACCAAGTGACCCATAACGGCAATTTAATTCATTTTCTTAAGTTCCGTTTCAAACGAAAATTTTAATGACAGCCACTTTGTAAAATCTCCTTCCTGTGTCTTAACAAATCCGCAGGTGGTCTGAACTTTTCCGCTCGAAATGATGTTAACTCACTCGACTTAATTTGTACGAGCCAAAATGCACAGAAAAACCTAGAAAATAACTAGCGAGTTATCTCCTCGCGGCTACCAAACAAAGAAAAAAAGTAAAAGCCAGTGTATAGTTCCTCAAAATATTAAATAGCGCAGCAAATGTTAGACGGATATCACTAATGCTGCAAGGGGCTAACCAATTCTTCTACTAATTAAAAACGGGTAAGTATACTGAGTAAAAATGAAAAAATCAAAACAAAACAAAAATAAACGGCCCAGCTTAACAGCTAAATTTTTGCAAAGGCCACTGCTGCTAATGGTAGTGAACATTCCTTATTCCACGAAAAAATTCTTACAATTTAATTGCCAAGGAAATGAGTTTTAACATGGCCGTGTTCACCTGGAGGAATTGTTCAAAATAAGTCAAATAAGCTGCAGTGTCAATATGGAATTCCTAAAATTTACAAACTTACCATCAGACATGACCGAAACACAGATGGTGAGAGCGAAAAATAACTTTTTCATGGTACTGTAAGCTCTAGAAGACGCTGTTAAGTTGACGAAATTTGACCTCGCAATATCCTGACGTCAATGATCGTTTTATTGACTCGTTACCTCCCAAAAAAAAACAAAAAACAAAAAACACCAATTCCGCTTCACATTTAATACCTAACCGGATATTGTAAATGATTCTATATGCTAATTTAGCCCTGTGGCAATACAAAATAGATCAAATAATTACAAAGTATTTTGGCACTGTTTAAATACCCCCTGCGGCCCCCCACCCCCCTCCAAAATAATAATAATAATAATAATAATAATAATAACAATAACAATAACAATAAAAATTAAATTAAAATGAATAAAAAAAATTGGTTTGATTTTACCTTTTAACTGTCACAAAATCGAAATGTGTAAAACAAACTTATGTGACATTACATAGAACTTGGTAAAGGAATCATTTATAGTATGAACTACTCAAGTAACAACTATCTTCTGTAGACTATAATACGTGGTCGCTTTCCGGGCTTGCAAATAGTAATTGTATTTGACAGGTTATGTCGAATCCAGTTCTACGAGAAACTACATAGAGCAGACTGTTCTATATCATATACTCCAATTATTACACAAAGTCATCGCAGAAACATACGAATTTACACGGAATACAAAACGACTCTTTCATGTACAAGTGACAAATCGCGGAGGAGGGAAACAAGTACTCTTTGCCGTTTCGCGAGCGAAAAAAAAAAATGTGATGCTCATGCAATCACTTCTATGGTGGATCATAGATGTTTCTTTTCGTCGCCACTGTTATCGGTATTCTTGCAACACCGCTGTAGCACTACAGGTGAGTCAGAAGGAAGTTGCCCTCTGCATACGGAAATAGGCTTTAAATTCATCCAAAGAATACGTAGGGATCGTCTGCTCAAAAAATCCCTGGATTCGATTCAAATTTCTCTTTGCAAATGTGGATGCTGCAGCCAAAAGAATCAAGTCGTCCTCTTCGTCTACAAAGAAATCATTTTCAATGTTGTCGTCTGCTAAAACGTCTAACAGCACAGCAAGTTCGGCCACCATCTTTGTTGTGTTCCAGGCTCCCGCACGGATATCTCCAAAGTGATCAATAGATACGGCTCAATCCGATCCATTTCCTTGGAGAGGAATACTGCAGTTCCATTTGTCCAAAAATTCCACGGGAAATTCCATTCAAATGGTAAGCGCTTAAGGTAAACTTTCGTCGCTTCAATTTCTGCCGGGTTAAGGTGGCCGAACAGTTTTCGAGCGCGCCTTTGCTGATACAATTCAGTGCGTGCACAGGGATTTCAAAAAAACAAACATGCTGTCAATAGAGCGATCAGTTTATTTACTCAACACCCGCAGTATCTGTGCTATTTTTCTCTATAATTGAACGCAGTGTATTGATGGCTTTAGACTTTTATCACAAGTGTATGTTAGAAAAGGTAAAGATGCAAAGAACTCAGCAATTCTCAGCTTTTTCTTTGTTACCGAAAGAACCCAGTTAAATGCAGCGCATGCGTAGTAAGTCAAAAAATTGCGATTAAATGAAAATTTGCACTCTCGGAAATACTCCTGTTTCTCGAGAACTAGCCATTAGAATTTCACGAAATTTGGCACGAAAATACTTTAGGAAATAAGTAACTGGAGTATTGAAAATAATTTAACTTTAACAAAGGAAACTAGATATTCCAGTAAACCTTCAACAAGGGATAACTAAAGATCTCTCTGTTAAATTATTAGCAAAATGGTGTTAACTTGTGAGAATCGTTACAAGCATGGTACATGCAAATTATAAAGAAAATCTAATTACTAGATTTTCTACAAATAAGCAAAACCGATTTTAAAGGCCTGTTTGTTTTTATCCGTGTTGCCATGGCAACGGCACATACTTCAGCTTAACCATCAAAAAACCAAAGTTTGTGTTGTTAACTTGCTTGCTGCCATTTTGGGCGACTGAGAGATCAAGGGTTTTAGAGAAAAAGGTGAGTGAAACACAGGTATCAAAAACTGTGTTCAGCCACCTTAACTTCGTCTCGCTTCGACTAATAGAACAATTTAAGCTTGGGCGGTTTGTTTTCCCATTGCAGACGTGATATCCTTTAGCGAATTGTTCTTTTATCCATATAAAAATTAGTCATTCATATACATGCGACTATTTGACAATTTGAAAGCATGAATTCTCAAGGGTATCAGGGTAAAAGGTTCTAATACTCCTGGGTAAATTAAAGTAAAGAAAACTATACAAAGACATGGCTGCTCGTAATTATAGACAAATCAAATAATTAACAGCGAAATGGGGCCGACTAATTTTTCTAGGTAATATAATCTTTATTTAAAGAAGCGATTTTTTAAATGTTTAATACGTCCATTAAAATGTGAACCGGTGATGTCACTGGGAATCTAGTGTTAATATAGACGCAACATTAACCAAGGAAACCTTCGATTCTACACAATATTAGCTTTTAGTTTAGACATCTTTTTTACAAGTTAATGCAAACTGCAGCAAACGAAGCCGTCTTAACATATTGGTCATTCTCTCTTTTCTGGTCTTTTCATATACTCTATTTTGAATAATTTTAGGAGCTGTTTTTGCATACTGTACAGCTTAATGAAAATAACCGATCACCGCCCATCAATGATCCAAGCATACAGATATGATTAACAAAACTCATGAATAATTTAAATATATAACCTGAATTAAATATCAAGTATGAAATAAAAACACCTTCTACAATAGAAAAAAATAATAAAAAAAATAAAATACAACAAGAAGAACAAATATACAGAATTCTTGATAATAACGTCCACCTAGTTCAAATTTTTTACATTGCAGGTGACACCGTTAAAATGCAAATGAAGCTCACACCAGATAATTTTAAACTGCAATTCATTAAATAAACGCGGGATTCGTTATAGTACAAGTGAGAATATTTTCTGAATGAAGAGAATTAAGTTATAAGTTTTTTAAATAATGTTATGAGATTCGCTGATCAAAAGAGAGACCGTACATTTCACTGCAGTTGTCATTCGTTACAATGTGACGCTAGTCCAAATTAATATCCAAGTGAAATCTTATTACGATGCAATTAAGATTAATAAATAGAACGTACGAGGAAAGTAAGGGCCAAATCATGTTGTAGGAGATTTCAGGTAATTAACAACAAAAAAGGTTTTGCCTTTTCTCATTTCAATTACACGCAACGCAATGTCAGTGATAAAACACCAGTGTCCTTTAGTCCATCGTTATCTCTTACTAATATGACCAGTAAGAGCGCAGTATGGCTAGAAGTCAGTGTGGTATGACTGTAGGTCGGACAGCGCTTCATGTAGTATATCACGTAACTGGAAAGGAACAAAAAACAAACAAACTGTTGTGAAGTAAATCTACAAAACATACTAATACCGCCAGTACCACCATGGATGCTGCCATGTGAGAAAACAAACATAGCTGGGTTGAGTTCTTTGGGTCTTATTCATTCATTCTGTTTATTTGCCTTTTTACCTAATGCAGTAATTATTTATAATTAGTATATACCACACAAGTGAATAGTGCTTTTCGCGCGGTCTGACTGGTTAACTCGGAGGTGATTAGCAAGTACTATTTCCCTCCAGGCAGCCGCCGCGAGAGATTTAAAAAATTCCGACCGCTTGCCACACATTAAAAAAAAAAAGTTTTGGTCCGCTAATTATTCAGCTTGTGTGGTATATACTAAAACAATTATTTACCTCCACTTCGGTGAATAATTGTTAAATATTTGAATGCATGGCGAGGTGACCTCTAGAAACCACTACGCTTTCATAGTTGAGGCCACCTCGTACGTAACAATATGGTTACATAGATAGCGCTACAGTGTGCGGCTTTGCCAATTCAGTAATTATTTTACTAAAGCTTTAGCAGTTCTTTTTGAAAACTCGACAAAGAAGTGATTGTAACGGGAAAGGAATTCCAGATCTTTCTCTACCGAGTACATAGAAAAGGAATATAAAAGTACGTTTTCCTGAGTTCTGTCTCAAGGCATTGCTGCCAATGGGTTTGTTTGTTCTTAAAGGTACCCTTCGTAACAGACACCTTGAGACCGTGATTTTATGTCTGTAACAGGAAACGAATTGAACTCAAAAATGTGTCATGTCATTTTGCATGTACGGGGGACGACTACAATCTACATTGTACAGTTTATTTATTAAGTAAACATGTTGCGAAAAAAAGTGATGCGAAAACAACACTAAAAACTATGAATTGCCGGCGCGGCGGTGAAACTAAATACCAGCCACAAAAAAAAGAAAAAGTTTCAAGTCTCTTTCCACAGTGTACTTTCGTGAGGGTTTTATTTGTATCAGTGCTTATTATGACCAAAACCTACCTCTCCTTTAGCGCTTCTACTAAGGTTCTGAAGTACTGGCAAAGATA
>Ga0126338_10003540_pt1 | contig 10957 bp, 4 predicted proteins | sample OrbCmetagenome_2_FD_92529 | JGI IMG/M metagenome (GOLD analysis project Ga0126338, IMG submission 92529) | Coral microbial communities from Petempiche,Puerto Morelos, Mexico - Orbicella C C metagenome | ecosystem: Host-associated > Invertebrates > Cnidaria > Coral | place: Petempiche,Puerto...
CAGACAGACAGACAGACAGACAGACAGACAGACAGGGAGCAGTAGAATGATTTTTAGTAACCACAGAAGGGCGCGGACTGCTGGGTTCAAACGCGGACTTTGTTTGCCAGACTGCTTACCGAGACACCTATAATATATGTACAGTAATGCAACGGTAACCGCTGTAAGATAGACTGAATATCACTAAATACAATAGGTTTAGTCGAGTGGACGAGTACATGTAGCTAATTTTCGCCAGTTTATACCCTTTGTTCAAAGTTAGGAACAAGTTTGCAACTTTGACGATTGCCGGTTTCTTGACGATGCCATTGTTCAGAAAATATTACGCTACGTGCAGTTCCTCATTTTTTTCTAAAGTTGCTAAGTGTGCAAGAGGACGAGCACAAATATCACCTCACATATACGCAACGCTTTGTTTCAGTTGTAAAAGCGCTCAATAGGGCCGTGGGTAGTAACAGGCGAACCGAGGCAATTGCCTCAGTCTCTTTTTCCTTGCGTGATACCTGTTTTGTGTTTAATTGTAGTCATCATAAACGTCCCCTTAATACCTAGGAAGCGAATTTATCCATGGACATCGCCTCCGTCATATATTTTTTCTTCTGGCTACGACCCTGATAAACATGTTTGCGTTTTTCGTTCCCGTTTGCCTTCTCAGACGGGAGCTGGTCGTCGGTGAAATCCTAACTGCACTTAAGCCCAATTGAAAGTTCTTCACCACGAGTTGTTTATTAAAAACAAACACGTACCTTGACAGTAACCTGGAGTTGTTCTTTTGCATGAACAGCATTTTCGGGAATGATAACCTTGACTAGGGGATAGTCGGGCAAGGAAAGGCTTGTTGACTCAGAGGTAACGGTGAACATGTAAGACTTGAGACGGCAAACTACCACAAAAGTGGAGCACTGGGTAATCTTAGTCTCAGCAACAGGAAGGAGATAGTCAGGAAAATTACTGCCATAAACTTGCTCGAGGTCTGAAACAAATAATGTGTAAACGAACACTTAGTAACGCCACAAATATGACCATACTAAGATATCAGAATCTTTCAAAACAGTACAAATATAAACTTTCAACTGTCTTAAGAAGCTACAATATGGTAAAGGTCGCAAAGATATGACTTTGAAAGTTCGTCACCACACGTTCTGCTCAATTTTCCCCCTCATAACCTTCGTGCTTCAGGTCTTATCACCTGGTTGGTGTTAAGTACTGCTTTCTTAGTAAACAATTCTTTTAAAACGTTCTGCCTATCTAAATATAATTTGTGCAGTATTAAATTGTCTAAGATATTTCACTAATTCTATTATGAAAGCAAATGATAGTTAACTAAGGTTGAAAAGGTGTCGAAAGGGAATTAGATTAAAGATTTAGATGGATTAGGAAACAACATTTTGCAGGAAATACTGCCTGCTACTTTTCCTACGGTGATGATCTTACAGGCACATGCCTTGTTACTCAAGAGCAGCCTTTACCTGACAGAGATCGAAAATCAACTGTTTCATCGACGTCCACCCACTCATTGGTGTCCTTGTCGATCAACTTCTTCACTACCACCTCATATCCCTTAAGGTCAGACGCACTGTGAGAGATGGCCAAGGTGACTTCCTTATTGAATGCAAGTCCTTCAGAAATGCCAGTTGATAGTTCAACCACATCGCTAACTATGGCTTCATTTTCTTGGAGAGAAGGGGAACACGCTGAAGACTTCCATTTATGGAGGGCCATCAGCCTGTCCTGAGACACAGCATAAGGTGGAAATATCACGTGTGCCGCCACCTTTTTGGGCTCCCAGTGGCTGCCTTGTTTAGATACAGTGTCTCTGAAAAAAACAACAACAAACTTGACAATGAGTCTTGCCAATGATCTGCAGTCGAGCATTGCTCTTTACAATATGTATGTCAGTTGGAAAGGTGCACATTTTTAAACAGAACCGCTGATCTACGGATCGGAAATACCAAAAACTGAAGGTTTCTTCTTTACAAGGTTGAACGTTTTTGCTCTACCTACTATTAAATTAGAAAATCATGTCAAAACGTAGTTGGTAGCTAAAATTTGAATCTAAAATACAAATTAATCAAAGTAAATTTTCTCCAAGACTGACAAGAGTGTGTTAACTGCACAAAAAATACCACAGTAAAGCGAAAATATTCCTATCCGTGAGTTCTTGGGCATTTGAAATTCGGAATTGTTAGCTTTAAGCCCATTTACAAGTTCTTTTATACGATACTATTCGTCATATCAGTTGTAATCAAAGTTAAATGTATTATTGATTACTCAAAGAACGATCAGAGTTATTTCACTGAGCTACAGGACATTCGTAGGAGCTGAGCTGTTAAATTAGTCTCAAATACGTCAACCATCCCGAATACTGCCAGGATAAGTCCGGCAGAACTCAGTAGCTTTTGGCACTGATAGAAAAACATCCTTCTCGTACAGTTACGTACATATACAAGTAAACTGTGCACAGAAATAAGGCTATCCAATATTGTCAGACAAAAAGAAACTTACTCGAGGATCAAGCTAATGTCTTCTGTTTCAGTTGCCTCAGCTCCGACGTCTGGTGCGTCCTCAGATTCGAATTCACTCTCCTCTCCAGACCCGATAACATCTTCCCCAGAGTCAACCACAATGTCCCCTTGAGATGCGTCTTCAGCCTCCTCCTCAGATCCAACTGTAATTTCCTCTTCAGATTCTACCACAACCTCCTCTTCTTCTTCCTCTTCCTCAGCTGATTTAGAAGTAGGTTGTTTGGCTAAGGAATATCAAAAAGCACTAGACATAAGAAATCCAATAAACTTGAAAGTATAGTGAGATGCTCCACCCTTGAATAATCCATGCCCACGCAAGGGAATTTAATCTAAATGACTCAAACAAGTAAATAATTTTACTAAAGAAAAGAAGTCGTATTGAAGGCTCAAAATATTGGGCTCTAAAACATACTTTTTAGAATTCATAAATAAATTACCTTTTGTTCGCAAGGTGGCCCCTGGATGTTTCCCAGTCCTTACCAGGGTCTGAACAAAACAAAAAGTAACTGGTTAGGTATGTAACTTGCGGAATAAACTAAACGCTTAATTTTTCATTCTCACTCGTTAAACAGCGTGTTTATATTGATCCTGATTCATCAATAAAGACCTTGACAGGTACTACGTAGAAACACCACTTTTTAGCTTACAGAATTTAGCTAATTAGTGACGGTTGCTTTATTGCAACGACGACAAAAGAAAAAAGTAAAGAGTGGTGCAATTCAAAATACACTAGCCATGTATTTAGCTGAAAGCTAGGTCCCTAGTCATTCTAATGACCAAGAAAACAACTTTTAGTCTTAAATCATGCCTTCTTGACCAGCACATTGCAAAGTCTCGGAGTAGTCTGAACGTCGCTCTTCAGACGGTTTATCTTGCATATCTTACATGTACATTTGTACAGAAGCAGTAGACAACAAAACATCACACTTGGCACAGCTATAATTCAAGAGAAATGCTCTAATTAAGAAACAAAACCGTTTACAGATTCAGCGGAATAAAATGTAGCCTGCATATATACCAAACTTTATAAAGTAAGGAAAACCTACCTGTAAGGCCTTGTCGTAAACGTTCTCTCTTTCATGGTCTCCAATAGACGAAGCTACCTTTTTGCCGTTTAAGAGGAACTGTTTCATTTGAGAGGGTTCCATCATAGCCTGCTTCACCTCCCATAAGTCCTCATAAAAGCTCAGTGCTTCGTTTCCATATCGTCTGAACATTTCCTCTTTCTCAAGGTCCTTGCATAACCGGAGGATTCCAGTGATTGTTCTTTCCCTTGCCACACCAAACTCTTTCAACTTCTCTCCACCTTTCCCTTCTTCCCACTGCGTTTGCCAAGTACTCAACAGGCTCTCTTGGAATTCTGGAATATATTCCTCCTCCCCAGAATTTCGGTACAGCTGTTCTACCTTGATTTTTATTGCCGCTTTGTCGTATCCATCGTCTTTCTCGCCGACAAAGTCTGGTGTCACAAGAACTTTTTTGTACAGCGCCAACTTGATGTTTCGGTGCTTCATGAGTTTCTCATGCTCGGTAAGGTTAACGCAAAGTTGAATTACTTTGTCCAAGATCAAACTTCTTTCTTTCAGCATCTCATTAAGCACACTCAAATCTGTTTGCTGATCAAACTTCTCTTGAAATTCTGCCTCACTTGCACCCTGCATCTCTTCATAGAACCACAAGGCCTCTTTTTCTGTTTCATTCTTATCTTTCTTGTCACGAACCAAGTACAATAATGCATCAATTATCTCTCTGTTGTAATCGGTGAAACTAAAAAGCCCAGAACGTTTTTCTTCATTCCAAAAACGCTGGCAAAATTCCAATGCATCCTTTCTAAATTGTTCCTTTTTGGAAAGAAATGATGGGATGAATCGTTCCATCTTTCTTCCTTTCGCCGTTTCGTCATACATGTCCTCAACACCAGTAATAATCTTTCGCCATACTTCACTATGGTTTCCTGCACCAAGCGACTTCTCCATTTTCCACGCTTCAAGGAACAATTCCAAGGCTTTCTCGAATTTTCCAAAGTTGGCCTGAAGCACTGCTCGCTGGAAAATGCTACGCACGGTCAGTGGGTGATTCCCATAAAGCTTCATCCTTATGTTGTAAGCCCTTTCTGCAGGTTCAACTGCTTCTGGATACTTCTTCTGAAACATGAGAACATTGGCAAGATTTCTACAGAAGTGAGCTTCGTCATGAAACCCTGAAAGTTTGAGTTCTTTCAAAAGTTCCAGTGCCTGTCTGTACCACTGCTCTGCCTTCTCATAGTCTCCTTGACCCTCATGCGCTGTGCCGATTTGATTCTTGCACATTGGAATTTCAAAGTGGTACTCTGAACCAGCCAACTCCTTTTGCATGTTGTATGCTATTTCGTAGAAGTCAAGAGCTGTCTCCGGTTTGCGCAGGTGGAAATGGCAGTTTCCAATCGCATTGTAACACCTTACAAGATCGGTATGAGCATTAAGGAGTTGTTCTGTGAATTGTAACGATAACTCCAACGTTTCTAGTGCTTTCTTGTAGTCTCTTTTCCTCCAGTGGGTTTCCCCCTCAGAATACAAGAGAAGTCCTTTGCTAAGCCTGAAGAATGCACTTGATTTGTCCTGAACTTTCTCTAATGAACAGGACGCTTCCTTCAACACTTTAAATGCTTGCTCAGTTCCATCAACATCTAACACTTGTCGAGCTTCCCAGCATTTTAACTGCGCCCGGGATAGAGATCCTGTACACAAACCAAACACATGTAAGACGAGATAATGATAAAACAAAACAGTGACTTAGTCATTTCATTTCTTTTCCTTTTTTTTTCAAAAGAAGGTCAACCTAGAGCAGGTACACATACATTTGCTGGTGTCTTTACTACTCAAACCAGGGCTCCTGATCAAACCTGATTTCTGAATCTGGAGATCACTGCATACAAGTCGTTACTATGTAGGTGATCCCATCACCTTTTGCTATATACAGGAAAATCAGGGAGATACTTAAAGTAATCAGGGTGATACAAATCGGATTATACAAAAATTACATTTCCAAGACATCAGTTCAAATATATATAAATATTGCAATAGATAGGGAAGTTTATCTTGATACAAAGTATTAAAAACTGAAAACTTGATCCTCAAAACTCAATTATTAATTCTTGGAACCATCAAAGATTGAGTATCGAGTCGAGACCGTCACCTTTACAAATATTAAATATTATTCTACCGAGCACCATCTCTTAAGTTCAATTCTAGATGTCAATCAGTAGACAGCATATCAAAAGAAAGGAACTAGCGGATGAACTTGAAATTAGGGCATAAAATTCGAAACAAGCCACAGGCGTAACCACTAAAAGGTAAAGCAGTCATTCAAGGATGTAGCACTCTGCAAGAGCCACGTACCAGCTAATTTCATCAGGTAAAAAACAATTTATTCCCTGATCTGTCGATCCCTACCACTTTTATTTAAGAGCCCCAATCCCTCCCACCTACCAACCCCTTCTAGCTATACGAATCTTGTAAGACCAATCTATATTATAAAATAAATTTTTCTTGGGGGTAAGAATGCCTTGCTGTTCATGGTAAAATAATAATTAAAATGGCAATAAAACAATGACAATGACAACCACAATGACAATAAAAATAATATTTGTAGCTAGAAACGGTCTCTAAAAATAAAAGTTATTGAATCACCAATATTGTTCATTTTGAGACATAACGACATAAAGGTATGACTGCTTGCCCCTACCTGACCGTCCATCATCTTCACACATCTCAGCCCAGGAATGAAACAGCTGGATTTGTTTGTCTTCAGTCAGCATATCATTGAAAAGACATGCAATCAAGGCATTCTCACGAAACTCTCCTGGAACACTGAAATATTCTGGCTCCAAGGAGATCTCAACAGTAAACTCATAGTTTGCTCTGTCAGTCTGAAAAAGTTGGAATGCTCTAACATACTCAGGCTCTATCAGTTTTGCAATCTTTTCCATCTTTGTCATAAAGTGCTGATGGAATCGTTCCTTGGCTTCCAAGTACGCCATGTGGAATTCTGCTTCTTCCTTGATACTGACAGCATATTTTCTTAAAAGTGGGTGAATGTCATACATCACTTCCTTTGCTTCTTCATTGACCACAGAAATAATTTGACTAGTTACCAGCCCCTCCAGCTGAGCTAGAGCCTCTGCCTGATTTTCTGGGCTGATGCCAAGGATCTTAGCAGCTGTGGAAATCGAGAAAGGACCACAGAACAGTGAAATTGATACAGCAGACACTTTCAAGCTGTCAGTGGGAAGGGAATTGAACATTTCTTTGATTGTGGAAAACTGGCCTATATCCAGTCCTTCATCTTCAAAATTGAATGGCTTTCCCTTAGCATCTTCTCTCAATTTTGATTTCTTTGGAGTGGCACCTTTCCCTTTCTCAATCCCAGCAATGAGATCATCAGCAGCTTGTCTTTCTTGTCGCAAAATAGCTGCTAAACCTTTCAAAAGAAGTGGTATTCCTTTGGAGATGTTAAGTAGTTCATTCTTCTGCTGGGTATTAACATTAACCATTCCCTTGGAAATCAGGATTTCCTCTGAAAAGGAACTTTCAAGAGGCTTCACTTCAAAATTGTCCACCTTTGTGGCATCTTGCAAATGAGTCCTGGATGTTAGGAGCAGTTTAAATGATAATTTCTTGTCTTTCTCATCAAATTCTAAAAGACTCACTAGAAATTGCACGAAAGCCGTTTTCAAGTTCTTGCCTTCCTTCCCTTGGCCAGCGGTGAATTGTTCAACATTATCGAGTAAGAAGAGAACTGGCTGATTTAACACTTGAATGTTCTCATGAATTTTTGTAACAACAGAATTCTGATCAACGTAACCGATGGGAACAGTTAGTCCAAGGGAACTCATCATGTTGAGATAAATGGCCTTCATATCTTTAGCTTCTCTTAGATCACAAACAAAATACTTTCCTTGCCATTCGGAACAAACTCTCCTTGCTAGTGTTGTCTTACCAACTCCAGCCGATCCAAACAAATTCACAACCAGCGACTGTCCTTTAGTTTCAAGCTTTTTCGTAATTTTCTTGATTTCATCTTGTCGCCCTGGCAATTCCCTCTCTGAATCAACTTCTTGCTCCCGAGAGTCCTTGAAACTCTTGATAATTTCCTTGATCTGTTCTTCCTGGTTCGATTTCGGCGCAACAAACTTTTCGATCAGGGTGAGTTTGTTGTCAGACACAAATCCATGCTTCAATAAAAGTTGCAAACTTGACAACAAGTCTTGATTATCGAGCAAATCAAATTTCCCTCCATAATTCCTTTTCAACGACTGCACAACATCTTCTGATTCTGCTCGATTAAACTTCAAAGATATGTTTGTAAAAAGTTCTTGAAACCGTCGTGGACTACCGATAACTGCCGCCATGTTTAATCGTGCTGCTGACCGAGATATCTGAGCCGCAAACCGGAAAAATAGACGTCACTTGAGGGGAGGGAAGAAAGAGTCAGACAGCCTCTGCACTCGCGCCTTTAGGCGAGTGCAATCAGCTGCTTTTCAAGACTTGACATAGGAAACATTCTCTTCCCATATGGACATACTGTTACGCTTGAAAAGAAAGTTTTCCGTAACGCTACATGGTACATACATATATACAGACCGTAAGTCTGACAGACTGTAAACAAGACGGTTATCAGTTCGTTTAACAGTCCAAATCGAATTGTCAAACCGTTTTTAAAGTGTCATATAGGACCGTATTCTGACAATGAAATGAACCCAATTAACGGTCTGTCAAACCGTAAGAACCACGAGGCTGTTTATACCGGATTAAAAAACGAATAGCAAAATGTTACAACGGCGAATAATTTAATCTGTCGCAATGAAAGGGATTACCCTTTCTTTGTTCTCGGAAAGCTTGCGTAACAAAAGATTTCTTAGAATCTGTAACCAACTTCCGAGAATCGAATCTATCAAAGAGAGCTCTTGATCTCGGAACTTTGCATCATTTCTGTTATTCAAATTAGAATATTTATTAATAATTGTTAACAGGACATTGTGAAATCCTGTTCCGTCCAAAATGATAATTGTCCAAAGTCGCTCAGTCTTGTTGACAAAGACAAAATTAAACAATATTTAATTAGCCCCTTTGTCAAAATATGGCAGATTATTACAAGGGTCTTGGAGAAGACAACAATTATTCTTTTTTAATTGTTTATCTTTCAAAAGTACAATGTCACATCGTTCTTCAAACTGTTCTAGAAATTTCTGATCACTTACTCCAATACAAAAAGGCAGCTGTCTTGGCGAATGCTTGCATTAATTCACACACAGAGAGACTACTGATTCTGTGACAGCATGTGTAAACCCCACCCACCCCACCCGGTTTTAACGGTGGGAGTCGTTTCAGCAGCTGAAAACAGTTCTGTTTACACATGCTGTGCACAGAACCAGTAGTCTCTATGTGTGTGTGTGTAACACAACATGAAAAAAACGGCGGATCGGATATTCAGGGTCAGCAGGGTATTGTTCCGATTCCGAAGCATCGGCGTCATGCGATAAGAAGGGTCACGCGTGTAATAAGAAGTGTCACAGAAATATTTCCTATTGAAGAAGTATCTGCACATGTATATACGCCGAGATGGCAGCCGCAAGATATTCGTCCGATGTTCTGCAAATGTTTTACGGCCCAATACCCATGAGGGAAAACTGAAACCAACGTGAACCATTAGAACCAGAAAAACATCCATCATATGACGGATTCCAAACATATCAATATAATTCCCCAGATCTTAACTTCGTACATGGAGAATGGATGTATCCGAAAGAAATCCAAACAAAAAAGATCTCTTGATGTTCGCAAGAGAAAATAAAGAAAAGTTCACCGATTTGGCTGAACAAGAAGTCCAAAGGTTAAAAAGCGCAAAAGTAAGTTTTGCGTTAGAAGTAAAGTTTTCAAGAGAAAGAGACAGAAAAACGCAAGACATAAGGCACTTTTTTCGTGACAAAAATAACCAACCGCACCTTTTCATGAGGCCTGATAAGGCCCAGATAGAGCGAAAATTTGACGAATTTATTGCAAACACAAAAGGAGAAATAGAGCACTGGTCAGAGAAGGGATCAGGATGGGAAGTTGAAAGAATAACGATTGCATACGTAGATGTCGAAATCTATCATCCAATTCCCGGAGGAACCTATTTGCCTCTTCCAGCTTGGCTGGCAAATAAGAAGGCAATAATCAACGTGAAAAACAGAGACAACGAATGCCTGAAGTGGGCTCTCAGAGCTGCTTTATCTCCTGCACCGAAAGGGAAGAACCCATATAGACCAAGCAGCTATCCGGTTAACGACGGTATTAACTACCAAGGAATCGATTTCCCAACACCGGTAAAGCAGATAGACAAGCTTGAGGCACAAAACAAAAACCTCGCAATAACCGTATTTGGTTATGAAAACAACAATGTGTTCCCGCTCAGGCTTAGCGGCAGAAGAGAAGAAAAGAATGTGAAGCAGGTAAACCTGATATTAATTGAGTCAGGGGAAACAAAACACTATTGTTTTGTAAAACGGGTGAGCGCTCTGTTGTTTGATAAGTCATTGAATAATAGAACCCACTATTGCTTGATGTCCTTATCGCGTTCCACAAAAGTTAACTTGCTCGAGGACCACAAAAACTATTGCAATGGTGCTAACGGCAGGCCGACAAGGATTGAGATGCCAGAGGAGGGGAAAAACACCCTTTCCTTCCAAAACCATCACAAACAGATGAAGATGCCCTACGTTATTTATGCGGACTTCGAGGCTTTAGTCAGAAAGATTCCGGGCTGTGAGCGTGGGCCAGAGAGAGAGCAAACAAGCTACACAGAGAAGACCGAAAGGCATGAGGCATGCGGCTATTCTTACATGGTTGTGAGAAGCGACGGAGAGGTTTCAGGGTCAAAGGTTTACAGGGACGAAAACGCGGTGGGAACTTTTCTAAGTGACATTCTGCAGGAAGAGGAGAAAATAAGAGAGAGTTTGGCCGCACCAAAGCCGATTGTGATGACGACTGAAGACTGGGAAAAATTCAAAAAAGCAACTGATTGCCACATTTGTAACAAAAGTCTGATAAAAGACGAATTCTTAGATTCTTTACCTGTTTGGAACATTGAAGAAGCCGGTGAAGAAGGCAGTGAAAAATGCAGTTATTGGGGTCAAGGCCACAAAAAATGTTTTTACATGGCACAGAAAGAGCAGAAATGGGGTGTTCAAAGGCTAAAAAGACTGGCAGACAAAAAAGAGCAGTTGGAGGCAAAATCACAGGAAAATTGTAAGTACTGTGGAAACCCTTTACTTCAGAAAAACTTCAGAGACGCAGTAAAGGACCATTGTCACATAACGAACAGGTACCGCGGAGCCGCGCACAGCGAATGCAATAAGAAATTGCGAATAAATCCCAAGACGGACCAAATACCAGTTGTATTCCACAACTGTA
>Ga0126338_10003542_pt1 | contig 10957 bp, 5 predicted proteins | sample OrbCmetagenome_2_FD_92529 | JGI IMG/M metagenome (GOLD analysis project Ga0126338, IMG submission 92529) | Coral microbial communities from Petempiche,Puerto Morelos, Mexico - Orbicella C C metagenome | ecosystem: Host-associated > Invertebrates > Cnidaria > Coral | place: Petempiche,Puerto...
CCTGAGGGAGGGCCGGGGCACGCGTGATGAAGGTGCGATTTGAACAAGCTGAAAAGCTGTAACTACACTCTGAAACATTGTATCGTAGAAATCATGCATTTATCAAAGTTTTCTTTTGTTTGCTTCCAGAAAGACTTCAATATCCCTTACTGTTTGAGTAGACTCTTTTTTGTGGTGTTCTGCATGCATAGAGATCAGTTTTTATTCACAGAGTTGTAGATGTATGGTGCTGGGATTACACTTAATAAATATGAAGTTACCTCAACTGTTTGAGCAGAATTTTCCTAAAAGTTGTCTGCACAACCTCGACTTGGCGTGAGTATCTTACTTAGAAACTGCCCATCACGCCGATGTGGGTGTGGCACCTACGGCAGCAACGAAGTCTTTCCATGCGTGCCTATCTTTAGGCCTCTAGCCAGTCTTTCAATGGTGCTTCCGCCATAATTGAGCCCCGTTAGTTCCCATGATATGAATAAACCAGGATCCAAAAATTGGGCGTGTGAGCTAGCGCCTGCTGTGGTCAGAAAAGTTCCACATACAAGTATACAAGCATAAAAAATAATATATAGATTTAGCCAAACCTAAAAGCAGAGCTCCTGGGCCGGGCTGTTCAAAGCCTGATTACTGCGCCTTTCGCCTTCAACAACATGCGGACTCTAAAATTCAAAGCTCAACCGACAAATGCGCTTTTCGCTACCGTCAATCAAATTTTCGGCGGCTCTTACCAGCTTCCAGCTACTGCCGAGCACTGTTTCGTTGTTTGAACTGTACTCAACGATTTGATTACCACGCGTTCGGCAGTAGGCGACAGCTGGGAGGAACCGCAGAACATTTGATTGACGGTATTTTTATTTACTTGCATTATTAAAACTCGAATTCTTGGTATCATTTGGCCTTGTATATTGATAATAATGATAATGACATGACTTTTTTCAGGAATATTGTTTATTTGCGCTCTTGTAGTGTCAGTTGCTTAACAAGCTCCCCAGCAAATTAAGGTTGGCTACCAGCATTAATGTTTTCAAAAGGAACATACGTAAGATGAACCTGAAAACTCTACTGGACGAGGGATGAAGTAGCTGCAATTTCTACAATAATTAATTTTAATGCCTTTATTTTTATGCAACTTGTAAATAGACAATTTTTCAAAAATTATTACCAAGTTTTGTAACTTGTAAATAGACTAATTTTTAAGTTATTCTTAGGTTTCATAATTTCTTTTTAAGTAGGTGTTCTCTATTAGTAGAGGGTTATCCCTCGGCTTAACATTCTCGACACACAAATAAAGTTATTAATGTTATCATTATCATTGTCATTATCATTATCATTATCATTATTATTATTATTGGTAATAGGAGTAATAAGTAAAAGTTCCATTTGAAAAAGAGCTTTTAATATTCATTTTTAAATATCATAATTGAACATACGGAGAATAGCTTGCAAAATGGCCGTTAAGTTTTTTTCCAAATAGTCACCGAAGACAAAACCTCAATTTTACAAAGTTACTCTCTTTAACTGGTTACTATAGTGATTGTAATCAATGTTGTGATTGGTGGATTTAGTGAAGAGGACTTAAAGTGATTGGCTTATGTTACTGTCGGATTACAACTTTGCAGATTAATTAGAGCAAAAGCATAGCAGCTTATGCACCAATCACATTTGAGGACATTGTAATTGTTATGATTATTATTACTACTACAAGGGCGCAAATAAACAATATTCCCTCAAAGTCATGTTACGTTATTAACTTATTGACGCTTATCAAAACAAGGTATCCGCCTACTAGTATCACGTGACAATATCGCAGGCTCCGTTTAGAGCTCATCGAGATCACGTGCTTTGTTTTAGTTGACCGCTGACCAAGTGCCTGATTTCGATTGTATCGCGGGCTCCTGTCAGGTTAACTTGTTGTGATCAGGCACCCGCGTTTCTCGAAGGTCCCGAAAAGTTTTTGCACCCGGAAAACCATAGCAAAATCTCAAACCTCATGATTACAGAGCTGTTTTAGGTTCCCTTCATACAAAAAGTTTCAGGCGCATACACTTCTCCGCTTTTAGACACAGATGAACTAAACATGGCTTTACGGGCCCAAAAAGTTTCCGGGGCTTTCGAAAAGCAGGCCCCAGGGCCGGGTTGTTCCGAAGCCGGTTAATACTAAACCGAAGTATGAGTTTCTCTTGTATACAAATCTTTTTTCACTGCTTTTGTTTCCGCGTAGTTTGAGATTTATCCAACCCAATACAGAAAGCCAAACAATATAAACAGATAACCTCATCGCAAAGCTACAAAACTCAAATCAAAATTCTCTCTTAGGATTATCCTGCGCTAGCTTAATCGGACTTTGAACAATCCGGTCCAGGCTTGGCTAAATCTATATATATATTATTAAAACGGTATGTTAGAAAACGCAACGATGCAAAGACCCCACTTTAATGGACCACATACGTAGTTAGCCAAAAAATTGCGACTAAATGCGGAATAGTGTTGACGGAAATACATCTTTTCCTCGAAAACCACTCATCAGAAGTTTTCGAAATTTCGCAAGAAAATGCTTTAGGAAATAAGCAACTGGAGTATAGAAATTAACGGAGGAAATTTTAGTTATTCCAGCTATCTTCCAACAAGGGATAATTAAAAATCTCTCTGTTAAGCTATTGTTAACATAGTGCTAAATTGTGAGCATCTTTACGAGGTTGCTACATGCAAAATATGAAGAAAATCTTAGGACCAGATTTTCTGCAAATCAACAAAACCTATTTTGAAAACCTGCTTATATTTATTCATCGTGTGCTGCCATGGAAACGGCACATACGTCAGCTTAACTATCAAAAAAAAAAATTTGTGTTGTCAACTTGCGGTAAGGTAAAAAAGGTAAATAAAACACAGGCGTCAAAAACTGTGTTCGGCCACCTTAAGAATTGAATTTTTTAAAAGTATCTGTTGGAAGGTCGACCGTTATTCATAGCTGTATTTATAGCTCGTTGAAAATTGCCAAGTTCTTTCTCGGACTACTTCTTCAACGCCAGCAGACATTTCCTACAGTGTGTTTGACCACGAGAACTCCATCTCCAGCAGTTACGGTAAAACTGCGTGCATTGTATTACACGTATCTGCGCCCGCATGTTACTACCCTATCTTGATGTACATACTTCGCCATCTTGACGTACAGACTTTGTTGTGGGAGTCTCATCTCTTCGAAACGGGCGCAAGAATAATTATATTCATGAATATTATACCAAGTCTTTTGAAAACAAATTATGGCAAGTTCTCAGTAAAATATGGAGGTGCTACGATATGGAACAGCTTGTTAACTGATTTAAAGGAAACTTAGTCTTTGCAGATATTTAATAAAAACTTGTCGATATTTAGCAAAAAATGAAACTTTCTACACTGCAACGAAATAACGAATCTTAGAAGAATAATGGTTAATGTCTGTTTTGCAAACTTAAATTGTAAGGGCACTATACATTACGTGTCAGACTAATTAGGGTCGTTCCCCAGTATTGCATTGCACATCCCTACTGCGCATAGTTTCACGCGTGATTAGAGCGAGCGCATTAAAAAATGGCGGCTTTTCCTTTACAGCTGGACCTCGCCATAGAGGTAAATCGTCATTTTCTCGCGAACTAGTAAGGTGACCTATCATTTTTTTGTGTTGTTTTGAATTGAGTAACAAATTTTTCTGTGTAAAATAAATATGGACCAAATCTCAGTGTAGAACAAAAAGCAATCGTCGGAAACGTGAATTTAGCAAGCAATCGTGACTACAATCACGGTGCTATTGTAAGGATTTATATGGTTATAAACAAGGTGCTGTTGCTCCTAAACGAACATGGGGACCCCTCATTTTCATTTCAAAATTTAAGTTCCTATAATATAAACAATCAATAGGCAGAGTTTCACAAAAATCTCAGCGCAGGTTCTATTTCAGTGGAACAACCTTAAATTGTTAAATTGCTAATACTCGGCGGGGGATCTCCGATCCTTAGAAAAGCTTGAATGAGTTCAGTTGCGATGCTGAGATCTCCTGCTGCTATATGATGTAAATGATTTCACGACATCGTTAAACATAAAGCAAATAAATAATATGAAGAATAAACGCCCTCCAGCCATCTGCGAAACCTCTCGACTTGTTAAGTAAACAGTCATTTAATTCATGTATACATTTTCTTTGGACACCTATAAATAAATGATGTTACGATGTTGTACATGTTAGCATTCTGTGGGAAGCTGAGACAAAGTCAAGATCTTAAAATCTATCTTGTTAATCATGGACGGATTCTTTCTCTTATCAGCGAGTATGTTTATCTACTTTACCTGTCAGATTTTAGATGATGGCTTCTGTGACGCCACTAATTTGCCGGGTCTTCAACGCGACCCGAACAAACAGCTCAGTTATGCAAAATTCATGGAACATTTTTATCATGTTCTTGACGTTCCGAAGATTGAAGAAGTCGCTGTTCAAACGGCAAGTCAATGCCTGCTGCGGTGCGTAAATAACGATCGCTGTTTTTCCACAAACGTTGGAGCGTTTCACCTACCAAATGGAAAAATCTGGTGTGACTTACTTTCAACTGACAAGTACAATGCATCCGAGAAGTTCGAAGCGAATCATACTTTCCATCACTACAGCATTATGGTGAGTTTTTGTTACTGATTTTTGAAATGTTTACTTTCAACTTTTGAACTGACTTAAAACCTAGTAGTAGTATAGTAAACTAAACTGTTTGTAAAAAAAAACAGCCCGATAGGTTGGTGTGCAACCTGGACAGATATCGACGTCACTTTCTTGGTCGAAAGCTGGGCTCAATCACGGGGTTTAAACCTAAGCCGATATTTCCTCTGATATTTTTATATGCAGCGGTATTGAGTAACCAAAGGCAAACAGCACATGGATATGGACGCAAGGCAATGTTTCTTTTAGGCAGCGTCCACAATACAGCAGAGAAATTTGAAGACGCAGCTTTATTTCTACAGTTAGGCCTAATGTCCATACTAATCCGTCACCACAACGGAACTTTTCGAAGACGGTCTTCAAATCGGAGGAATTTGAAAAAGCTGGCTTTTCGTTTTCGGACCTTTTGGAAACGATGGTGTCACGATAATCACGATAATCATTTGATTTTTTTTTCTCATTTGTGTTACACAAATCCAAAATGATGGGTGATTGTTGCGTTTAAAGATCACTCCGGCGTAGAGTGGACAGAAAACATTTTATGCGTTTTCAGAGTGAAAGCTCCGTTTTCAAATTCCTCCGGCGTAGTGTTAAACATCTGCCTGAATTAATTTAGCCGAATTAATATTAACGTCGGATGTTTCTCTTCATTAAAATGAAAATCTAATTAGATTATTCTGAGACAATCCATAGCTTTTAAGGACATGTTGAGCCGTAGGACATTTTTTAGATCAATTAGTTGTGACCATGCAATATAAGTATACTATAAGACGATGACTGGGTACGATTTAACTAAAATATAAACATACTCAAGACACCGATGAATACCACCTTTTAGTAAGTCCCGCAGCGCTGATACACGACGTGTGTGAGCTCTGAAACGGCGCTTCCCTGATTGCGATGGGGAACTAAACTAAGTGAATCGTCAAGGATAAAGATATCGCTTTTGAAAAACAAACTGTTTTTGTTTTATTCAAATACTGCTCTTTCAATGGGTTTTTAACATGTTAGATAAGCATCTCTCATTGAACAAAAACAACACACCCACAGATATCGTCTTCTGAGGACTTCTCGAGCAATTACAGTGTGTGTTAAATTTGCTTTTAAAAGAAGTCCTGTAGAATTTTGAAGTCGTTCGCTTTAAAATGCGTTTCCTGTGCAGAGCATATGCGTAACCTGAATTCCTGATAGTTTTCGCTCACTGGTCCATTGCTAAGCGAGTTTGAATTTCATTTGTCATCTGCTGGTTTCAAGTTTTGAACTGAATTGGAACCCAGAAGCTACAGCACACTAAACCATTTGTAAAAAATGCTATGCCAAAATTATTACGAATATTTCTGAACACTAGCAACCTTTTCTAAACTGAGTATCTATACCACGCATTTAATTTATTTTCGCGCTTGACCTAACTTGCTGCAAAATTGCTTCTGTTTGCCAGAGTCCTTGTTCAAGTTTTCCTTGTCAGCACGGTGGAACCTGCGAGGCGCTTTACGAGATTGACGACTACAGTTGTTCGTGCCAACAAAACTACACCGGCAAAAACTGCGCGCGAGAACTGTGAGTTACTTCAGTCTTTATGCCAGATTTTCCACTATTCGACATTTCGGAGTTGCGCAGGGAACTGGGGCGACCAAGTTCTGGACCTTGAAACAGGGTTCAATATCTAGACAAACGCCTCTGTCTTCTGTTCTTTTGGTCTCTGTTCACTCTTCAGAGCGGAAAAACGTACTGCGCAGCTTTATGGGCAGCTTTATGTGCATCCCTAGCCCTGGTTGCGGGCTCAGGTAATAATGCGGGTTGCAATGATGAAAAGAATAGCGGACTGTAATTAAGTTTGCGAGGATGTCGCTTGGTTGATTTATTTATACTCGGGCGCTAGCAAAAACTTTTTGCAGCACTCTGTTAAGAAAACAAAGTTTCCCCTGCTTGCTGAGAAGCTCTCTTGCTTATATATTCAGTGGTGTGCTTATATGGGTGCAATTTGTAAAGAGGGTTTGTGGAAAAAAGTGTCTTCGCACCGAAATCTCTTGTATACCGCGAGGAAATAAAGGGTTCGGAAACCTTTTTGAAGTTATATATTAACCGAAAAAAAATGATTTCAAATGACAACAGTACACCAGCTTTCCATGAGTGACGTGAGAGTGTTGCTGCGATACTGGAAAATTGGGAAATCATATAAAATTCGTGACTTTTTTGTTCGGCACGATCAACGAATGTCCGCCATTTTTTCATACTTAGAGTCTGGTGCGCGGCCAAAACTGGCGCATGTTTATTACGTTTTTTCGACCTGTTTGTTCACCCTTAAAGTTTGAGACTTGGTCTAATGATCAATTTCGTCATGGTATTTATGTAGGGGTTTCAGCTTACTGATCGGTTAAAATTTGAAACTCGCCCCAGTTCCCTACGCAACTCCGAAATGGCCAATTCGTTTAGGGGTAGGGGTCACGAATTTTATATGATTAAGACTAAACCTCGTAAACGGAAGCAAATCTATACCGCATAACACTGATGGCTCTCGAGAAGTAAAGAGCAAAAGATTTTTAATGTTATGTCCGCAATTTGTCACGGTTTTGGAAGCAATCTTGACTAGTAAGCAACACGTTTCACAAATTACAGTTTTTGTATGGAAATTCGAGGGCTAATAATTTTCTTAAAAGTAGAATTCTGAACAATTTATGAATAGCAAAGTTAGACAAATGACTGCTTTAACCATTTATCAGAGATATGGCTGTGCTAGAAAGCGTCCAGTCGAGTGTATAACTTTTCATACATTTGTCAATTACCTTGTTTTCCTGCAAAGTGGTCTAAACTTCCAAGTCGCGTACATGCAAGTACATGGAAGTTTGCCCTTCGGGCCGCCGGAGCTTCACTAGTATTATGACCGACGGCTCGATGAGCTCTAGTGATACTGGTCAGCGGATACCTTGGTGAGACAGGTCTCAATTGAACATGACATGGACGCCTAATATCAAGAATGTACGCTGTAAACCCACTCTCCTAATTTCTTTAAGAAAAGCTCTGGGACGACGTTTTTGTAGAGTGTAACATTTCACGTTGTTTTACATGAAACGGCGTTCGGACGTAAGGACCTGTTATGTCTTTGATGAAGATCCAGGCTTCAGATGTTGCTTATCGCTGTATCGCCACGGCTCTGCTTTGTATGGCCAAGAATGACCACATTCATCAGGCAACATTAGCGAATGACCGTAAACTGACAATGCTGGCGATATAATACAAATACAAATGTATGTACTTGTCAATAGTTAGCACGCTCAGTTTCGTTGCGCAAACGTTACGTTATTCGAAAGAACTTGAGTGTAAATCTGAAATACGGACGGGCAATCAAGTGACAACCAAAATTCTTTAGCAATATGGGTTACCAAATTTTGTAAGGTATTGAGCACCACTCATGCGCCTTCGGCGCACAGAAGCTCCGCTAATAGCGAGTCAAACAATAGATTAATAACTCAGTTGAACATCAGCGGTTTGCCTCTCTACGTGACTCATTATTTTGCTTCCTTTCCTTTAGTGTATTTAACGTGGTACCAAGTGGTCGTCAAGACTGGAAGTAAAACGGGCGCTGAGACAAATGCTAACGTGTATATAATGATCAACGGAACAACAGGATACATACAAAAAAGACTTGATAACGAAGAGGATAATTTTAAGAAAGGAAGGTAAATAGGTGTGGCAATCTTTGACCACTGAACCTGTGTAATTAAACAATAAGCAAATTTAATTATGAAAGTACACAACACCTTATCCAACTATTACGTTTACGTTTATTCGGGTTCCTGTGTGACCATTTAAAAATTTCATTGCTGCTGTGTTGTATCGTCAATTATTAGTAAAAAAAGTCGTCATGTTGCACGCATGATGACGTATCCTTGCTATGCTGTTGCAATCTCCCAGGAGTTGAGTCAGGCGAAGTGCCCGATCGCCTCACTCCCATAACCATATTAATAACTTGCACTGTAGTCGACTGCTACAAACCAGAATATCTTTTTACACTTTCGATACATCCAATCTATTCTCTATTTTCCAATTGCCCATAATTCACTCTGTTTACCCTCCAAATTTTGCATAAACTATTGAGGTCAGATGCCCTTGGGAGCGAGTCCTGAATATTCCCAAGAGCATTTCACAACGATAGTTTATGCAACATTTGGGTAGTTAGGGTTAGGGTTAATAATGGGCAATTGGAAAATAGAGAATGGATATATGGCCTTTGAACTTTAAATTTCCCAAATCCAATGAAACAAAGTATATACAGGGCGTGATATTTGGCTCAGGATTAAGCATTTAAACTGTATTTAGGTGCTCTCTGCTCCTCATCAAAAAAGCATCGTTCCCATCGTAGTTGGTCCTGGCGAAACGCGGCTATTAGTGTGGAATAGGTCGGGATCTATGTCTAACTACACTGAATATTTATCTCTGTATGGCACTCGTATAACAAAAGTCACAGTGGCTTTCCACTCATGCTTACATGTGATCAGAAACTCTCAGCCAATCCCCATAGTTTCTGCCTCATTAATTACCCCCGGTTTGAGTAAAATGTGATACCTGGTCGATTTCATTTACTTTTTTTCAGTGAAGACATCTTTATTTTCCAAGGCGAGGACTACATTGGATCGCTACGAAGTGTGAGCTTTAGGCGTGACAACAGAGGGCAGTACCCTGGTTGGTATCTCGAGACGGTAAACGATTGAGTAATCCGAAAGTCCATAGACGACTGGTATCGTACCAGCTGCTTTAATATTTTCGAAGTAGATCGTGTAAGTAGCCAAGGAACTGCAAGCGAAGTGAAGATCCAAACTAAGAGAGCCTTAACTAGTAGAAAATCACGCGAATGGGGACATCGTGTTGGGAAAAAAAAATGATTCCCTGTTTCAAGCAAAATATGCATGACTAGCACCAAACGGGAAAAACGTAACGTTACGATTCCCCAAATCATCACGTGGCCTATTTAACAAGTGGATTATGAGCTGGAGACTTATATTTAAACAATGGAGTGTTTCTGTCGAGGAACAATCGTCTGACAGTTGCACGGCGGAAATTTGATGTTCTTAAAACAAATATTTCCCCGAGAAGCGAAGCTTCGAGGCCAAATATGCTAGTTTTAAGAACATCAAATTTCCAAGTGGCAACTATCAGATTGATAGTTCCGAGACATAAACACTCTATTGCCTTTATTGTTCACCACTAAATTTTCTTCCGCGTGCCAGGTCAAAAATCAAATCGAATTATTTTCAACTTTTTTAAATGAAAGCTGTGAAAGCCAAATGTAAAATTTGAAAAAGAAAACAAACAAAAACCCACTTAATACAATTTCAATTGTTCATTGTATGGGATTTCCCACACTTTGTTAGCGACAGCGATATTTATTCCTCTATTTGTGTACGAGACCAAAGTGTTTGTCACGTGGTTTCTACTTGGCGTGTAGACGGAGTTCCACTAGCAAAAGAGAGGACCCTGGGAACTATCGCGAGGTTGAGGGTTTTTTTGGGACGGCCATTAGTGTGATTAGTCTTATCAGCTGTTGTTTTGTGGTGAATTTTGACTTGTTTTTGAGATTCGGCGAAAATAAAAATAAAAATTCTGGTAAACAATGTCGCGCCGCGCAACCTGCAACTGTCGGAAGAAAATTTATACTTGAATGATTTTATTGCTTTCAACTCCCGCCTATTGCTAAAATCAGCATTTTTATATCAACAACCGAAGTGTTACGGATAGATATAACCTAATGACAAAGTCCAGTATTTTCCTGTGTATTTATGGTTAGCAAGTTGAGGTCCCCTCTATAAACCATGATTTGTTGATACGTTGCGTGACGGTGCAGTTTCCGTAGACTCACAAGTTTAATAGGACTAAAATATTTGCATTTGCCTTCAAACTTCATGCTAAACATTTTCACATTTACTGGTCATGTTTAAGCACAAAAGCTAATTTCTAAAAGTAAAATCTACATACAGTTTTCTGAGCTGAAAGCACGAATATTGGCTGACATTTGCAATCGCATGCCGATTTATCGTAAGCAAACTCCGTTCAACCAGCGACCGATTCTAATATTTCCGCTGATGACTAAAAGTAGACAACATTTATATTGCCGTTTCCTGATTCAGGCTTACTCCTATGGCTTTAGAGTACTTTTCCAAACAATTTCGACTGGATACAGACTGAACTATTCATGGGGGAGGGGGGGGGGGGGGGGGCTGCGTAGGGGCGGGGGGTCCCATAAATTTTTTTTTTCCCCCCTGGGACCAATAAAAAAAACCCCGGGAC
>Ga0126338_10003543_pt1 | contig 10956 bp, 7 predicted proteins | sample OrbCmetagenome_2_FD_92529 | JGI IMG/M metagenome (GOLD analysis project Ga0126338, IMG submission 92529) | Coral microbial communities from Petempiche,Puerto Morelos, Mexico - Orbicella C C metagenome | ecosystem: Host-associated > Invertebrates > Cnidaria > Coral | place: Petempiche,Puerto...
AGCACTCAAGAAGTAGGGAAAAACACTCGACTACGTCTCGTGTTTTCCCCTACACTTCTTTCGTGCTCTACCGCTTCCTGCGTGCTTTACAACAGAACAGAGCACAGTCGGGGCTTCTTTATTCGTTAAATAATTCTATTTTTAGAACAAATTGCGCCATCACCTGCGGCACACGTGCGTACATGCTGCGAGGATTTTTGCGGATGTCGCGTGGGTGAAATGGCGTCCGAAATTCCCGAAATGTTTCATGTTTTTGCCCCACAACTCAACGCGTTTACGTCTGTTGGAATTTTGCTTAAGTATTGTCGTCGTAAGCTGCTCCAGTTTGAGTGAAGTAAGACAGTGTCGAATTTAGGTATGTTCCGCTGTAAGCTTATATATATCGCTGACCAAGTTGTGTTACGACTGATGCTTCTTTTACATGAGCTGTACATTACTTCACTTTAAATTTCACATACTGTTGAAGATTAACAGCTTTTCCATTACACAGCAAAAGACTAGCTGGATATATTTCGATATAGCAGAGCTTCAGGACTTCATAATTTCCTAGCTCCTCTGGCCACACGCTTGCGAGGAATTTGTCAGTCTATCGCGACCGAAAAGTAAAACAAAATAATTGCTAGTTTGAGCTTCGCGTGAATTGTAAGCAACGCTTGATGTTTCATCAAGGCTTAATATGTTTAAGATTGATAAATGCTTGAGAACATATTAAAAGCTAAGCTGAAAATATGTGAATAAAGCAGAAACAATCAGCAAAGTTACGATGACGCTTCTTTAATCAACTTGGAATAACGATTTCGATTTAGACGATCGAGTTATCAAAACTCCTTGTCTATTTTCATTTTCGCAGTGTAAAACTTCACTATGCTTATGTTGAAGAAACACACATGAAGTTAGTAGCCTTTTTTGCATTCGTGAAATTTATTGCAGCATCTTAGCACAAAAGATAACGAAAGAAATCTTTTTCAAGATTTCTTGACAATTGAAAACACCGACTCGGACTTGAAAGTGCACGAGCTGCATGCGCTATGCAAATGAGCTAATTGTACGCGTCATACTTTCCTTTCAAAAACTTTTGCAAACTCACCAAACAAGCCGAGACAATAAGAAACCATCAAAACAGGTTTTGGTTATGTTTAAACATTGTCTGAGAAACTCACAAATTAACTCGATACCAGAGAAGAGAGTTTTCTTGCAATATTCTTAAGCATACGCGTAAGCTTACAACTAGCGTGAGCAGATCTTATTATTCATTCCCAGCGCGAGATTGAAGTCTTGTTTTCGACCCTGAAAAACCCACCTTTTCCGTTAGTTCAGAGCATAAAACTACATATAAGCGTCCTGGTTCGTATTCCCTGCCTTATTCCGTGTTATCGCTGTGAAAAATACGCAAGAGAATCTCTCAACTCTCTCCATTTGATCACGCAACGTGACAACATCCACGCGAGAGCCCCTGACATGTGCGTGAATCCGCGCGGATATATGAGGTCAGGATGGTGCAATTTGTTCTAAAAATAGAAAAATTGTCCCATATCATAGGTGCGCGCGAATCCCGAGACTTGCGGTCTCCGTCCCCGATTATGGCTCCTGGTTACATGCATGTGATGTGTATAGGGTTGTAACTAAGAAAATAGTATCAGGGCTCGCAATTAACTTTTGTGCTCGGGAGCCAGCTGGCGAGTAACGGAAAAATTTTGGTCGCCAGATCGTAAAGTTTGGTCGCCAACTAATTTTATATATAAAGTACACAGGAGCACGATTTTATACGTTGCTTTGGATGTAAGAAAAGTCACAATTGAAGAGCAAAAACAATGAGAAACAACGCGAGGTGATATGTCTCTGGTCCGAAGGTGATGGTTGTCTCCATAGTCATTTTAAATGAAGCGAAGCATAAAACGTTTTAAGTCCGTGGTTTTCATTGTGACACAAACACGGGTCCTTGCGTATTTTCCCTTTGCTGCTTCTTCGAAATGCCGTTCTTCATTTTCGACTTGCTTTCCTCGACGCCTTTCCTTCAACTGATTGGTATTTGCCGCCATTTTCGCGGCAAGTAAAAAGCACATGGTGTTGAAGTGCGCCTGCGATCTCAGTTTCGGAATAAGCCGCTGAAACAAAATGGCGCGCCGTGAACGCTGTATCGACGTGTCGAAATACATTCAATTTTTTTCGATTATCTGATAACATTCAGGCATTATTTTACTGAGGATGGAAAGGTGAGCTGTATGCTAGCTACCATATCCGATTGATTTCCTAATATAGAGATTTAAAAACAAAAGTTGCGTCGTGGTTTTCTTTAGCTATCGGACAAAACGCGAGTCGCTAGCTGGCGACCAGTTCTGAAAATTTAGTCGCCAGTGCTCAATTTTTGGTCGCATTGGCCACCAGTGAGTCACAATTTCGAGCCTTGCAAATGAGAGTGCAGTTCGAAGCTGATGATGGGTGTTCCATTACAAGTATCCAGTTGCAAAAAGAATGCCTCAACTAGCATACAGTGTGGAGGTCATGTTAGTGATCAGGGCTCTATACTCCCTGGAGTTAGAGCACTGCATGTTCATGTCCATGTCCTACAGTGTGCTAAATATGTCTTATAACATTACCATATGATTTTCCTTTTGTACAGATCCACCAGAATTCACCAGTGTCAGTGATGATCAAGATGTTGTTGAAGGTGTCTTCAGTATTACATTAGAATGTATTGCAATTGGTGAACCTCCGCCAAACATCACCTGGACCAGAGTGCTTAATAATGGCAGTGACAGCAATGTGCTGTTTACTGGGGAGCAGTTTGTACTTGACAACAACAGAAGTTCAATTGCGACATATCGCTGTACTGCATTCAATGGGATAGGAACTGCACCCAGCCGCTCTATTGCTGTGGATGTTAATTGTAAGTAATTTATATTTTTAAGTATACCGTCTGTTAACTAGACGCATTGATCAGCAGTATGGATGTACATGATGGTGTGAATGTGCGGAGTCGTAATATTGTGCAGTACATGTTACTCACATGCAACACTCTCTATTGTCATTTTACGGTAATTTGTTAATTTGTTCACGATGAAAATGTTCATGGATTGGGTGAATTAATTTTATTACTTAACAATTAATACTTTTTTGTCCCAGCAATTCAACAGTGGTGTTATCTTGGTCAGTCCTTTGTTCAGATCTAACATGCAAAAAAAATGAAACTATGTTTAGTTTTTTTTTTTTCTAAATAAATATGACTATTTCGCTTGTGATATATAGTACCGATCAGAAGAAACCTAACAGGGAACGCTTGACAGAACGCGTTCTGTTTCCATTCCACACGCGTTCCCATTCCCATTCTGTAAGTACGGCTGCCTGAACTTCTCGCGAGATTTTAATAGCCTATTGAAAAGCAAACAATGTAGCAACAACGCAACAAAACTTAGCGCGATCTGACAAAGCTTCGCTTGGGAGCGCCGGCGCCGGATTTCCGATGTTTACCACATTCATAAAAGATGTAACGCCAGAAATTTTCAACCCACATGGCTTGAGAATGGTATCTGTGTATATATACGCTGCAAATTTTTCAGCTTTTCAATTTGAAAACATATCGTTCATGACTTCCACGGTGTCCAGACCTGTACGCTGAAATTGCTTCTTTTGCTGATCGATCCCAGCAGCTTCTTTCGCAACCTCGTTCCCAGGGTCTCTCATCTTACCGCCCCTGGGAACGAGGTTGCTTCTTTCGCCAAGCGAACACTGTGATTAATGAAGTCAATAACTCCACTTCAGTAGAAAGGTGCTGTATACATGAAAGAAAGGTTAACAGTGTCATGTTTAAAAGCAAACACGGACCGTTCAGGACCGTTCTTGGCCTTCGAGCGGTTCACAATTTTCATAACCATGTTTCGATCGCTGATCGACGCGCGTTACTAACTTTGCAGTTAGCGAGTTCTGTGACACAACTTATCTTGCAGCATTTGCTATTAAAAACTCCTTTAAAGCCATTTCGTTTTTGAAACGCTTCTCTTTGTTTGTAGGGTTCTCCGAAAGCCTTTTTATCGATCGATGTACATGTAGGCAAGTTCAACATCAACACAACTAATTTGACCAAAAGAGCGCAATCTTTCCATCAATCGCTCAACAGACTTTGACTCTCTTGGTAAGCACGTTTAACAAGGAAATTAAGATCAACATAACTTTCAGTATTCAAACTGACGTCTTCTGCGCTCCATTTCACGTTCCAATTCTTTGGACACTTCTGCCTCGTGCGTATGTTATTTTAGCAAAGTACGTGTCACGTTTTCGATTTGTTATGTAATCAAAAAAATTCACTTCCTTTCTCGCTGTCAGACGAAACATGTACAGACGTACCGAAGTTCTCTTTCCGGTGGTTAATATTTCAATTTTTAAGATTGTTTACATTCAATTTTATTGATGAAAACAACAGTTTTACGATTCAAAACCATTAAGCGAGTTCAAAGATCACGCATACATTTATGCCAATTCAGTGCATTACAGACTAAACATAATCCGGAAACTGTTGACACTTTACTCATACATTACTCAAGCACTTTCACCAACGTCTTGATTTGAGAATAAAAAACAATGTTTCCTTTCAGTTTCTTCATTTGCGATGATAGTATTGGTTCTTGCGAAGCAAGTTTCCACTTAAAAGCTGTCGTTCATATTTATGCAAAGTCAACACGCTGCAATGAAATAATTAAAGCGACCACCGAACGAGAATTTTGGCGAACGTCTTTGACGTTCGTTTTTCATCACTTTCGTTTAAGTTTTTCACTTGTAAGTTAAAGTTGGCTCCCTTGAAGCGGCGTGTAAAACAAGAGCCCGCAAAACCAGATGTTCTCATGGGGTAAACTTCACCGCGTAGCGAGAAGTTAATCGTCTTCTCGCAAGCTAATTGCTTGTAATTTATTCCAAAATATACGCTTCAGTGGTTCTGGCAAGAGGAGACTCTGGTCTCGCAAGGTGAGACTCTGGTCTCGTGAGACGAGACTCTCGTCTCGCAAGAAACGAGACGAGAGGTGGTAACTTACTTTTGAGCGGTACTGTATATTTTTCAGCACTCAAAGAGAAATTTTGTATCTCCAGGCGGCCATGTAACATCCTCTATGTCACAAGTCCAAGTGTTTATAAATGCATACTAGTTGTGATGATTGATCAATTAATGTTGCAATCTAAGTTGTAAACCTTTTCCCCTTTTGTTTTAGACAAACCAGAGAATGTCATGTTAATCGTAAATGACTCAAACATCTGTAAGGGTGATATCATCAAAATCACCTGCTCAGCTGATGGTAAACCTAGCGTTCATACTTATCAACTGTTTGAGAATGATATACCAGTGCCTGAGAGTGACACAGCTGGAGTATGGAAGAGAACAATGTCAGCTGAAGGAAACTTCACCTACAGATGTGTGGCCAACAACACTGTAGGCACAAGTGACAAGAATGTTACAGTTACCGTCAATGGTAATTGGTATTTCCTTTTTTACTTAATTGTTTCATACAGTTAGAAAAATGATAGACTATTTTCAAGTCGACTCTCTTTACATGTAGCTTCAAGGAAAAATTATTTGTCTACAGGAGGGAACAAATGAAGCATACAGTGTAGGCAAAACCAACTTACATGGTACATGTACCTGTACAGCCTATCAATGATTAAGACCCTATTCTAGCCCTCTCATACAAGTGAAGTCTGCTGAGATTTAATTCTCTTTAAGCTGTACATAGTGAGGGGAGCTGGGAGCTGACCCTTAGATACGTCCCTGATTTCCAAAGATAACCTCTTTGTGGCCCTGACCTTAATTTGTATCTCTGACCATATACATGTACATGTACAGGTAACACACATAATTTATGTGACACAAAATCTTTCTATCCAAACACTAATTGTGATTTACGGTAATAAGGAGAGTGATACAAAAAATGTATTTTCTTTTAAAAGTAATTTCTTCACAGGCAGGCTCTTTTCCCTATTTTAGTACATGTATCTCTTGGCTGGGCTCATCTTGCAATGCTTGTTGGACCTTTAACGGCTAACAAGCATAGTTGACAAATTTAAACTGTTTGCGTACAGATGAGTTGTAAAGATTAGTGTCTGAGGTACATGTAGCTCATTCCTTGAAGCTTTTAGGCTAAACTCTCACCTCTCATCTCACACATTCCACCATTCCCTCCCTCTTTGTTCGAGTCAACCTACTTGTAGCTTCCAGAAATTTTCCAACCCGCACCTGTAATCACCTACATCTCAAGATATAACCTGGAAAGCTCTTCCTGGGAAAATAATTGCCAACTCAGTGCATGAGCCAAGCTACAGCTGCCAGTAGCCTGGACAGTCTAAAAAATAATAACTTCAGCTGTAGTTTAATTACAGTTATTTGTTACAATTTTAATTTGTTTTATACCGTCCCAGCAGTTGTTTATTCACTGGAGAACATCACTGTTACAGAAGGTGAAAACAGGACTTTAACATGTAACGTTTCTGGGAGTCCTACACCGTCTGTAACATGGACAGAGGTGAGGACTGGAGTCTGTACAATGGGAGTCACACGTGAGCTTACACATATCAACAGGAATGAGTCTGGGGAATACAAGTGTGAAGCAAGCACCTCTTGTGGAAATGATACCAAAAGCACATTTGTCATTGTGCAGTGTGAGTGACAGTATTTTTGAGCTTTATTCTGACCGTTTCTTGTAAGATTAGACATGTATACATGTTTCTCAGTTAGGTAGGCTAATTAAGTATTCACTTGCCTAACATCATAAAAAAAGCCAATTAAGTATTCACATGCAAATCTATTTTTGTTTTTCAGTAGCATTAGTTTTTCCAGTACAATCAAGCAAATCACCTGCTGTTTGGCTGACAACGCATTGTGCCAATTTGGCTCAAGTCAAACATTTTGTTTTTCCAGTTTGGGTTGCATAAGATTGTTTTAATAGATGTAATTATTTCACAGGGCTCGAAATTAACTTTTTCGTTCGGGAGCCAGCTGGCGACTAACGGAAAAATTTTGGTCGCCAGATCATAAATTTTGGTCGCCAACTTATTTTATATATAACTTACTCAAGAACACGATTTTATACGTTACTTTGCATGCAAGAAAAGTCACAATTGAAGAGCGAAAACAATTAGAAACAACACGAGTAACACTTTCTCAGGTGATATGCCTCTGGTCCGAAGGTGATGGTCGTCTCCATAGTCATTTGAAATGAAGCGAAGCATAAAACTTTTAAAGTCCGTGGTGTTCATTGTGAGACAAACATGGGTCCTTGCATATTTTCCCTTCGCTACTTCTTCGAAATGCCATTCGAAATGCCGTTAAGCTAGTTCCTAGGATAGCCTTCGGCAGTCTGTTGAAATCCACTTTCCCTACATCAACAACTGATGAAGGATTCAAAGTTTGGATTAACCTTTTGGCTGAATCTTCATTCCCCGCACGTAAAAACTCGCGTAATTCCTTCAACTGATTGGTATCTGCTGCTATTTTCGCGGCCAATGAAAAGCATATGGTGTTGAAGTGCACCTGCGATCCCAGTTTCGGAAGAAGCCGCTGAAACAATATGGCGCGCCGTGAACGCAGTATCAACGTGTGGAAATACATTCAATTTTCTCGATTATCTTGTAATATTCAGACATTCTTTTACTGGGGACGGAAAAGTGAGTTGTATACTAGCTACCATGCCCGATTGATTTCCTAATATAGAGATTTAAAGACAAAAGTTGAGTCGTGGTTTTCTTTAGTTATCGGACGAAACGCGAGTCACCAGCTGGCGACCAGTTCTGAAAATTTAGTCGCCAGTGCTCAATTTTTGGTTGCATTGGCGACCAGTGAGTCGCAATTTCGAGCCCTGTTTCAATCAATGTTCTGGACACAATATAATTTTCAACAAGTTGTATTTGAAGAGGTACATCGAAAGAGACTGTGGTTGTGTAAGTACCAACATGCAGGGAAAGTTGTGTCCGATAACATGGGGCTAATGAGTTTGGCTGTAATGGCTACTGGATTCTATCACTTGCTTGCCTGTCAGGCAAGTGATGTTTGTTGAGAGAATTGTTGAGCAAATTCCAATTTCAGAAGTACTGTAGAGGTGATGTTATTGTACAGCATACATATACACTGTAAGTTTAATTTTAAATTAATTAATCATGCTAGTGAGAATGACTTTTGGACTGTGACATGGTAGTCAACGCTTCACTGAAGTGCAAACACAAGCATTGGTTTTCTTTGCCCTCAGAAGTAGAAACGTGTGCATTTAAAAAATGAGACAGGCTGCAGCTGATGATGTTATCTCAGCACAGACTACAGCTAGAAGACAAAACATTCATTTATATCATTCTTGAAGTTCTTGACTCAGCTATGGTTGCAAGCATACTACATGGGTGTACAAAATAATTGTCATGCAAAAATGAAGTACATGGTATGTCAGTTCATGAACCTGCAGTAAACAGAGGAACAATGCTTATCTGTTATGTGATGACTTATGTGTCACTAAATCACCCACCACTAAGTGTTAAAAATACATGTATATGCGGTAAGAAGTCTACAGTACTTGTCCATGCAGGGCAACTAGTTGTATTGTTGAACTCATGTCAAAATCACACTGCTGTCGTTTCATAACAATAATTGTAATCAGCTACTTGCACTGGCCATCCTTCAGCAAACTGATGTACATGTGCGCATGACGGATAAAAAACCTAAGGCTTCTTGATAAGAATTGTAATGATTAATACTGGCAATGCTTAATGTTCTTTGTTTGTTACGGTTTTAGACAAGCCAGAGAATTTGCAGTTTGCAGCAAGTGAGACAGAAGTCTGTCGGGATAAAGTGATCAACTTTACCTGCTCTGCTGATGGTAGCCCTCCAGTACATACTTATCAACTGTTTGAGAATGATACACTGGTGACTGATGGTAGTAACAGTCATGGAATGTGGAACGGAACAATGTCAACTGGTGGAGTGTTCATCTACAAGTGTGTAGCTAATAACACTGTAGGAACAGGACGAAGTGAAAGTGTTACTGTTACTGTTGATGGTGAGCAAGATAACTGCTTAATGTAGTAAAAATCAGATTTCGCTGACAAGCTTCTTTGTCTGTACAAGTCTTTGTGGCTCACCAAATTGGCAAAAGAAGCTATTCTTACAGCATTTCAATGAAATTCAAACTTGGCATAAAATTATAGTTATCATTAACTAAGTACATGTATATACCAAACCAGTGGACAGTGCTTCTCGCACATTCTGATTGGCTACTCAAACTCGGAATAGTGTTTTGCTATTCTAAGCTTGCAGAAGTTGGAAACAAAAGATTTGATTTCTTCGTGTGGTTTCCTACCATAACGGAGAAAGAAATTTTAGCAGTGTCTAAAGCAGCTGTCACTTCTAACACGAAGAAAACAACATAACTGAGCTTGAGGCATCTGAGCAGTGAGGCTTATTATTTGTTTCAGTGAAAAAATCAGAAAAGTGTGGCATCCTGGAAGTTGTCCTTTGTTTTGGGTTTTAAAATCTGACAATTCACTGGCCAGTACATGTGCGCCAGTGTATTAAAACATTAGTTTCAAGCCCTGATCAGTGATCCTCTGACACGAAAATTCAGTTCAGTTGGAATAATAGGGTGTAACGAATTAAGTTATACATTGCACATCATTTATTTACACATACTGTGCATTTGCATTTACTAATCACAAATAATTCACAGGTATGAGTAACTAATGATTTGGAACTGAAATACTTTCATGGGTATATATTAATTAACGGTAAATTGGGTGTGCATCAGGAGTAGCGTGAACATCCTCGGCAAGATTTCTGTACAACCCCATACATTAATTATGCATGCAGTTCTTTGTTTAACTTAACAATTGCCGAAACAATAGAGCTCCTTTGAGACTAATCCACTTTTAATAACTATAAAAATGGCGCAGTGGAATCCTCTTTTATTCATACATGAAGTAGTAATTATCAATGTATGTATTCAATACCTTAGGGAGTTGCCATTGCCTTCAAAAGCAATAGAGTGCATACATAATTAATTTTTTTGCATGCGTAATAAATGAGGTAAGGAAGTGGTTTACTGCAAAGGATTTTAATTTACAGAATCAAAATACTTGCCGACCTTAACAACATTTTATAGCTAGCCGCAAGCAGCCTTTGCTTAGGCCTCAATCGCTATTTTTAAAGCATTTTTAAAATGGCGCATAGGCCTAATTCGCTATTTGTTAAAGCAGTTTAATTCCTGCACTCAATTTAAAAATACGGTAAATGCGCAAAAAAATGATATTTCGCTTTCGTTTTTCCGTATTTTAATCGTAAAAAACCACATATTTCTCTGATTCTAAAAGAATGCGAGACAAAAAATGGAAAAAAATGGCCATTTTTATAGTAGTTCTCAAGGAGGGCTATTGTTTCGGCTATTGTTTAGTTAAACAAAGAACTGTATGCATAATTAATGTATGGGGTGATACGGAAATCTTGCCATTTTTACTTGTGGGGATGGTAAGCAGCTGCTTTATCGCTAATATGAAACCCTTTTTTTCTGTTTTATGCGGAAAAAAGCTCTGATTATGTGGAGGATGTGAATGTTAGCGAATTATGTGGATTCGCTCCACCACATCCTTTCAGATGCACTGCAAATATGTTTACCAGCAATTTGTTGTATTTATTTGCAGTACCTTCGGCCATGCAGCCAATACAAAATGTGAATATAACCGAAGGAAGAAATTTGACTCTGTTGTGTAATGTATCTGGGATTCCTCCAGCAATGGTGTCTTGGATCAAGGTTGGGGGTGATATGATTACTGATAAACGTGAGCTGGTGTTCACAAACATTAGCAGAACTCAAGCTGAAGAGTACAAGTGTGAAGCCAGTAATCTGTGTGGCAATGCATCAGAGACAGCAACAATTGAAGTGCAGTGTAAGTGAAGTATTGTTTCTGACTATTATGGTACTTGATGTATAATTATATATTTAT
>Ga0126338_10003544_pt1 | contig 10950 bp, 7 predicted proteins | sample OrbCmetagenome_2_FD_92529 | JGI IMG/M metagenome (GOLD analysis project Ga0126338, IMG submission 92529) | Coral microbial communities from Petempiche,Puerto Morelos, Mexico - Orbicella C C metagenome | ecosystem: Host-associated > Invertebrates > Cnidaria > Coral | place: Petempiche,Puerto...
GGCCTTACCGCCTCCTGACATTTCCTAAAAGAAAACATTGCTGAAATTGTATTTTTTTCGTAAAGTACATTTATTAAGGTTTCTTATGATATATAGTTTGTTGGGGTTTTATTGAAACTGGCGTGCGCACGATTTTTTTCCCGAAGGGCACCTGCGAAGGTGGGAAGTAACCTTAAAACGCGATTAAGGTCATTTGCATTAGCCTCGATGTGAAGCTAGTTCCGAGAGTACGAATATGTTCTATTGCACCAGAGCCCATTCACTCACATTCGTGTGATTACTTGTGCAAATTGCTTAACGTCATTTCCCGTGATTTTTACCTTTCAAGTGATACTGCATGGTGCCTGTCTTGGATGACATCGTATCGTACCGAATATATGTTGCGCGAATGAAATAAGCGTATACGCGCGGCCCAGTTCGAGCTAAACGTGTTTTGAAACCCAGATCCCAACATTACAAAAGCTTTGGTGCGACAGACACATTGAGAAAAGTCCTTTTACAGTTCCTTAGTATTCTTTAAGGTTTTTGTTTACTGTACTGAATTTTCGGTGGCTTATGTCCACCTTCATCAGAGTTGTAATGCTAAGGTTCGTTTAGAGGGAGTGGTTTCCTTTCGTTGACGGCTGTGAGGTTCAAAGTTGAGTGGCACCACTCCTTAGTTGAGTTCCTTAGCACATTACTTACTTTTTAAATTGTCTCCTTTTTCTAGTCGTGCCTGACGAGGAGTCTTTAACAGCAGATCGCCGCGGCTTTTCTCGTGAGTATAACTTTAGAAGTTCTGTAATAACACACCCCGGGATACTCCCAGTAAAATTGGTAGGGATGTGCAGCCCGCTTTCCAAAACCCTTACCCTATTTCTGACCAAAACGGCTGAAAAAAACTATGGCCGTTGGGGCCGCACATACCTATATAGTCCCTTATAATGGGGCACCTTCTTCCCCGGGCAACACACAAATACTGAAGCGCTTTTGTGATATGTCACGATATTTCAATCATTCATAAACATCACGCTGAATAATATTTGCCTTAATCAAAGGAAACCTGAAATCATGTAACAGTTAACTAGGAGAAATCATTTAGTGCAACTGCGTACCCATTTTATCAACTTGAAGTTGTTTTAAAAGTTCCTTGGTGCCCCGCTTCATCCATCCATCAGTCCGTCCGTCCCTCTGTCCGGCAAATCATGAGGTCCCGTTCACTCTACGCTAGAGTAATTTGAATGCGGAGTTTTCACGCTGTAAACGCATCAAATTATTCCGTCAACACTAGGCCGGAGAAATTTGAAAACACAACAATCAACAGTTATTTAATTTTGGATTTGTTTTTGAATAAAACTCCGGCAGGGGAACATGAAGATTACTGTATCGCTATCGTTTTCGAAAAGCTTCGTTTCTAAATTGTTCTCCGTCCACACTGAAACGCAAAGGCGACGTTTTCAAACTTATTTCTCCGGTTTGAAGAGCGTTTTCGAAAAGTTCCATTTCCGTGCCGGATTAGTTTGGACGAAAGGCCTAACCGAAGAAATAAAGCTCCATTTTCAAATTCCTCTGGGGTAGTTCGGATGAGAACTAAAAATTCAATTAACACTTTTAACTAGGTAGTATTCTCTTGGTATTATAACGGTCAATCTATATACTGAGTGTTCGTTCACTAATTGCTACACCTTTGAATGAATTTTGTCTTAGAGTGCAATGACGTGTACTCGAGAGGATTTTGTAGAAGATTTAGAAGGTTTTGCCGAAGCCACAACAGCAATGGCTTTCTGATGAGGGCCAACTGCGACTTTTCTTGTGGCTGCATGAGGTAAGAAATGCCTCACTTTCCCGGCTTTGGTTCAATTAATTATGAATTATACTAGTTATATAACCTTATTTAGTTTAGTTTTAAAATATTTTTTCCCAAATGTACCTTTTTACTTTGTTATTTTCTTTTCTTGACGCACCTCTAAAGAAGTTGGTGCTTCCTATAGACTCTACTTATCAAGTCTAAGGGACGCACCGTTACCCGGCATAGCTAAGTGTGCGACCAAGTAAAATAAACTCTATGTCTGTGTATGTCTAATTTTTTGATCAGTGCAGATAATCGTGCAAATCAGAAATTTGCCCTCAGAGAAGAGATCGCACCTTCTATAAATGCTTTTTTAGTTCATTTCAAATTGAAATCGAGATCATCGCTAAAAAGTAGGGCGCATTTTAAACTGTGAGTATCCAGTTAGTGGGTTACATATGAACCCCCAAACGCTCTTGAGACCGAATAAAATATTTTCAAGTTTGCATAAATGCCCACGACAGAGGCTCAGTACTCCTAAATGAAAAAAAAAAAGGGACATTTTCTTCTTGGTTCTTCGTCAAGGGAACGAACGAAATAACAATAATTTTATGTATGCAATTTCATTTTAAATTGGTAACATAATTCCAAGCAACGAAATATTCTTTAGCCAATGTTGCATTTCGATGCATCGGTGTTGCATTGTGAACGAAGCTCAACTAATCTTTCTTTAATTCTTGCTTTCTTTCTTTCCCTCTTCCTTTCTTGTGCTATGCAGGTAAAATGGATGCCAATTCATTTTCGGTTACGGAAATACATTCCTATCAAGTAGAAGTGGATTCTTCATCTCTAAAAAGAATTGTGCAATTAATTATAATTCCAAAACATCTTCTCTCTGATCTTGCATGAATGAAGATAAAATAAAGAGTTATTAGAACACAGTTTTGTGGCATTTGCTTCTTTGGCTTTTTTTGTTCGTTTTGTTTTGAGTTTTTTTGTAAAACGTGTAGCGTAGAACAACAGGACTCAGTTAGTCAAAGGGTGGCATAATGTTATCCACTTTAGCGTAAATTATTGCATTAACACTTATCCACTGGGTAGCTTGTTTTATCAACACTTACCCGATGAATGGCGAGTGGTTCAAAGGGTAGATAACTCTATCCATCCGATAAATCGTTATTAAGCTGTGAATAAGGGTTGGCAAAATAAACTATGTTATCAATACAAATGGCTAGTAATTTATCCGTTAGATAGCGTTGTCGCCCTTTAAACAACAGGGGACAGGAGTACAACGGGGAACTGCACCCCTAGGGTACCTGTGACTTAGCTGATAAGTGGTATCTATAGCAACGCCCCTACCCCTTTTATTTCAATATTTTGGGAGGTATTTGAAAGCAACTGTAAATGATCGAGAACAGTTCCTGATCGAGAAACATCTGAAATTACGGAGAACTGAAACGACGAGCATGTTCAAGGCCAAATGAAGGGGTACGTCATATTAATCTAATCCCATCAGGGAGGAAACTCAGTCATAAAAGGGACGGAAATGCTTCTTGCAAGTGTGAATACCATCCCCCCAATCACCACCACAACTAATTCATTTCCTTGAGACGTGTCTGAATCGAAGCAACACCAGTAAATATGATTCTGATTACGAAAAGAAGTTAATTCGATGCTATTTTTACTATTATTAATAATTGCTTTTGAACAATTTGGCCGATTGCTAAACACATCCATTCTGAGTAGAATTACATGAATTTTTAAAACCACTATTTTAGCTGCCAGACATAACGGGTAAAAAGGTTTTAAAACATCTTTCACTGTTATGGGTGTATTATTTACAGACTAAAAAGAAGAAAAGCTTTAAAAAAAATCATTTTTAAGCACATCCGCCAAACATCGTGGGCGGCTCACCATAGTCGTCGAGATCTATTTTGGAAATACTGATTACTCAGAAAATCAATTTATGTAGAAATCTCTTTTCATCATAGACTGACTCCTAACACCATGTCGTAAATTGGATCATGGCGTGATAATACAATAGCGAAGATCTCAAAGTGGTTCCGCCAAAATAAATTGATTAGTCACGCTTAATGTTGCAGCACTGTTCCCCATCTCAAGATTGGAAGAGAGTTTTGTAAAAACACGTCACTCGCAGTGTGAGAGCGAAATGGCGGTTGCAAACTACACATTCGCAATGATTGAGGTAAATAATTTTTCAAATGAAACAATTGCCCTACGGAGTGTTGAAATCGACTAAAAGGCCCTTTGGGCGAAAGTTATCAGTAGGAAATTTTTGTTTAAATTCTCTTTTATGAAAGTCTCGTCGTAATTTTCCCACGGTAAAAAGTATGTAAAAAGTATAATGTTCTCTGTAATCAAAATCAGCGAGCAATTACTTGATGAAAATTTCCGTGCATTTGAGCTGATTGTTACATTTGTAATAAAGAACTGTATATTGCTTCCAAAAGCTCAAAGTGCGAACGCCCAGGGGGCGAATGCATGTGAAGAAGGTTTTACCCTTGATAAAATTACTTTAAACTTCACTCCGAGAGTCATCTTTGAGAACGTTCGAGAAATTTAAACAAAGTTGAATTAACTAGTGTCCACTTATTTGCCAATAATTAAGACCCGCAGAAACACGAAAGGGCGGAATTCTTGAGTATACCCAAAACAATATCAAGAAATGTGAATAACAAATTAAATAGTGCTTTCATTCACAGATGCTCGTTTAGTTCTTTTTTCTTGGCGTTACAGACATGTGGCTTTCGCCGTGTTATAAAATATTAAAGGGGCAAAGCGTTCCATCACAAGAACCAATCAGAAACCAGCAATTCGAAGACGTAAAAGAAATTAACTTTCGCCTCAAGACAGCGCGGTACTTCAAACATATTATTAAGTTCTGTTAGTGCTTTTATTTCTCTTTTCATCAAAATAACATAGTTGTAAAGCGAAACTAGCGTAGAGGAGCTGTTGACTTCAAAACAGTACTTAAGTACTTTGAGAGTACGGACTTCAGGCTGAATAAACAGTATTTGACTGATCTCAACCCGTGGGAAAGTACAGGTGTATAGTAAACTTCACTGATTCGGCTTGTTTTGTTCCGTGAATTAATCTTCACAAATTCGACGTGCGAGAAACACTCTTGTCCGCTCAATTGTTTTGTTAAAAATAGTCTCTGTTTTTTTATACATATATTATGCTTGTATCGCAATTTTATATGTTTACGAATAAGTTTCAACGTTAATTAATTATCTCAAACTTCCACGTTTTGTCTAGTAAAGAGGCTTGTCTTCGTCAAACAAATATTGTTACTCTGACAGCCATATTTAAAAAAAATCCGGTTGTCAGCCTTCCTTTTAATGAAGAGAGTCCATATTATTTGTTTTGAATGCCCAAATTTAATTCTAGACAAACTAATTCCCTGGCATTACCAACAGAGAAGACTGGAGGCCTCGATTAAGCCATTTCAACCAAAAGTAGTTTTTTGAAACCTTAAGGAAGCTCGATTTTCCCACTCTTTGACTGCCAAATGCCTCGAGGTGTTGATTTCATTTAAACTAACTGAAAATTAACCCAAAAATTGTATTTGAAGATGCAAAGTGCTGATTTTATTCCCACTAAAAATTAGCGCAGAAAAAACCCTTTCAAGCCATCTAAAGAATTTTCTTTTGCAGTTTTGTATTTTCAAAAGCCATCTGATGGATGTGGTATATCTCGATTAATTTCTCGTTTCGGCTTTATTGAGGCGCCTCTAGCCCTGCTGCCCACTCTTTGCGGTGTGCTCAAATCATCTTGGATAAATATTTATTCGTAGTCGACAATTCACGCATTTATTTACCACAAATCGGCACGATTCTTCAAAAACATGTTTTTAGCAACAATTGCTTAAATTTAAGCCATTTCCGTTTTCAAAAGAGAAAAAAGTATTATGTATTTTTGTCAATTTCGTTTACGATAAAATCCCACGTTGAGACCAATTAATCAAAGTAGCTGCCTTTCTTGAGCTTCGGAGTTAAGCTCTGCATGAAAATGAAGAAAACAAATATTATCTGCGATTTCGCCACAGGACCACGAGCTATTTTTTATCAATGTTTATGCAAAATTTTTTTTCATCCAGTGTTAATAAACATTCGAGCTTGCTCATTTATGGATCAAATTTAGCGATAGAGTAAGAGGCACTAGATAATATTTTATTGCAACGTCGTAGAATCTGCGAGAAGCAACAAAGTTAAGAAATTGTGCTTGAAAATTAAAGGATTTCTTTAATTGTCTAACCTAGAAAAACCCAGATGAAATATGCATGACAAACTTATTAGAGAATATATAAGCCAAACCTTCCTCGAAGATAAGCCTGTCAGATTAAAAAGGCATTTGTTCTTTTTTCAGTTCGGAATAGCAAGTTCCGACTTAACTTATTTCGGGCGTTAGGGGCACTAAAAGTTTGTATAATCAGTCGTCCGACTTGCAAGCGCCAGCCCGGATGTGAAAACAATTTTAATGAGTAATTGAAAAGCGCCCAAATTGAAAGAAACCAGATGAAACTTTATGACGTGAATGATCAAAACCAAATCACATTGGCTGGGTTGCTGTGGGATATGATATTTATCACCCAGCGACCCAGACATCACAGAATGCGAGAGAGTTGAGTGATGAAAATCTCATATGGTTTTATCCTACTTTTCTAGTGGTCAAAGCCAGCTGAAAACATATTGATATTTTGATTATACAAAAATATTTGCGCGATATATTACAAAAGAACATTTCCTGACAGAATCACTTAAGTCGCTACCTCGCCAGAAGACGATCTCACTGAGCAACGCTTGATCAACTGGGAAAAATGTCTTCTATCAAGGTGTTAATTTTCCTTCTTGGAACTATGGTGATATTCATGAAGTTCCAAAATACTTCTGCGGCGTCCTTATTTGACGGTCTTGACGGTAGGATAAAATCAAAACAAATTTTATTTCACTTGACTAATGTTCTTGACTATGCATCACTTGTTTTTTGAGAAACATGATCAGTCGCCATAGGTGGTTTTTTTACAAGCTGTCGTTTTATATATACACTAGAAATAATAGTTTGGTCGTGTCCTTTAAGAATACATGGAGTTTAACCCTTGAATAACGTTTTCAGTTGAATTGATTTTAAAGATCGAAGCAAAGGGGAAAAAAGTATGGAACAAAAACAGTAGCGGAAGTAAGAGATAGAGGATTAACTAACTTCTTGTTCTGTCGGCTTTTCCACTGTTAGACGATGATATTAAAATGTTAGCAGAGGACACCGATGACCTAGATGAGTTCGATGCCTCAATGTTCAAGCACGACGATGTAAAAGACGACGCCCAGGAGAAGAGAGGTAAGAACGAAAAAAGAACGAATTTTATCACTGAATTCACCGCATCCAGCACAACAATTAATGCGAGAATTGTCGGATGGAATCGCACCTGTTAAGTACCATGCAAAATAATGCATTGACAAATTTGTGGTTAAAAGTTGATGAAATTAAACATTAATCAGTTTCTTATCTAGTAGTCAAATGAAAACTGAGAATTTTCACTTTCCACAGTTTTTCCTCAAATTTGTTAAGGATTAAGAATCATTTCATGTTACATTTTGTAAAGAGTGAGTTGTTTGAGGCTTCTCAAAGTAAGTACTTGACATACCTGTGTAGTACCGAATAATTTAAACATCGCAGGGAGCTGTTTCAGTTTTCTGTTTCGTTTGACCACAAAATTCTATTTTTTTCCCAAACTCTCCTCGTTTTAATTCCTGTACTAATCCGGGATCGTTTATTTTACAAGTTCAACAATCTTGTGCTTGTGGTACATTCGACAGCTAAATAATTAATTTCAAATTTTCGATTTACATTGCTTTCCTCGCGAAACTACCAACGATGAACGACTTGGTTTTAAATATTTATCTGAAAAAAAAGAACTTATTGGCGTTACGATTGGGCACGGAGTGTCTCTTGGTTCACTGTTAGATCAAGACGGCTTTTGTAGTTGATTGCAAGCAAAGTCTTCTAAAAGCAATCGGATGTCTTGGTGATCATACAATTAACATCCCGCCAACTCCAACATGCACATGGTTTCACAATTGGTTCACCAACGAACCAATCATATCATTATGATCTGAGTCGTCATCATCGTCATCACACCATCGTCATCATTATCATATTCTGATCCTCTTGCTAAGAGTAGCTTAAGTTCAATTGCGCAATTTCCTCAACGGTAATTAAAAATTCCACTTAGCTTTTGCTTGAGAAAACTGAAAAAACACGTGTTTAGCGGCCGTCATAACAATGAAATATTTAGAAGTATATACGAATCTAAATCGAAAGCAATTCTTACTCTCAGTGGCTGAAGCATTTCTATACATCAAATGATAAAATCTTTGCTAAGGCCTAATTCCTTACACTGAAGCATTTTTCGGTTCTCAATACCTGGTATCCTTTCTTACTCATAAAGACTAACACAACTTACCGCCTGCGCTCCCAAGACCATAACCTCCTCGCTGTCCTCAGAATCAAACACAGGACATTTGGTGATCGCCCCTTTGCACACTCTGGACCTTTTCTCTCCAACCCTACCTGTTTTTAAATCAAAGTTAAAAACTTCCTTTTTTTAGTAGACACGATGACAAATTAGCGTATAGCATGCCATAGTCTTATAATATGGTTTTTAAACTGTGTTATTTTTAAATACCTTTTTCTTATTTTGTTGATGTAATCGTAATCTTACATCTAAGTTGTAAAGCGCTTTAGAATATTTTATAATTTTCGCGCTATATACATCTAATCTTATTATTTTTTTTTTTATTCGTCAGCATGTGCTAACTATTTCTCCGCAAACTTTTGCGAACGGGCCAGGAGTTGGTGCCATTCAAGCAGTCACAGAGGCAGGTTAACGGCCAGAAAGTGCAGGTCGACCTGTCAAGAATGCTAAGGGGAAAATGATCTACAAATTGGTTACAGGTTTGTTTCCAAAGCGCACGTACGAGATACTTCCTTTATTACTTGCTATATTTATGTCCACGCAGATAAGCATGAGTGCAAACTAGAAAACGAAATTGATATGACTTCATTAAAATGCTAACTTAAAAACTGGCTGACTAAGTGACTGTCTCTGACATTCTACAAGATGGATGGACGTATTGACAGTCTGACCGACCAACGGACTGACGGATTGACGAATTGATGGATTGACAGACTAACGGACTGACTGACTGATGGACTTAAGGACTGACGGACTGACAGACTCACGGACTCACGGACTCACGAATTCATGGATTCAAGGACTCACGGATTTATGGATTCACGGACTCATGGACTCGCGTACGAACGGACTGATCGACTTACCGACTCACTATTCCACCTATTAAAGCCCTCGGGATTAGAGTTTAAATTGAAGAGTTCTGCATGAAGTTATTGTTTGTTTGATTTTGAAAACAATTTATTTGAGGGGCTTTTTCTCGGCAATTTGCTTTGCTTCAAATATGGCAATAATTTGTGGAGGTCCGATTCAAGGTTAGCCCGCCTAATAGTTCGATTGACCATATTATGCGAAACGTGATACCAGCACGTGCAAATTAAGCTCCCAGTTAGTAGTAAAAGAAAGTTATTATCCACGCTTCACGATATTCCTGTCAATAATAAGTGCCTTATTCTGGAAATCGGCGGAGCCGATTTGGTCTCACATTGTTGGCCACTCGCCAAACGGGGAAGATTATATCTTTTAAAAATACATAGAATTGTAGGTTTCGGAATGCAAGTCTCGAGTGTCTACCAAAACAATTAGACAACCATCCCATGTTTTCTATGAGCGAATAACAAAATATGATGTACTTTTGAGGTCTAAAACTTGCTGAATGCACTCGCATTTCGCTCGTGCGTCCACTAGCAGTTTTTCTAGACCTCTAGTGTGTTTTATTTTCTTAGCGAACATACACCACGTTCTATTTGATAATTAGACCACGACTAGTGGCTCCTAACTCATTTTACTCATGAATCTATGTTTCTGTTTTGCAGTTATCAGCCTTGGTGATGTATGCGAGATTATAAGTTGAGCTTTAGATTGAGGGAATGCCTCTATAGTTTGTACATGTTCCAGCTTAGAATAGAATAGCCGCTAAAATTATAGCAAACATTGCGTAGTACTTGATAATTATGTTTACTATTAATCGCGGTACGTATGATACACTATTCACTGTGTAAACTGCTGAAATAAATTTCAGGTGTACACACCGTTCATGAGTTGTGTTGTTTTGTTCTTTCCCAAAACGTAGATTCGATAAATGTGTTAAAATACGTATTTTCATAGTTTTATCTCAAACAGAAGACAAAAGGCGCTTAAAAGAGTTGGTGGTGACTCATTCACTCGATGCATTTCCTATTTCCAATATTTCTCTGTAATTACAATCTAGATGTCGGTAACATTTCCCTCTTTGATTTATAAGGGGGCTCTCAGTTTTTAAAGGTACGAAAGAAGGTAAACAATGAAATAATGAAAGTTACTTCCGGCTGGCCTAGAAGTCAGTTTCAGAATGGTGAGGCTATAAATAACACAATCGATCGTTCAATCCTCTGCTAGCTGTTCACTTATTGGAGTATAAAAGGGCACGAAAAATGAAACATTTACCCAGAATCTTTTCATAGAGGTGCTCGACATTAGGAGGATTTCTCCATGTTTCACCAAGCTGATCTGGTAAAATTTAAATAAAGTTTTTACCTCACTAATTTATGGGTTAGACACTAAAGGTGGCTCAAAACAGTTTCCAGCACTTAGATTTTGATTGGTCGTTATAACCATTCTTTATCGATTGATGCTACAACCATCACATTTAAACAGTGCCTGACAAAAATAACAAAAGTTTCACTTTTGGAAAGGTATGTTGCACAGTTCATCAAATGTAAAGCTATTAATTCATTTAACGGCATTAGAATGCTGGGCTTACAATTAACCTGTTGGTCGCTGTTAATGTCTGAAAAGGTGTCATACGTGGAATTAGGCAATGCTATTCCCGACACCAGATTACATCTAATACATTACAATTCCGTGATCCTAACAGTCAGCTTCTTCGTGTTATCTCAAATAAGTTAGCTATGATAGCAACTAGTGTAAATATCGAATCTTGACAGGAAGTACAAGAACTCATATTTTCTCTTAATGCCATGAATCCTAC
>Ga0126338_10003546_pt1 | contig 10947 bp, 8 predicted proteins | sample OrbCmetagenome_2_FD_92529 | JGI IMG/M metagenome (GOLD analysis project Ga0126338, IMG submission 92529) | Coral microbial communities from Petempiche,Puerto Morelos, Mexico - Orbicella C C metagenome | ecosystem: Host-associated > Invertebrates > Cnidaria > Coral | place: Petempiche,Puerto...
AACTATGCACTTTTGTCAGTGGTTACAAGTCAATTATATATAATTTTATATTTAGAGGTGGTCAATGATAAATGCAAGACTTTGTGAGAAGGTAACACTAGCGTTCTTCTTTGTGAGACAAGACATTTTAATTGCCTTTTTGAACTGCAGGACCAAGACTCCAAAGCGTTTTAAATATGAAGATGAAATGCTCAGACTTTAAGACGTTCAGGCATCATTAATTTTATACGTGTAATTTTACAAAAAAGAACAATCAGGACTTCAAGACAAAAATCTTAGCCTTGCAAAAAATTGAGACTCCGATACAGTGATTTTCACAAGCATGAAAAAATTTTCCCACTAGCACAATTATAATAATCAGTTAAAAGCTAAAATTAAAAATATATGTAAACTGTATATAAAATGGTCTCTTAAAGTACTTAATCTGTAAGACTGAAAACAACATGAATTTGTTTATTGAAATTACTACAGGTGACATCCTTTTTTGATTCAAATTCAATTTTTGTGTGAACAAATACTTTTGTTTTCACCTGTTGATTCCCAAATACTAGCAGTACAAAAACAATTAAAACTTTATGGGGTCATTACACTCCTTTGTACAGCTGTAGTCTTCCCACAATGTCAAGAAGCACAACATGATCATGTGCCAGTCTATGATTCAAGTTAGCTTAAGTTGCACCATGGAATTAAAGAATTTTGCTCACCCATAGGGAGTTACAGAGTTTTGAGGCGCATTACATTTTAGAATACATTCTGAACCCAATTGATAGCCTACATAGCTGGCAGAATTTCACTCGTGAGGGCTTAACCCTTTCACCACTGGCATCTTGCTTTGGCGGCAAAGTCGAATGTGAACATGAGCGGTGAAGCCATGAGGGAAATGGTGAGGAGTCTAGTTGAATTGCCACCTGCCCTAATTTGCGTTTTTTTTAAACCTCATCCATCCCAGGAGAACACATTGCATGTTACAGCTCACTCGAGATCCGATTGGATCATAAAAGTGGGTGGCAAGCAAAAACCATAAGAAATGAGGCAGATGGGAATTTTGCAGGCTTTGCCTGTGTGAGAGTAAAATGGCAGCTCTGCCACTAGAAATCACTCACTCATGAATCCTGCTAGCTATGCAGGCTATCCAGTAGACTTCCCGCAAGTCGCACTTTTCTTAATCCTTGACCTACTTATCTCCCTTGAGCGAAGTTTGAGCAGGAATCTTCAAGCGACGAAGTCGCAAGGGCGTGCGCGAGCGATGTAAGTTGCGAGAGGTCGACTTGTTTCACTTGCAGGAATGTGAATCAGAGTGTAAATTTTTGCCACGAAAAACATGATTGACATCTCTCACTTTTCATGTGCTCCGCGTGCAATCGTCGCGAAGGCAGAAATGATTTCCATCAAAACGTTCCCTAAGTCAAATGAATTTATTTGTGTCAAATTTATTTGTGTCAAATTTATTTGTGTCAAATTTATTTGTGTCAAATTTATTTGTGTACAGTGCAGTATGCAGTCAGCAATATTGACAAACAGCAAAAGCTGTTCCATTGGGTAACGCCTCCTGAAAAGTCAAATCCCTGTTTAAACCGATCGGGAATTATTTGTTTTAGTCTAAACTGGTTGTCTAGATTAGAGATTAATCAGTGATCGACCAGAGACTGCCTGACAAAATGCTATAAACTTATGTAGATCTAGCTTGTACCGAGAGGAATCAGAATTAACTAAAGAACAAGGAATTACTCAGGGAAAACTTTAATTCTATAAAGCTCTCTTGATTAAATTACGTTGAGAATCGAAGTTGCAACGAATGGCAGAGAATAAAATCGCTGTTCCCAAAAGTCCTTCATTGATCAACGACTGCTTTCAAAGCAGTAAAGTTGGTAAACCGGCCAATGCAAATTTGCTGCGATGCCCTTTCTTTGTAGAGAAGTTACTTGGTCAGTCATTAAATCAACTAAAAGTGCAATAATTACACACACTGCAGGAACAGCTCTGTTCTTCTTTGAAAGGTCCAAACTTAATTCTCTGAAATGATCCAGATCACGCAGGAACTCAGATCACGTCCGTAAGTAAACAAACCCGTATTGATCGGATAAATAGCCCTCCACTGCTTTTCCCTGTCCTTCTTTCAAAGAGTCAAAATTAAGTTGGATAAACCAAATTCAATTGTACCAACTGAAGAAATTTATATCCTTAAGTATCTCCGAGAACAAAAGCTAAATAAAAAAGATTTTTATAGTACTTGAACTCAGCAGAGATTTGCTCTGCGAGTTGTGTCATTGGTCACGCGCCACGTCATGATGTATAGTCAGTACTTGTTTGTTCATTGGTTAATGTGTATTTACATCACTGGTGAAAAAATGCACCGGTAAAATTTGGCGCACTGCAAGTGGGAAAAGTCCTTTCCAACAGTGAAACTAACAATGGAAATATTATTGGAAAGGACTTTTAGAAAGTCTAGCTATCCAGTTGAAAGCTGCATCTCAGTATAATAATGATAGTCATTAATGCATTGTCATATCCAATTCTTTAGTCAGAACTTAACTTTGTGTGTCTTTATCTACTAATTAAAAATTCAATGCTTCATCATATTCTCTCACCTCATCTGTGGCATTAACATTAACACCTTCACAACTGAGAATTAATTCAATGATGTTATTGTGTTTAGTTTCATCAGTAGAAGTATCAGGGGCAGACAAAGTGCTTGAATGGACATCTTCAGTTTTATCGGTAGCTGTATGAAGGACAGTGCGTGAAAACTGGAAAAAAATTCATAGCAAGAGTCATTAAAAAACAGAAGAGAACTCTATGCAATATTATACTGATGATCCCATGGTTCCATTTTATCAGGTTGCCTGTGTCAATTAACAGTAATCTCGTTGGGTCATCATGACTGTAATGCTTCTTCCCATAAATGGCTGCCCCAACTGCATTCTTCTGCAGGGCACAGGAGCCAGTGGGTTAAATTAATGAGACCAAAAGCAAAACTAATAAGAAAAGACAGATAGGCATGCATTGAAGTTCATAAACTGGAGTGCTGAATAATAGCAGCTGTTACCTCAGGCATCCAATAGGCTATGGCACAGTCAAAACAAAAAGAAATGAATAGAGTTCTTAAGCAGTGTTAGTTGAGAGAAATATTGTGTGGCAACCTAAACAACTGCTGCAAACTTATATAACAACTACTTTAATGGCCGATGGTCCCCATTTAAACCCCATAAGGGATGAGAAATATGAAGAAGATGACAAAGATCAGACCATCTGGGCAAAAACTATCCACTGTACCTCCCTTTGAGCTAAATTAGGGTTAACCAGGGGTTTCTGTAAGTTTTTTAGCAGGCAGGCATCAGACCATGACAAGCGGGCAGAAACAATGCAAAGCCCAAAAGGTCTTGCCAAGCTTGGAGAGGAGGGAGGGGAGGGGACATGCCTCCACAGGAAAATTTTGAAATCCTAGACTTACACAGATGTATTTTCCTGTAATTTGGAGCACAAATTCAGTACCGTTCAAATGCCCACAGGAGATCATTGTAATTGGTATAGCTAACTCATATTCTGATGCCACTGATCAAGGGATAAATCAGTGTTCATAGTGTCACACTGATTGCATAAAAAGACAGTATCACAAATAAAATTTTCTTATTCTGTATTCCATAATCACCAGCTTTGATAGGTTTCTAGTAAAAACAAACTCACAAGAGTGTTTTTAATTCTCTGATTTTTTAAATTACCGTGAATGAAAAAAAAACATGTTATGTAAATAGACGAACGCTTCTAAAACAGAAAGTGCAAAGTCAGAAAGCTTCAGTTAATTATAAAAAGGTGAACAACATAAAGATCGTGTTCATGAAAAATAGTGACTTGGATATATACAAGCATTCTCCAAAAGTATATTTGTGCTATCCAAATGCCTGTTGTTGCCCATCTGTTGAAAATGCAAAAGTCAACTGAAATGTTTATATAAATAACTGTAACACCAAAACAATTCCTCTAGAAGAGAATGCTAATTTAATTAGTGATAAATTCGGCTTAACAAGAGATATTTCCATACCGCAGCCATAAGCCCCGAGAACTGAAATTCACTTTAAACTTGTCCACAGTGTTCCGTAGCTCATGGTTTTATTTGACATGAACTTCATGTGTATTCAGGAAGACCTTTGATTCAGATCTTCTTGCAACCCCAAGGAAGATATCATTGCTTCTAAGTCATTGTCACCCTCTTAACCATTGGTCGATTCTTCTTGATGCTTATTCCTTACCACTTTGAAATCTTTAAAGGTGTGTTTTGGTTCTAAGTACAGAATTTTGCCATTTAGAAGAAAACCACGACAGAGGAAGCCATGCAAATGAATATATGAAAGATCATATATTTGAACTGCGGAGAAAGATATGAAGACATGATTGATCATTGCAGTTACAGTATACACACAACTTAAGCAGTTGTGATATTAAAGCCCGAAAAAATTTCAGGCCTGAATGGGATTTGAACCCATGACCTCTGCGATACGGATGCAGTGCACAACAACTTAAGTTGTGTGTATGACTGCGGTGATCAATCACGTCTTCATATCTTTCTCCGCAGTTCAAAAATATGATCTTTCAATATTCATTTGCATTCTCCATCATCTACGGGTACTTTGGGAACTCACAATGTGACCAGCTCCCAGTTGGCTTGATAGCTCAGTTGGTAGAGCACTGCACTGGTATCGCAGAGGTCATGCATTTTTTTCAGGCTTTAATTTCACAACTGCGTAAGTTGTGTGTATAACTGCAATGATCAATCATGTCTTCAGAAAGAGCCATGTTTGTTTTCGATCAGCGCAATCAAAAAACAAAACTTTCCCCTACTGCCTAGAAAATGCAAAGGACCAATTGAAAACACAATAGGTATCAAAGAAATTTCTGGGGAGTGAGAAAGAGGCAATTTCTTAGTATTTTCAAAGAGCCACCTGCTATACCTACCATGCAAAGGAGTTGATCTGTGCCCTGAGCTACCCCTACATGAAGTTAACAGAGTTAACAATGAAAAGTTTAACAGACTTCTGTTACGGTCTTTTAGTATGCCATCATACTGTCTCCAGCTGACAAAAATATTGACATCTGAAAGCCACGTTTTCGATCAGGAACTAGCATTTCGCTTACTTTAAGGACCTTTTCCAATACTCTAACCCCAAAAGTACTCCATCTTACGTCCTATATTATTATTGTTATCATCATCATCATCATCATCATTATTATTATTATTTTTATTACATTTTATTATTACTTTGCACTAAAAACAATGCAAGCAGAGTTCTCTCTTTACAGTATACCGTAAAGAGACTTGCGTTGTGTGCGAGTTAGCTTCTTTCCACCATTTTAAAGGGGAGTTAAAAGCACAGAATAAAGCTTTACAGGAGAATAATGAAACTGAGCATGATATTATTTTTAATTCAGTGTGAACAGGTTATATATTTCTGTCGCTGTCTGTAGCATAATAAAACTTGAAACTCAAGCAAGTGATGATTCCGAAGGAATTATTGGTCACATGCTAGGCAACCAGTAAAAATGGCAAACACATTGAGATGAGTATCTAATCTAAAATAATTATTTATTGTTTTGTCGCTTTCTTGGGCCAGTTTGACCAGGCTGAGAAATAATAATATTGCAGAAACAGAAAAAAAAAACATTCCCAAGTATACTGTATTTTTGAAACTATTTTACTATCTTCGCTATAAATTTAGAGCAATGAAGCATGAACCAGCAAGTTCCATCATGGTAATTGGATTTCACAGTCAATTTCAGACTGTTTACTCTTGTGGGGAAATGTGGAAGTACACTTGCACAAATGTGACATTTTATTACGTGAGAAAAAAGTTTTCAACACGAAGTTAGCACTCATCAAAACAGGTTCTTTTGTGGAAAAACTTTTTACTCCTCACTTCACAGCACTTTATAAAAACACACAAAATCATATTGTGACTCAAAGTTTATTTCACACAAAACTCTACCTCCCTCTGGACCTTTTCTCTGGTGGAGCAGAAAAATACTGTCAAGTTACAGAATTTGCTGTGTAATTTTGACACATTTCAAATGGACTTTCAGTGTTTTGCGATGCATAATTAGGCAAATTTGTAGGCAAATTTGCGGGCGATTTTGCTTCGCAATTTGAAGGTAAGGGAGATAACATGTACTGTAAAGGCAAAATCGTGCTTCTATGATTTGAAATAAACTTGTTAATTTTTTAGAAGACTGTGAGCCTCAGGGATCTAGCATGGGACAGCAACAATATTATATACATGTAAATTATCAATGAAGCAGCTGAGCAAAGTTCTTTTTACAGCCGGTTAATTTCCCCAGTGCCTGGCCCCTTTAATGAAACCCCTTGGATTAACAGAAGTAAAAATGTTGGTTTAAAATTACAGAAAGTGGGTCGATAAATTCTTTTTCTTTTTTTACAGATTATGACAAAATTAATATGAGACAACACAAAATGATATGGATGCTTACTATAAATGGTTTTTGGGAAAATTTAAAATGAGAAAACAAACTTACACAGTCAGTAGCATGAATATCAGCTTCCAGTTGCAACAACCACTTCACAATGTCTTCACGCCGATATTTAACTGCCAGATGCAGAGCTGTTTCCTATAAAATACAATACAGAACTATTATTATGTTGTATCATGTTGAGCTAAATTACTACTGGGATAGCTTCTCATTCCCACCAAGTAATGTTTGTTTACCAGATAAGACATAGCTTGGTGTATTGTCAGACAATCTCTAGCTGAGTAATTATACAAAATTGTACTGTCTCCATTCTCCATCAACCTGTAACAGCCAGCTACATATATAAACCACCCAAAGAACAACCAACTCAGTACAAGAAGTTGTGAGATAATTATAATGGCCTCTAGAAGAAGAACAGGGGAAGGTCTGCTCATCTGTAGTTGTCATCATCTCCTGATCAGGACTGATGAGTCTAATCCAATGTACATTCAAAGCAAGAACTATGCGACTGATATTTCAACATGCTTGGGAAAAGCAAAGGCATTCAATAGCATTTTCAGTGGTAACATTGGTGATCACACGACCTGTGAGCATACGTGTGTACCGATCAATGATAATCAGTAAGTAATAGTAATTGGACTGAGTGGGGTTCCATTCAGAGAGTTATCGCCCCCATAAATTAAAAATCGGATCAGCACAAAGCAGTGTTTCAGCCAGAAAATTTTACTTGAGGGCCAAAGTGGCCCCCGTAGATCTTTTTTAGGGGCCAATTTTTTAGGAAAGGGGCCAATAAATTGAAAGCTACAGAAGGAAAAAATGCATCAGGATACCAAGAAAAATAAAGCAGTTTATTAGGATCTACGATGAAATTTAATAGTAAGTGCTTTTTGAAGTGTTTGTACTCAATAAAGTTTCTTTTGAATCAAATATTAGTATGAAGGATCCGTGCATTACAAAAGAACAATACGTAGGCATACATGACGTAGTCAATGATCAAGGGTTTGCAGTGCATCATAGGGCGATTTCAAGCACGATCAGCCATTTGGAAGTTTTCCGATGTGAGAGAATCGATACAGCAAAGTAAAAGGATGGATTGACTTCTTTTCTTATGTTGAATGTTTTAGAAGCAAAGATCTTTCAATGTGATTTTCTAGAAGGACATAATGTGTGACAAAATAACTATCATTGATCATCAACACAGAGAAGTGTAGTCTCCATTATGCCGTATTATGGCGACTAAACCAGAATTTTTGGTCGCCAAGGATGAAATGCTTGTTGCATTGGTGACCATATCATCACAATTTCGAGCCCTGGGGTGGCTTTTAAAATGTTATGCCCATGTTAAGCCTGCAGTCTTGTAAAAGGAAAGGGCCAAATTGGCCCTTTCTTCATTTTTTTTCTGGGGGCCATCTCTGATTTAAACGCGGGATTCCCGCAATGGCACGCTCTGGCAGAAAAACTGCAAAGTGTGAGGCCAATTTGAAATTAGGAGCACAATTACTCCCTCAATTGTATGACACAAGGCCCAATTACTACTAATCATATCTATAACAAATTTCAAAATTAAAGAAGTCTTTGGAGAACTTCTTTTGAGTGAAAAAGTCAGTAGTGCTTTCCATAAGTTTGAAAGTAGGAAACATTAAAGTGTATATGACACAAAAAATAATTTCGGCTTATTTGAAAGGCCTTTCAAAATACAGAAGGATGGTGTTTTTCTTTTTGAAATATCTTTTTTCGTTTTAGAGATCTTGACATTTTTCTATTATGCAAATTAGAGTAGTGATGACGTCATATTGTTTGCAACTAAAAAGTGGAAAATACTGAATAAATGATATCTCTGGAAATATTGAAGCAGTGTTCCTGAAACTTGGCACCACAAATGTGCATCATGAAAAGAACAAAATGACACCCTTAGTGCTGTTGCCATAGCAACTCTTTTGGTTCCAGTCTCTTTCTGTCAAAAAACCAAAAATCCCCATTTGCAACCTCTAAAGTATTTTCCACTCGTTAGTTGCAAATATGATGTGATCACTGCTCTAATTTGCATAATAGAAAAACGTCAATATCTCTAAAACGAAAAAAGATATTTAAAAAAGAAAAACCCCATTCTTCTGTATTTTGAAAGGCCTTTCAAATAAGCAGAAATTATTTTTCGTGCCATGTACACTTTAAGAAGGGAGCCATTAAAGAGTGCGTAATTGACATGCGAATCATGTGGGTATCCAGTTACAAAAAGTTGCAATTACATACCTGTAATTAGACACCCACGTGATCATTTACCGATTACGCAGCAACTAAGCGAGTGGAGAACCAATCATGATTGAGAATTTTGTAACAGATATGATTATAAATATAATCAATAATCAATAGTAACTTTACAGTTATTGGAAATCAATAGAGATCAAAGCAGCCACGATGAGTGATTTTCAATTTTCATTGATTTCTCTTAATGTTCATTGAAATTTGTTGATTTCTATTGAAATGTTTTTTATTTTGTTTTAAACACGTCACACAGTTTATTATATATTCTCAATAACGTTTAAATTTTCTGATCATTGCAAGTATTTCATAACTCTGTTTAGGGAAAAATAAAGTGCACAAAATCAGAACAAGCTCAGTAGTTTTAAAATATTTACAGTTTATCACTCTGTATATAGCCTGTCTGCAAGCAATCTCCACTGACTTCCTATATATGTCTACACAAAGGCTAGTTCTGGCCAAGAGACTTTATTGTTAGCACAAAGACTTCCAAGAGTCACTAATAAATCTTCTAACTATCTTATACTTTAATAATAACTTTTTGACTCACTCCGTGTGGCTCAAATTTCTTCGTCAACAAAGGATTCAACTTGTCGAGGTTTCCCTTCGTTGAAAAGCACCTTTGGACATCCTTTAAATCTCCAGTTCGGATACATCCCAGCAATTCTGTGTGCTTACCACCTCTCATCTTTTTTCACCGTACTCCAGAAAGCTTGCAAAGAACGCGACGACGATTACCGCAAATACCTGCAAATAGGCTGAATTTTGCACAATAATTTAAAAACTCATGTTCCCACAATGCTCGGATGTCAAAACGTCGTCCATTTGGTCCACAAGTGTTGAAAATTATCTCGAAACCTTTCAATGGCGACCTTTCTCCTGATTAGAAAGGTTCTTTTCTTGGAATATGACTTTCTTAAGCAACATACAGTACCACACAGTCAAAACACCATCCGCGCCATTTTGAAATCTGGACGCGAAGGCCTGGGGAGAATTTTGTGCCCAGTCTGCTGACAATCGTCTGGAACTGGAAATTGAAATATCCTGAATATGCTGTAATGCTAGTGCTGGATGGTTCTATTCCTTCACTCTTGCTTGTGGAGGTTTTGTTTCGCATATGTTTTTTTTTCACATTTATTCAAGAAGGTGATGCAATCATTGAGTACCTTGGTCATAATCCGGAGCACGCGAATAAGTTGAATACCCAATAAGTTAAAATACTTCCTTTTAAAAGATTCACGCTACTAACAGCGATAGATGATGAAATATTTTAATTTTCATTTCATTTTCCATTATCTTTTATCTGAAAGTTTCACTTCTATTAATTAAAAGTACCTCATCAACAAACCCTGGTCCGAGAGTTTTTCCTCTTCTTTCTCGGCTGATTTGTACTTTTCATCTAATCGAGAAATAAAAGATAAACCTCTGAACTGGAATCTTTGAAGAGGGGAGGGGAGGGGTGGGTGGGGAAGTTAGACGCGTAATTAGCAAAAAAATCCTTCATAAGAATAGCCAAAGCGGCAGAAACATTGTGCAAAGTGGGCCACGAAGGAGGAACATGAAACGTTACAAATAAAAAATAATTCTTGCGCGACATGGCTCTGACAAGGGACGATGATATTCTCTTAGCTCTGATCATGAAACACATTGTTGCTCCGAAAAATTGCCCATCCCCATGTCCTATCCCTTTACGTTACAGCGTAGCTGTGTAGAGCTGGGTGCACGCGTTTTCAAGACAAGCCGGGTCAACGTTTATATTACGGAAGTTTCAGCCAACAAAGATCTGCATTGTTTACCGGCCCTTGGCCAAATTATCGCAAACAGAAAGATTGTGAGGTTGTATAACATTCTCGCAAAATGAATCGGAACTGAGGACGCCTCTGAAAGTGCGTCATCTGATAACTGTTCAAAATCTGTATGCTTGCAAATTGCAACTATTTAAGGTAATTCCTCTGAAATAAAAGTGACAATAGATTTTTGTTCAAACTTTGTCCACTGAATATTTGTCATATGATAACTTCAATTTTGAAATAAAAAAGGGGGGGTGCCCATGTGCTCATTAAGGAGCAGTGAGGCATTGAAAATGCTCCATTTTGGCATTATTTAATGCTTATTATAAGAACGCATTCCCAGTAATTGTAAAATCTTTGTGAGCCCAGACTCATAAGAACACGCATTAAACTACAGTCAATACATTGTGTCGGACACAAA
>Ga0126338_10003547_pt1 | contig 10946 bp, 7 predicted proteins | sample OrbCmetagenome_2_FD_92529 | JGI IMG/M metagenome (GOLD analysis project Ga0126338, IMG submission 92529) | Coral microbial communities from Petempiche,Puerto Morelos, Mexico - Orbicella C C metagenome | ecosystem: Host-associated > Invertebrates > Cnidaria > Coral | place: Petempiche,Puerto...
ATAAGCTGTCTCACGCCTGCAAGGAGTTCGGCCTTACCATCAGTCTAAAGAAGACAAACATCCTAGCCCAAGATGCAGAGACACCTCCCGTCATTACCATCAACAACACTGAACTGGAGGTCGCGGACTCTTTCACTTACCTAGGGTCAACAGTGTCAAGCAAGGCGTTGCTAGATGTTGAGATCAGTTCAAGGATCGCCAAGGCAGCCGGCGTTATGGCCAAACTCAACAAGAGAGTGTGGACTAACGACCTGTTGAGCGAAAGGACCAAGCTGCAAGTCTACCGATCTTGTGTCCTTTCCACTCTCCTTTACGGAAGTGAGCATGGCCCACATACGCCAGACAAGAGAAACGGCTCAACGGGTTCCACGTCTGCTGCCTTCGGCGCCTCTTTCAGATCAAATGGCAGGACAGAGTCTCCAACGCCAATGTTCTTCAACAAGCCGACATGCTGAGCATCCCTACACTACTCATCCAAAGACGCCTACGGTGGCTCGGTCATGTTCACCGTATGGAACCCGATCGCCTGCCAAGGCAAGTCCTCTACGGGGAACTGTGGGAGGGTGCCTGACGCGTGGGTCGACCTCTCCTTCGCTTTAAGGATGTTTGCAAGCATGACCTGCGACTCGCTGAATTCAATCCCAATACCTGGGAGGTCCTCGCGCAAGACTGCACTGCCTGGCGTCACAGTGTGAAGGAGGGGGCACTCAGGGCCGAGACGAAGGCCAGGGCCGAGACGAAGGCCAGGGCCGAGACGAAGGCCAGGGCCGAGACGAAGGCCAGGGCCGAGGCGACAATCAAGCGGGCAGCGAGAAAGGAACGACAAAGAAGACTGCCACTCAAGAATCCGGCTTTTGAGTCACTCAAGAGCCTGTTGACACTGATGTGCTGACCATCGCCTCTCCGAGACGAGGATGCCATATTATTATAAAATAGCCTAAGTCATGTGACCAAATCAAGGTTTACAATTGTTTGTGAAAAAATATGACGCCTTGTGTCTTCATCGACAGTATAAGCATGAATAGCTATGGCTAAATTTTATTACTGTACTTAGGAGATTAAAACGAATGACTTAAGTCTCGTTATTTATGGATATGAAATTTCCAAGCGGTAGGGGGACCCAAGTAAAAAAGTCATGGAGATTCCAGGGGATGACAGGAGTATCGTAAAACCCCATTGAATGGAAAATCGTGGGGGGTAGGGGTCAAACTGGAAATGAACCCTCAGTGGGGGTATTGATATTTTCTAGAACCACACATTGTGTTCTAATTGTTTTATTGTAAAAGTTTTAATTCAAAAGGGAAATCAAAGAGAATCAGTTCATCTAAGCTCCGTATTATTAATTAACATTACTTTTGCATATTAAATTGATTAAATTATCCTTATTAATAATTTAATTTCGGGCTAGCTCCTCAGAGAGTTGGGTTAGTAAGATGAAATTACAGCTTGCCTAAGGGCAAGCGGAGTTTTTGAATTTCATCTCAACCTGCACTGCCAGGCTTCGAAACCTAAAAAAGACGACATCGCGCCACAAATTCAAAATGATACACATCCCTGGTTTACGACACAAAGGTGCAGATGTCTCCCGTCACCACACAGGGAAAATGATGCCCGACATGCTAACATAGCCAGACGACATAGCAGCCACAAGTGATGTACACATATACTGTGACAGTGCAGGATGCAAGCATGCCATTCCTGTATCGCACATCACAGGTTTTGCTTCTGTGACAAGGAACATGACTTTGTATAATATAAATGAATCTTCAGTTAAAAAGACGTTTACAGTGTCCATGTACATACATGTATTAACACAATATTTTAAAAATAAATTATTGCATCAAAAAAATAATACCTTCCATAACACCATCAGTTTCACCTCCACCGACTTCTTCCAACTTGCTGAGTTTGAAACCAGTTTCTTCCTCTTCCTCTTCATCATCTGACACTGTAATAACATCTACAGTTTTACAGAACAAAGGAAAAATGGTTTTCATTGCCCAACTTATTAGTTTGAAAAATGTCCTTACACGAGGAGACTGTATGCTGACACTGTGATACACACTTTATTGCAACTTACAGTAATTACAATATTACAGCAGGTTACCAATGTTCAATTCAGAGTGTTAGAAATTCCTAAGAAGATAATCGAAAATGACCAAGCCTGGCAACTGATCAACCTTGCACTATTACATGTCAAGGTCATGGCATAGGTCATACCGTGCAGGAGCTACCACGGGACTTCTCCACTTTTTTTCAAGCACAGATGGTTAATTATGACATGCCATCCTCAGTTGCAACTTAACTGTTATACCATAAATGATCACTGAATGAAGTCCGAAGTCTTTTTCTTAACCACAGAACCTCAACATTAGAGCTTACAACAAACCTTTATATGTAAAGGCTTCTGAAGCTGTTCTTTTTTTTGAGGTGTGTGGTTCTTCTTGTATGGAGGTGATAGGATGATCCACATGCTGACTGCTTGCATCTATAAATATTTTCGTCGAAAATCAAAAACAAAAACAAGAGAAACTAATTCAAACATTCAGACTATGATTTTAACTTAGAGTCCCTCCCTATAGCTTTACAACCACTTACAGGATGACAATGAAAGCTTTATTAAATAGTAATTCGCACATGCTCAACGGAAAATTAATGTCAATGTTTTTCAATATTTTGTGGCATTTGCATGACAACAAAAAGCATAACTGACAGAGCATTTTCTCCTATTTCCCTTGTTGAAATTCAGTGAAGTTTGCCAGATTGGTAACATGTAAGTAAATATTCTACTTTAGTTGAGGCTCGTTTTTCAGGGAAATCTATGCCACTACAAGCCCAAATTTTTTTAAGAGTAACATTTGTATCCTGCCAGACTCGATATACTGTGAAAATTTAGAAAGATTTCACTGAGGAAATTCAAAAACATCACAGATAAGGCCATATTAAAAAGTGAAAAACTTGTTTGCTTGGGCATTTTGAATTAAAGACTAAAAGCCATGTATTCTACCTGGTCACCACAATGAGACATCGCATCAGATAGCATTGCACCTGTGCAAACTCATTGCATTGTCGTCTTCCATAGTAATTGTTTCACGAAAATTTGTATCAAGTTATAAAGAGAAATCCAAGCCAAAAGAAGGCCAGGGGGCAAATCCTCCAACTCATTAACTCTTTCTAAATTTTCTCAATAAAATGGGGAGGCAGTGTGGCCAAGTGGTTAGGGCGCTGGACTTGAAGTCCGGAAATTGTGGGTTCAAGTCCCGCTCTGACCACTTAGCTGGAGTTGTTTCTCGGTAGACCCTAGTTCAACTCCTCAGTCATGCATGTAAATAGCCAACTGGTCTGCCCCCTGCCAGTTGGGATTTTTAACCATGTTACATTTATTTCATTATTATTTTGTTTCATCGTTTGGTTTCATTGGCCCTGAAAACCCCAGTGGGGGACTAGCCAATTAAGATATTTTATTTATTTTATTTATTAGAAAAAGGAGGAAATGTTACAGAGATTACAGAAAATCAGGGTACTTAGATGGTGCTGAAACTGCTGGGAAAAAAAAAAAACAAGATAAAAAAACGTTTGCTTCCTGCCTCTAGCAACACAACATGCATGCTTTACATGCAACTTGCTGGATTCAGATCTCAAAACTAGTGAGCCAGAAAAGTCAGTCGGGAAAAGGAACAAGAGTAGGAAACTGCAGTATTGAATCATTGCTTAAAGGAGAAGATCACTCCAAAAACCGTGTATTTTTTTGCATCACCAATAAAAAGTTCACATTGAGTTGAGTTACTCACCGTTGTTTTAGCTTCTGAAATGGATGTGATCCCAATGAAAAAGAAGTGAAAAGTTCGACACTGGAAGCCACCATTTTGAAAGGATCTTGCAGGCCAGGCCACATATCTGTGACGTCATTCCGTTCGAGAATGTGTTTGTTCTTTTGAGCTTTAGTACGGCTGCTCTTGAAGCCAGAACGTGCTAGTGATTCCACAGATGACAATAATCAAGGTGAATGGAACGATTGGTTGGAAAATGCTTTGTGAGAGATGTGCAACCATGCCGATGCAAAGAGAATGTGTTTGTTGCCCAGTAGGTCACCAAGATGGAAGGTACATTTTACAGTACAATTACAATGGACACAGTTAGCAGAAGAGGAAGTTTATTTTAATTGTAAAATGCTCTCAGAATTGAATTGGTTGCTTAAACAAATCCCCAGTATAGTGCTTTTGATCTGATTTGTCTCGATCTTTATTTTACCGGTGGTTCAATGTGGAGGGAGTTCTAGCTGGCATCACAGAAACTGACAAGTTTTCAAAGGTGTGTTTAAATCAGGCGAATGCTTTCCACCTCACAAGTCTTTGTTTTTACTTATAAAATTTGGATACATTTTGCTCGTGCTCATACGTGTTTGCCTAGGTTTCTTTACACGTATATACTATGTGGACTCTTGTGAAATACGCAGTAACTTTACATGTAAGATGTGAAGTGAAATTGATGTCTTTGACGTGAAATGTGATTTTTTGTGTGAATTGTAATTTTTTATTGTTGGAAAGCTAAGCATATGTAATAGATTTTGGATAGAAGAAAAAAGTATACACAACTTTTACGTGCGTAAACAAGCTGAAGGAAACTTGGCTCTGTTAGTGTGTTTATCCGTATCACGTGTCATGTTTACTCAGCTCATTACTTGACAAAGCATGCGGTAAAATTACAGCTTCATTTTTTACCGTAGATTTGCTTTCATTAGCAATTGTAATTCCCCAAAATAATGTAAATAAAAAAAACTGCCTTAATTAATGATGAATCGTGGTGATAAAATTGAAAACAAATTGTAACACATTTCAGACAAAATATTATTTACATGTGGATATCGGATTTCACTATAACAGGACTTGTTATCGCTAATTGTCGATATATAGATAGGTCTGATGTACAATTAACTACTTCTTCTGACGTATTTCAAATCAAATTAGACAGCATTTAAAAAGTTATAAGTATTTTAACTCATCCCTGGCTGTCAAGGCCGATTATTAAACACAATCTGATTTTGGCCCACACAAGAGATTTATAAATCGAAAAACATACTCTTTCGATGAAAGAAAACCATAGTGGGTTAGTCTGACTTGTAGTTTTAAAGAAATCTGCAGAGCATTTGAAGTTCCCACAGTATCCTAAGAAATTTAATAAAATCACTTCCAGAAAACACATGCAGTTGCTATGAATCAATGAACATGAAAACATGAAAAACCTAGTGCCAGGCTATGAAAAGTAATGAATTAAAGCTTGCAACATGGAAGCTTTTTTATACATACTGGTAAGACTGGTAAATGAAGAAAAGAATTTCATTTAGCCATTTTCCCTGTTATTATAGAAAAAAAGCAGCTAACTGATTATAAATGAAAAACCCCTGATTCACGCCGTTTTAACATCTTTTTCATATTGAGCCTGAAGGATTGAAAATTTTTGGCGACTAAAATACTTGTGCTGGTGATCACACTTGAAAACTTAGGGGCCAGCTGGACCCAAGGTTTTTTTCTTGAAATGCAAGCCCTGTAGCCCAGTGAGGAGCTTCAATTTCTTACGCATAAATAATATTTACCATATCAAGTCAACAACAGTTCTGCCGAGCAAAAATATTTTTAAAAATGAAAAGTATAACTGATAGCTACCTCTTTTCGTTCCTTGCGATGCGCCGTTCACTTGTAATGCGTGCCTTTACAAGTGCCTTCAGCTGAAAAATTTTCGGAAAGCATTTTTCTTCAATGACCTCTTTCTTGTGTTTCCACCCACAAGTTCAAATCAGTATTCAGTTTTGAAACAGTCGTCTGTGAAATGCTTGTTCGACACGTACACGTTTTCGAGTTTTTTTGCATGAAGCTCTCATCCGATCCCGACATAGCTATGCGAACTACTTCTTTGGCAATTTTTTCTTCTTTGCAGGCAAATTAAGAAAAGTCACTCCTCTTTCCCTATCCTTTTGGTTCGGGTTTTACAGCCCAGGGCGGAACATTTTAGCACAAAACTGAATAAACGAATTTAGGACAGAAAGGAAGAGCTTCAGCCTTTGAGCTTCACACCAATTCGGACAGAATGACGTCATGGATATGCGCCCTAGCCTGCAAGATCCTTTCAAAATGGTGGCTCCCAGTGTCGAACTTTTCACTTCTTTTCCATTGGGATCGCATCCACTTCAGAAGCTAAAACAACGGTGAGTAACTCAACTCAATGTGAACTTTTTATTGGTGATGGAAAAAATACATGGTTTTTGGAGTGACCTTCTCCTTTTAAGAAAAGGGAAAACAACTACAACAACAAACAACAACAAACAAACAAAAATAGTGACAGCATTGAGCAAAATGCAGCCACAATCACTCATCTTCAATGTTCTACGTGAGCCCTAGTTCAGTAAATTGAAAAAAAATACTCACCATCTTTCTGAATTACTTCATCTTCACCTTTCTCCATATTTCTACTTCCCTATGAAAGCCTAAAAATAATTTAGCAATACTGTTACATTATAACTCCCAGTACATTGCAGGCAATGAGAGTTTTCTATTGCCAGCAATCGCAGTTTGTCTTTGTTTTAGAAAAGGGGACAACAGACAAGAGTCTGAAGTGGAAAGTTCTCATTGATAAAAACACTTAAACACAAGTTTCTTATTAATAAACTGATGTTTCTACATCTGGTCTCATGCTTATTTCTGACAAACCGCTATTTTATTTTTTTGTTCACTGGCTGTGCATGTGCCTTTTGAGGACTTTGACTGACATCTCAAATAATTGGGTGACAGAACCATTTTTTTAAAAAGCTTTTAAAATCACTCCTCATCTGTGACCTTGTTTTGATCAAATACAAGACTAATTGAAGGCTTTCGTGCAAAAAAGGGCGTATGTGGTATTTTGGGCCAATTTTTATATTTTGCAGGATCAAGCTACATTTTAGCAGACTGACTTGTTGTGACATGAAAAGCATTGTTGCATAATTGTTTTTGTTGATTTGTGCTTCGTTTTCGAGAAATAACATATGCAAAAAAACTCAGTTTTCCGAGCGGCATCTTTTAGAGCGAATCCTTCCAAGGTGGATTTTGACGCGGCGCAAACTTAAACGGTTACTTTTAGCAGCTTCAACAGCATGGTTTTTTTTACATAGATGTTTTGATTTTTGAAAGAAGTAAAGAAATAGACCGGAAAAAAAAAAATTGCCCCGACCTTGCATTGAACCGGTGTCACGACTAAACAAACTCGCACTGGCCAGTTCAGCACCTTATTCACTTACGCTAACGAAGCAACAGTAACAGAATTGCATAATTATATGAATAATAAAACTAGCGGCAAATACCATGCTTCGGTGACTTCGTTTAGCAAAACAAAGGTTTCTTTTGTTTTTCGCTCAACAAAAGATCTCCAAAACTGAGTTTTTTTTGTATACATTATTTCTCGAAAATGAAGCGCAAATCAACAAAAACAATTATGCAACAATGCTTTTCATGTCAAAACAAGTCAGACTGACAAAAATTAGCTCAATCCTGCAAAAAATAAAAATTGGCCCAAAATGCCACATATGCCCTTTTCGCACGAAAGCCTTCGATTATAGAATCAATCATCTTTTTCAAGTCACAATCCAAATCATGGATTGATACAACAAAGCAATAATATAAGTATAATAAACTGAAAGTTCAGCAAAAAACCTGATCAGTTACATATTTTGTCTTTTTCTGTTATTTCTTGAGCAGCCAATTCATTACAGCTGATCAAGATGAAAAGACATAACAAAAAACTGTCAATAAGCAGCCTCGTATTTACATACAGTAGTCACACTTGCACAGTGAGCCATGACCCATAGATTTCTACTCCAACAAGATTTCTTGACATACAGTACCAATAATGTGCTGCATGTACATGTAATGTGGTTTTTCTTTCTTTCTTTTTACATATATTTTATTTCTGGGCCTGCAGTAATTGGCTACTTAGCTGTTGCGATGTCCCTGCCAAACCTCTACAGTGTACATATTGATTGTAATTTTTTTTTTGTATCATAAAGGCAAAGCTAATAAAATAAAATAAATAAAATTTGCAAAACATTTCATGACCCGAGATTTGGGTTCAAAAACTGCCATGTAAAAAAGGTGCAAAAATGAATCACACTTGGGGGCGTCATTTTGTAAAAATATGGAGCTTCCCATGGAGTTTTCCATTACGCACAAAATTGAACCACCCTTCAGGAGACCTTTTTGCAAAATAAAAAATTGACCCAGAACCCTCATTATACTGTATGTCTGTGTCCATGTGATAGAATAATATTCTAAAACATACGCTCGGCAACAAGTGTATTTTTTCAGGGAAGGAGGGTGAATTGACTTATGTGGGGGCTAATTGGTTTCTGGTTGGGGGCTAATCGATTTCTGGTTGCGGGTTAACAGGCTAGGGGATAATTGACTTGGAGGCTAAACGACCTACTTGTACATTCATTAATTTTGGCAGGAAAAGTAATTATAGTAAACTCAAGGAAATAATAATCTACCAGCAAAATAAACAATTATTCTAGAAAACATTTTAGTACAGCAGATTGCAAACACAGATGACGAAACTAAGAAAGACAAATTCACAATTTAAGAGACAGAATACTATGCTTATGTCTGTTTACAACTAGTAGATTTATACCAAACAATAGGATTATATTCACTCTTGATTTCTATGCTTGAGCTCAATGTTGAATATAAATAATTTTTTGTACATTCTTTACCTTCATTTGCAACTTAAAGTAGCGGTATTTGATGTAAGGCATTCAAAGAACAATCGACAACTGTACAGCACCTAACAAAAGCTTTGTTCACTGGCTATGCATGTGCCTTTTGAGGACTTTGACATCTAAATGATGGGGTGACAGAACCATTATTTAAAAGCTTTAATTTATTAAATCACCGTTCATCCGTGACCTTGTTTTGATCAAATACCAGACTAATTATAGAATCAATCATCATTTTCGAGCCACAATCCAAATTGTGGATTGATACAACAAAGCAATTATAATAAACTGAAAGTTCAGCAAAAGACCTGATCAGTCACAGTTTTTGTCTTTTTCTATTATTTCCTGAGTGGCCAATTCATTACAGCCAGTCAAAATGACAAGACATAATAAAAAAAATATATAAGCAGCCTCATACATGTATTTGCATTCAGTAGTCACACTCGTGCAGTGAGCCATGAACCACTGATCTGCAAAACATTTCATGACCTGAGATTTGGGCTTAAAAACTGCCATTTATTGTTAAAAAAGGTACAAAAATGAATCACCCTTAGGAACTTTATTTTGTAAAAATATGGAGTTTCCCATCGAGTTTGTCATAACGCACAAAATTAAATCACCCTTGGAGACTTTATTTTTCAAAATTAAAATTTGACCCATAACTCTCATTGTTATATAGCTGGCATTTTTCCTGCTACAGTGCACCCATTCATTGGCTAGTTCATGGTCACATGATATCTAACAATGAAACTGTTCACTGCCAAATGCCATGAGTGAGCAACATCCCAAAAACTATGACGCCAAACAGGAAACAGTTCACTGTTACTCAGGAAATGTTGACCCCTGTTGCACGTGTTTAGAGTGTGCAGCTGAAAGTGGCCTGATGTTGTAGCTGGAATCTCATCGCCTTTTTCAAAATTTGCTTTTGTTTTGTTGTGTTATATAACAAATCACTTAATGACTGGTCCCTTAGGGAACAGTGAATTTTGTTTCCCTCGAATCTCAGTGTTGAGATTCTCAACATTGAGATTCCTCGGGAAACAAAATTTCAACATTGAGATTCTCGGGAAAGAAAATTCACTGTTCCCCTCGGGACCAGTCATTAAGTGTTAATTATACTGTATGTCTGTGTTCGTGCATGTGATAGAATTGTATTGTACAACACACGCTCGGCAACAAACATATTCACTGTGTTTAAAAAACAAGTCTTTCAGGGAAGGAGGGCGAATCGACTTATGCGGGGGCTACTCGGCTTCTGGTTGGGGGCTAATCAATTTCTGGTTGCGGGTTAACAGGCTACGGGATAATCGACTTGGAAGCTATACGACCTACATGTACATTCATTAATTTTGGCGGGAAAAGTTCGGGAATTACTTTTGCAGCCTATAGTAAACTCAAGGAAACAATAATCTACCAGCGAAATAACCAATTAATTCTAAAGTACAGCAAATTGCAACCACAGACGGGTTTACTCAGAAAGACAAATTCACGATTATATGAGACCATAAGAGACTGAATTAAGCTTATAGAATACTGTGCCTCCACGCACTGCGCTGTAGGTCTGTCTACGACTACTAGATTTATTCGCTCTCGACTTCTATCGGTGTGATAAGCTAAAGAGCCATTTGACTCGGGGGCCCTCGTCAACCCATCTCGAGCTCATAATTTAATTGCTGGATATAATTTCGCGTACATGTACATTCTTTACCTTCATTTGCGACGTAAAGTAGTGGTATTTGCTGTTATAAAGGTATTCCAAGATCCAACCAAAGCTAAAGGCGAACGATCGGCAACTGTACAGCACCTGGTACAAAACTAGAAACAAAAGCTTTGTTCACGTGCCTTTTGAGGATTCTAACTGACGGCTTGACTATTTCAGGACGAAGTGTTCAACTTGCTCGCGTCGCCGGGCCATGCGATGAATGAGTTGCCAGTAATCGGATACCTGTGTTTGCGCAAAGAACTCTGGGATCGTCAGGGGGCAAACATTGCAAGTCGCTAGAAGGAATAGGCTCGATTTCTGCCGCTTTCACGAGTCCGGTCTACGTTCCTCCCCGAGAAGGGTTCTTCGCGCAAACACGGGTATCTATGGAACGCCAGAACTGTCTTATGATACTTTTTTTATTATATTGGGTGGTTATGTCATTATATTGAGTAGTTATGTTATTATATTCGGTGATTAACTCATTATACTCGGTGCTTATTC
>Ga0126338_10003548_pt1 | contig 10946 bp, 11 predicted proteins | sample OrbCmetagenome_2_FD_92529 | JGI IMG/M metagenome (GOLD analysis project Ga0126338, IMG submission 92529) | Coral microbial communities from Petempiche,Puerto Morelos, Mexico - Orbicella C C metagenome | ecosystem: Host-associated > Invertebrates > Cnidaria > Coral | place: Petempiche,Puerto...
AATAGAAAAAAGAGTTTTTGTTTATTTTGTTTTTTATATAATTCAAAACAAAACAAAAACAAAGGAAAAAAAAAAGAGGAGGGGTGAGGGGGGGGGGTGGGGGGTGGGGGGGGGGGGGGGGGGGGGGGGGGGGGGGGGGGGGGAATTGTGTCCATATTGTTCTCGGCGGGAAGTAAAGGGTAGAAAAATTAAATTCTACAAATTACAACATAACTGAAAAGCAGTGGATCAGGAGAAAAATGAGGAGGGGAGGGTGACAAAATGCTATAACTTACCGCTAGATCCTGGGGCTGAACATTGATGGATAAGAAATGAAGCATTCTGGCAAACTGGGGTTTAGTAACACCGCGAGTGTAGCCTTTACTCTGAAATAAAAGAAAAAGATAAAACATGAACACAATTGCACTTCCTCTGATAAAACTGAAAAGGAGTAAAATATTCATGGTTGCTCTTACTTCCCTATGAAAGATAAATCAACAAAGAGAGAAAAAAACTTAACGGCTTCTCAACCGGGAACAACGACAACAAAACATGCTGCCGACTCAGTTTTCTCTTCCCTGTAGATAAACTTAGCCAATAGAAATCCCAAAGGGAAAGCTGAATACTGAAATATGATTTAATTTACCCTGTCAAAGTCTTTGAAATAAGGATAAACCATAAGCCTTCGTTTGCGGACTGTTTCGGCAATTTGGTTGAGTATTTCATTCACTCTGTTCTCCTCTGCAGCGGAAAGTAGATTCGGTGCCTGAAAACAAATTATAAACACATTAGCATAAATCACAACAACTAGGAAGGGGCCCAATGTGACTTTCTTCTCAGTTTCTAATGCAGAAAGCTAGTGCAAGGACTAAATCAGCTAGTTTATATTTCCTAGATTGAGAATAGACAGATTAAATTTCTACCTTTGACAATGCACCCATTGGCGGTCGGTAAACTTCAGCAGTGGGTTTCTTTTCCAGATCTGGCACAGTAAATGCTGAAAATGCGGGAACAAAAATGAATATGACAATTAAATTTTAGTTTCCAATTAAGGTTTCACTGCAAGCTTGACCCAAAATATGCCAGAATGTGGTCATTGAGGCTGGGCTGGTACAAAAGTATTGTGATCGATCAGTGAAATATCCGCGATCCATTTCTATCCACTGAGTGAAAAGTGGAAGGAATTTTTGTTTCAGCGAGGGAGACTAACGTACTGGCCCAGGTTGTTCGAAAGGTGGATAATGCTATCCAGCTGATAAATCACTTTCCAGCGGATAGCGTAGTTTGTTTTGTGAACACTTATCCACTGGATAGCGTTATCCACCTTTTGAACAACTGAGGCCTGTTAGGCATACATACGAGGTCCATCGATTTGATTCACAACAAAATGTTTTCGATTCTTTCTGAACTAGCAAAGCGGTTTCTAGATACTTTCTGAGCAAAGCACGAGGGTTTTCTTTCTCTCTCCGAGCAATCACCAGTCTACACATTGCGCGATGCGAGGGGAAACTATCGATATCATTTTTGTCAAGAACGAGTCAGAATAGCTAGGAAACGATTATCGCGGTCTTGCCTTTCCATGTCATGCTAGCAATTCAAGCTGTGTTAGGGAACCGTCCATGAGTGACTCCCCGTCCACACTACGTCGGAGAAATTTGAAAAGGTAGCTTTATTTCTACGGTCAGGTCTACCCTCCACACTAATTCGTCACGAAAACGGAGCTTTTCACAAACGCTCTTCAAACCGGAGGAATTTGAAAACAACGGGTTGGCGTTTTATCGTAGACAAAAAAAAGTTTGAAAACGGAGCTTTTCGAAAACGATAGCGTCACGATAACATCTGAATTCCCCGACCGAGTTTTCCTCAAACACAAATCCAAAATGATCGGTGATTGGTGTGTTTTCAAATTTCTCCAGCGTTCACGAGTAAGTCTATAGGTTCATAGGGAAACCGTAAGGACCACAGAAAGAGTTCACACTAGCGAGGTGTCTGCAAAAAGCGGGGTTTACTGTGTTGGTCCCTCGTTTAGAAGACCTCTGTCGCATCGAACTTAGGTGAATCTCTTTCGTTAATCTTGTGTTGTTTTACAGTTAAACAGCTTTGAGTCAGTTAAGTTTTTGAACAATATGAGAGTACAAGCACAAGTCCGGCTTATCAGAACTGACCGTTCTCCATGATGTGACAGAACTCTTTGTATCGGACACGCCCATCAGGCTGACGATAAACATCAACCACCTTCTGTATCTCTTCACGGGACAGATTAGCCTGCGTTCCACAACAAAGGCTAAGGCCACAGATAAACTGCAATGATAGAACAACGGCAAAAAAGAGATGAGCTTAGTCCCCAAATAGTTCTTAGTGAAGCTCAGTCGAGGCATTTTGAGTTACTTTGGCCACGTATAAAATTACCTTAAAATGGAAGGAAGCCTGAAAATAGTAGTTAATAAAACAGAAAAACACTAAAGAGATAATAATAAACCATAAAGGAACAAGGATGGTCAAGGATGGAGGAGATTGACACGGATTAAAAACGACGCACTTGAAAGATTTAGGCTTCAATTTTCAAGATGAGCAAACTATAGTTTCTTTAAAGAACGAGAAATAGTCGGTGTTTTTGACCTCCGGGTTGAGAGGTAACCGGATAGGGGCTAATCGACTTGCGAACTTAACTACCGGATATCAATTCTACACTTCACTCTACTTGTAGCGGGATTTGAAAAAAGCTCTACAAACTAAAAAAGACAGATAAGTTTGATTTTGAAGAACAGTGCTCAACAAACAAAAGGCACCGATTAATAAGTTAGAATGACCAAAGATAGTGTGGATAAAAATAGTGGACTGCATTCAGAAAAACTCCACCACAAATTTAAGATTCGCGTTTGAAAGGAAGAATCCTGAACTAAGGCTGTGTTATTCATGTTGATCGAAAACAAATGACAGTATTTTATGTAATTCAGTTATGTCACTGACCTGATTTTCAGTGATCTCTCCTCTTCTCAGCTTATCATGGTCTTTAAAGAACTCTGTCGTTCGTATTCCATTCTTGTGGATTGCCTCTCTGATCTTCTCAAATATTTCTTGCAAGGTCGGTGTTCCAGGACGCTAAAGAAATAACTCAGGTTATTCACAGTTGCCCTCAAATAGCTACAAATCTAAAAATTAATTAAAGCATTTTCGTATGATAAGGACGCTTGTAGAGCAAAAACTAACGAGTGGTTTAGGTTTGAAAATAAACAGAAAATTGTCTTGTTTCCAAAATCCATAAAATTATCTCCTTTCTAAAATCCATATTAAATGTGCCGACATAACTGTTGTCCAGTTACGATTTGTGTTGAGTAAAGTTTATTGTGCAAGTTTTTGCTTAAGTTTTCATTTGCTTTCTAGCAGTGTGAGTCGAGTGTTGTGATACAATTGGTTGTGTTGTTTTGGTTTACATTTACAAAGTTTCAAGATTGGGTAAAAAGTATATAGTAGGATGTGCTTACCAACCAATTAAAACAAACAAGCTTTTTTGAGCAATTAGGTGCCAATCTCAAACCAGTCGTGATGTGATTCACGTGAATTTTTGTATGTTTTTCACGGATTGGATGTTTTCAACTTAGTTCTGGTTGGCTCATTGTGTCTGTTTCTCATATCACATTGACTGGGCCGATGCGAATACCACAGCTTTGGGTTTGACGTGAAGTAACAGTAAATTTGCTTGTGGTTCAGCTGACGATAAGACATTTTCTTGCAAACAGTGCTGAAAACAGTGTGAGGTATGTGAGATGACAAATTTCTAAACAGTGAACATACAGTGTATAGTTTAAAACTAACCTTTCCATAGTCATCAATAAACTCTGGTTGTGGAATGTATTTTGTGAAGTCTTCTTCTTCAGCTAATGCTGAAATTTAGACAACACCAGAGTCAAGCACTTATAATAGTATCAACACAGCCTTACCGGCATCATGACATGCACTAGACTTACCACAGTCATCCCACAGTCAAACCATAATCCTATGATAACACAGGCAAATACATGTATGACATTATCATGCCACAGTGCTACCAAAGGAAAGCTCGCTGCTCGGGAATTATGCTGACAAAATCAAACAAAAATAAGCAAAAAATATTTACCACTTTGCATTCTTTCAATGTCTTCATGGAAGCTATAGTAGTTACATAAGCCAGGTCGGGTAGGGTCACGGTATTTCTTGGCTAGTAGGACTGTCTCTTCATGGATTATATCAGGTGAACCAGGAAAACTTCTGAAAAACTGCAAGGAAGATGCCAGTAATAAAAGTAAGAAAATATTTGATTACACGTACTATAAAGTGTAAAATTCTGAATTCCATCTTATGATATCAAAATTGCATGTAGTATGCACAAAACACAGTTGGTACTTCTTAATGATGTGCCCTCCTCTGCAGAAGATGCTCATGCAGTTATTTACAGTATGATGCACATTTAACAGGGCAACAACACTGATATTTACCTGGCTCTCAGTTACAACACCAATGTGATGCTTATCAAAGTCAGCATAGCAAGTTTTGATGTTAATTCCATGGTACTTGTAAAAACGAGCCAGTCGCATCAACAGATCCTCACACTTAGTGAGAGAGGCTGGACTAAGGGGACGGCGATCGACTGCACTGCCACTGAAATAAGTCAGGGTAAGTCAGCTGGGTTAGTCAAATAAGTGGGCATTCAAGTGCACACTGTGATTTCTATGTAACAACCACCTGTGACAGAATTTGGTCTACTTTAACAAGAACATTTCTAAGGAGAAAGGTTATGAGCTGGTTATGAGGATAAATTGTCTTAGAGTGTAAGATTCAGATTTGGTTTAAATTATATGCTGCCAACCAAATTCTCAAATTGATAATTAAAAGAAATGTGTGTCAATCAGTAAGGAACAATAATATTAACCCAAAGATTAAAGAAGCTTGTTACCTTGCAGCTGGACCAATCTGTTGGGTGGCTGGATCTTGATTTAGAAGGTCAGGATCAAATACTGTGAGATAAACAATTGTTATTTATTACTCAACATATATTACTAATAGTCAATCACTAAGTTATTTATTATATAGCATCACATTATCAGCATTCCAGGCTGAATCTTAAAAGTTGCTGCGATATGCCAGTGCTGGATGAATTGAGATATGATTGATCACTCTGTGAATGTGCCACCCCTAATTCCCATTTATTCAGTTTAATATTTTCATATTTTTAAATCTGTTTAGTCAGACTATACTGGACTTTGCATGATTTATCAATAATTTTACATTAGAGCCAAATTAAGTACATTGTATAACTAATTTAAAATTACAACCTAATGTTGGAACATACCTGCACCAATAACTTCACAGAAGCGGCGGTAGCTGACCATTCCTTTACGTTTAGGATCAGCACTGCCATATTTTTCCATCAATTTTGCATCATCTGCTGGGCTAAGTACAATTCCAAACAACTGATCCAAGCAACGATCAAATTGAGACTCTATATATACAAAGAAATGAAGGAATAAATTTACTATAGTGGTTAGCTGTGTGTGTTGGAGGGTACTGGTGGATGTCCAAAATATAATATGCTCCACCATTGATGTAAAAGAAATGATAATGATGATGAGTTTATTTTTCAGGGTGGAATTGTTTGTTGTAGACTTAATGAGGGGAACATACCCTGGCATAACATATGTTTCACTAGCACGAAGGCCTTAGATCAAGGGGTTTGGTTTGCAGTACTGTGGGGAACGGGGCAGGGGAGAGGGAGGGAGAGGGAAATACACTTAGTCATGATCTTGGGTAAGACACTTTACTTTTATACTCCCCACTTATGGCAGCCTGATAAAATGCCGTGGAGTAACCCGCATTAGTCTAGCATGTAGTAGCACTGCTACATGTTTACAAGTAAGTTCAACCGCTGCAAAAACATGCCTAATCACTCACTTACAATAGGCTTCGTGGAAAAGCCATGTTAAGATCTTTGAAGAGACATGTAAGAATCTCTCCAGGATTCTTAAAAGAGCTTGCAAAGATCCTGTAAAGATCTTGGCAAGGATTCTCCAAGATTGCTAAAAAAATTGCAAGGATCTGTGAAGATCCACAAAGATTTGGTCACGATCCTGGTGAGAATTGTAAAGATCCTTTAAGATTCATGACAAGGATCTTTTCAGCTTGTAATGATTCATTATATCATAAACAAATGAGGAATGCTCAAACATACTTGTAATGAAGCCAGTTCTAAGACGATCAAAGTCCTTAAAGTACTCAGTTAATCGGACTTTCCTGGCATTGACAACTTGCCGTATCTTGTCTTCAATATCCTTCAGAGATGTCGGACCTGTAAAGCTCTAAAAACAAAATAGAAATTCAATGCAATACATTATTTTGATGCTCTTCATGAATTTCCATACAACCTTCCAAGTGCTTCTTGTATCAATTGATTGCTAAATTGGCTCATGTGTTTTGATTGATCATAACAGCGACATGGCCATCAGGAAAAGTGATTACAGTATAAAGTTAAAAGGAGGAGAAGGGGGAAAGGAGAAGAAAGGAAGCTATTTCCAGGTCTACTCTCCCTCCTTTTATAACTTTTAATACCTTTTACATATTCATCTTACCCCAGAAAATAATATCTTTTAAAATTAATTAACTCCTCCTTGTTGATAAGCGATCGCTCACCGACATTTATTCACTCAGGTCCTTCTGGATCCCTTATTATGAGTGAGACCATTAGCTATTACAACTTATAGTAGTTGACATTAACAGCCGGCAATTCTACCTACCATACTTTATATAAAACAGTACATGCAAGATATCTGAAGTTAAACTTCCATGATCAACTCCGAGTGAAGCAGGGTCAGTGAATGAAATTAAACTTACCGTATTCTCGTAACCATTTGCCACGGCCGAAACCATTGCTAAGTTTTATTCCTTCTGATCTGTAAGAGAGAAGAACATATCATTAACTAGGGTTGCAGTTGAAGTTAAGACAGTACTTGTACAAGAAGGTGATCTTGTCTGATGCAAATATCCACCTTCTTTATCCGAACTTTACCAAAAGGAGCTTTAAATTTGAGACAATACAGCAAAAAGATACACATACTCGACTACAAAGAAAGCTATAACGAAGTAAACATGAAGGATTTTCCCTCACTATCGCTCGGAGAGTCTGTGATAAGCGACTATTATAAACTTTCTTTCTGTTGAAGTAAAACAGTTGTCCTACTTCTTTTCTCTTGTGTTGACTTTCTCCTGGCAACGGTGGGATCTACCGCTGGACAAAATACTGAGCCACAATATCGCTCCCAGGCTTCTCATTGTGTGCGGCACAACCAAGATGGTGGCGATAAACGACATAAACCAGAAGCCAGTGCATTTTGGTCTGTGACTGTGGTTTTATTTTTTTGGGATCCAGGGACGGAACATCTTCAGAAGTCACCAAAATTTTTAGTTGGGTGTGTAGCCCGCTTCTTGTAACCCTAATCCAGATTTCAGAACAAATAAATAAAAAAAGATTTCCCACACATTATTCTCCAACACGTGACATTTTCTTCCCCAAACCCATTTTCCAGACCCGGCTCGCCTCCACTGATACTGATAACTTATTTTGTTTACTTCTATTTTTTTCTAAACAAGATTCCCACCACTCGTCTCCGCAGCCCTCCTCCTCAGTTTCAGAAATTTTTGAAAATGTTCGGGCAAAACGCTGGTGATTCGGGCAAAAGTACTCGGTAGTCTAGGCCAGGCTTGTAGGCTACTTTCTCTGACGTTTGCCATGTCAAAACGGAGTTAAGGTCAAATGATATGAGGGTGCAGGTATTCTGTTTCGAAGAACTAAATATTTATGTACAAGGGACGCTCATTTGCGAGCTTGGGCAACCTGTGAAGAGACAAGAAGAGGATCAGAAGGCGATCAGAGGTAATCAGAAGAGGCGGAAGACTTCTCCCCGTGGGCGAGGAACTCCCATGTGAAAAGGTCGGGGAAGCTCGTCGTCCTGCTTATATTAAGAGCGTAAATCACAGAGTTTGGTCTCACTTAGGGTGTTGAGGTTCAAACACCACTATTTTTCACTGTCAAGGTATCTGTTAGGATTGCTCTCGAAAGAGTCAAATAAAGCTCCAGCCACACCCAGATTGATCTCCTTTAGGGGTTTCATTCAAATTTTCTGACGAACATCCCCGACCATTTCGCATGGACGTTCCTCCAGACTTCATCATTTTCCTCTTCCATTTTGTTTTCGCTTCACGCTGTCTGTCATCGCACTTAAAATAAAACGTGAAGAAAAAATTGTGCCAATATTGTTTGTAAAAATAATGAAAACTTCAAATTAAATATTAGCTTGCTATTGTTTGTTTATTTAGTCTACAAAATCATTGTAAGTTAGGTAGTTATATTTCAAAAATACATGTTTTTACATGCAATTCATGATTCTTTTTGTAATTTTCACGGCTCCTTATAAAAGCACAGTCATGTGAAATGGACACAGTGAGTAAATGAAGAGTTTTATTTAGCTCATTTATTATTTTATTAAATGCCGTCACTAGCTGATATAAATGGTACCTTACCTAAAGAATAATTAACCCTAACTGGCAGCTGAAAAATACCTCATACAAAATAATTGGAATTGCGTAATGTTTTTAAAATACGTATATAAATCGAAGACTAATAGGGAAGTTCAAAATAATAATCGATTGTGTTACAAACGCATAATCTTTTACTTGTTCCAGGAGCTGGACACCTAGCACTTGATATAGTGGTTTTCAATCGAGTGTCGTAAAACCAAAACCAAAGTAATCACTCTAGCCAATCACAAAGGACACAGACAATACAGTGAACCAATCAAAACTCGAAGTGATAACATGTAGCTGACGCGAAGCGCGGGAAAATGCCTGCGAGTACGTCACAATTTGTTTTGGTTGTACTTCTGATTGGATGAAAAAGTGGGGCGAGTTTTTCAAGCCAATTTTGTGGCGTAGAAAGTGCAAAACGCATTACTTTTCGACACTCAAATGAAAACTGCTCTTTTGAAAATGATGGGTAAACAATGATGGCCTTATTAAGCTATTTCCTTTTACTTCCTATGAGTTAAAGTACAAATCACACCATCTCGTGGCCTCAATGTCAAATTTGCCATTACCTCGGCAGTTTGTCCAGGAAGTAATTCAAATTTGAATTCACGCAGAACCCTTGCCATCAGAACTTTGGCTTCAAACTGAGCTAAAGTCTTTCCAATGCAAGTCCTGGGTCCAAGCGAGAATGGAAAATATTTGGCCTGTGATATGCTGTCTTTCCGTGCAGGAGAAAATCGATCTGGATCAAACACATCAGGACTTTCCCAAAATTCAGCAGACTTTTGGATTACATAACCAGATACGACTACGCAAGTTTTTGCCGGGAGTTTGTAGCCTCCAAAGTTTTCTTCCTTTTGCATGATTCGTTGGGTGGAGTATATGGGAGGGTGGATCCTTAAGCTCTCTTTAAGCGTCTGATCAAGGTACTGAAGTTTACTAAGATCTTCATAGTCAACATGACGATGACAACCAAGGACTTCTTCTATTTCATCTAATATCCTGACGATAAACATCAAAGAAATGTAATTAATGTTGAAAAACACATTGAACATTCATTTGCAATTAATTTGGATCAACAGAAAACATCAGAGTTGCTACCACTGGCATTTTTCTATGATGTCTGATCTCACCCCTAACTTGAATGGAAAAGCGCATTTAAAGGGCCTCTGTCGCGATAAAGTGCAAGTGTGGTCTTGATTGACACCAATTTTTTTTTAACCAATAGAAATCATAATACTATCACTACAGCCACGAATTTGCCGCGGGTCAGCTTAAAGTTTCACGTGCGTTTCGAACACATCTTTATCCGTCGGCTTCTGATCTTTTGTTTGAAACAAATATTTATCATGTTTCTGCCGTGTGAAGGCCTTGTCCGTTGAATACAAGAACATACACATCTTAGCTACTTTCTTCCAACTTGCACGCACATCTGCAGCTATATTAACATAAAGTTCCCGATATTCATCCTCTCTCCTTTCCTTGTTTGTTTCGTTTTTTTCTTTCGAAACAAGGCAGCTATGGGGCGAAAGAAGCATTCGTCCCTAGCCGCTTTGAAAACTCCCTCTCAAGGACATCATATTTCTCGACCGTATTCAATTCAAAAGTCATTTAGTATGCCCCTTAAATCTTTCACAGACGACCAAACAGTTCTTCAATAACGGTATACCATTTTCACACGGCCCACAAGGTTGATGGCGAAATATCAACTTTGAAAACTGTTCCATCGGATCAGAAATCAAATTGCCGCACATGCGCAGAAGGGTATCAATGCCCTATAAACAAATACATACGGAAAATGTGCTATATAAATGCATTACCTTAACGGGGCTTGAAAAAACACTTGGATTTAAGCTTGCCCCTCAGACAAGCAGCTCTCAAATTTTGCTTTTCCTGGGCAAGGCTTAGTTTATTTTTGTTATTTAATTGGCAAATGACTTGCCTGGGGCCCTGCCCATTGGGCAAGTGAGAATGAGAAGTTACTTGCCCAGCAAGAAAATGTACTTCTCCTAGACAACTGGACAGCACTTTTTTCGAGCTCTGCATAATCATCATTTAGAAAACTGGAAATAGCATTAAACTGAAAATTCGTAATTACAGAACATAATTCTGAAACCTAATAATATTACTATAATATATAATTACCTTTCTTCAATCTCCGAATGTTTCAGAATTTCATACAGAGTAAATGACAGTTGGTTTGATGTGGTCTCTTGTCCTGGCAAAAGATAGTACTTAATGATTATTGCTGGACTGAAAGATTTGAACAGACCAAACTTACATTATACAGGAGAAGAGCCCTGTACCTATCACTGTTAAGCCCAAGGGAAGGTGGGGGGAGGGGGGGGGGGGGTGGGGAGGGGACACCGGGCAAGGGGTGGGAAGTTTGACATTTTCTGCAAACATAAATTCCC
>Ga0126338_10003549_pt1 | contig 10945 bp, 11 predicted proteins | sample OrbCmetagenome_2_FD_92529 | JGI IMG/M metagenome (GOLD analysis project Ga0126338, IMG submission 92529) | Coral microbial communities from Petempiche,Puerto Morelos, Mexico - Orbicella C C metagenome | ecosystem: Host-associated > Invertebrates > Cnidaria > Coral | place: Petempiche,Puerto...
GAGCCCGAGCTACTTTGGACTCTTGAATAACTTAATGACCTTAATCATCTGTGAAAGTTTGAGAGAAATCGGTGAGATGGCATGTGTCACGTCTGCCTGGTCCTCTCGTGGACAGACTCTTAACTCTCCTCATTAGATTGGTGGGAGTGGATGATCCTTGTTTAAGATAAAAGCTGGGAATGTTAGTCTTAATTAAGACAGAACCAGCCACATAACTGTTACTGTCATAGCAATGGCATGACAGGTGTCATTATGTTTCTTTTGTGATGTACATGTCTGGTGCCAAGTTTAAAGAACATTGCTTTAATATTTCTAGGGTTATTCTCGATTGAGTGTTGTGCTGTTTTAGTGGAACCACCTATGACGTCATCACTTTCCTTACAAAAACGTAAATATCTCTTAAACGAAAAAAGATATTCCAAAATGGAAAACGCCATTCTTCTTTACTTTGAAAAGCCTTTCAAATAAGCAGCAATTATTTTTTACTTCATGGGCACTTTAAGCAAACTGTGACTCTATCTAAACAAAATCATGTTAGAATGTTATATCTTCCATTTATACCTGTATATAAGCTCCTTTTTAAAATATTCCTACCTTAATTCAATAAAACTGTGTAGCTTGAATATTCCTTCATAAACTACATTAAGGTTCGCAAATTCTCAGAAGTTATCCGCATAAAACACAACCTGAAAGTTTATGGAAATCACATGCAAATGTAATTTGACACCTTGTTGTTATTAATATTCACCCGCGAACATTGATTGAGGAAACCAAAAGTGAGAGATTTCTCGTTCATTTTGAAAGGTATATAGCCTGAAAAGTTCGTGAGAATCTCTGCAAACAATAGGAAAGCTGTTTTATTTAAATAAGCAATTTTTTAAGTTTTGTGCGGGATTCTGTGGCCAGAATCATTTTGTGGGTTTTGGAGAATTGTGTGTTATGTATTGCAACCAAGAGCCTGTAAGCATGCTTAATATTTGAAAAATGTTCTACTCTTGCAGATTTAACCACTCTATGTAGGCCGTACGAGAGCCGTGAAATCCCTTGACAGCTATTTCTGTCAACAGTTACGCTCAGTGATGAGCTAGGCCTGGGTACAACAATACAAAAGTGTCAGGTGTTACACACTCGTAGTGAACTTCATTGTGACGGCTTTCTTCGTGTTTGCCTTTTTGTCACGTTTTCGGCATGTTTACTGTGATTATGGAAGAACATATGTAGGTTATACCCAGGCTGTTTTATGAAGCTCGAATAGGAGTAGAAGTTTGCATAGAGCACTATGCCTCTATGCTTTAATCACTGATCACTTTGTACTTCTTCTCTGGCATGTACATATAAAGCAGTGGCATATTGCCATGGTTACCAATGGGGTTTAGTCTGTTGTAGAAGTTTTTATTAAGCCCTATGCCTGAACTCCTTCAGTAACGATCATTTCTACATAATAAACTCTACGGCTCTACAATAACACATACGTAAATAATAAACTCTACAGCTCTACAATTCTAATGTACCATAGCTCTACAGTTCTACCGCTCCACTATCACACATATCTAGATAATGAACTCTATGCCACTACGGTTCTATGGCTCTACGATCACACCTATCTAGATAATAAACTCTACGCCTCTACAAGTCTGTGACTCTACAGCTCTACAATCACACATTTCTAGATAAGGAACTCTACTCCTATACGCTTCTATGCTTCTACAGCTTTACAGCTCTACGGCATTACAGCTCTACATCACTCATGTCTACACTACTAATGAACTGAAGGAAAGTAATATATATATGGTTGTGCGAATGTACTGAAGGAAAGGCAAATGTACGACTGTACTAATGTACTGAAGGAAAGTAAAATATACGGTCGTACTAACGTACTAAAGGAAAAAATATACATAATGCTAACATTTAGAAGGAAATGCAAATATACGGTCACGTAAGGAAAGTAAAATATACGGTTATACTAACATACTGAAGGAAAGTAAAATATATAGTTTTATTATATGGCAAGGTAGTCTTGAGGTAAATCCAAGCATTCTGATTGGTTCTTTCTTGGTCGGAATTTTGCCGTACGGACCATTTCTATGGAAACTGTGATAGGTTGTGTATTTTTTTGTTTTCGAGAGCCAGCAAATTCAAAATTTACAACTAAAACTACGGAAAGAAAATGTGTAAATACTCTCATTCTTCACAAAGAAACTAGCTAAAAGACTGATATTTTACAGAGCTTACAACATGGACGAGGAAGATGAATATTCACCAAGCGAATTTTATTATCTTGAAGATCTGGAAACATCTGATGTAGAAACTGAAACAGGCATCAGCGAAAGTCAGGAGGCCATAGACGATTTTATAAACAAACAGAAAAGTGCAAATACAAATAAGAAGACGGCTACTGATATGAACACTCTTCTCCGCAACATGGAAGCTGATGATATGACAAATGATAGAATTGAAAGCCTACATGTACCTGCATCGGAGCTTGACCACCTTTTGTCCAAATTTTTTATGAACACACGCAGGAAAAATGGAGGAGAGTATGAGCCAGCAACAATTGTCAGTTTTCAGTGCAGTATACAGCGATACTTAACTGAGAAGAAATATCCATTCAACATACTCAAGGACAATGAGTTTGAAAAATCGAGAAGCGTACTAGCTGCGAAGTGCAAGCCACTGGTTCATGAGCACGGCAAAGCAAACAAGCCGCAAGCTGTTAAGGCAATTGACAAAAACGAAGAAGATGCTCTTTTTGAGGCGGGAGAATTCAGCGACTCCATTCCAGTTGCACTTCAAAGGACTGTATGGTGGTTTTCATCCCCACACTTTGATTTCCAAGCGAGAGGAAAGTCTTAAGTTACACTGGGGAGACGTTCAGCTTCAACAGCAGAATGATGGCCAAGAAATCTTGGTTTGATTAGCCGAGCAAGGTACAAAGACCCGACATGGTCAGGAACAAGGGCACCAAAGAGCATTCCAGCCTAAGCTTTATGCCACCAATACAGAGAGATGTCCAGTCAGCTTCCACAACAAATTCCGCAATCATCAGCCAGTGGAGATGAATGCACCAGAATCACCGTTTTACTTGGCGGTTTAGCATAACTGACGCTTAAATGGCAAAGTTTGGTATATGAAGGCACCCCCTGGTAAAAATGAAATCGGAAAGTTTCTATCTACTGCAGCAAAGAATGCTGGCCTTCAGCAAGAAGACATAGACATAGACATAGACATACTTTATTTAACGTGGACAAGTACACACTTAGCTGTTCGCTAAAAGAAGGAAAAAGAGTAACAAATCATTCCATCAGGAAAACCTGTATTTCAAGGCTCCTCGATGCAGATGTTCCAGGGAACTTTGTAGCCCAACTGAGTGGCCACAAAAGCATGGAGAGTTTGCAATCTTTCAAGTCAGCTAGTTCAAAACACCAAAGGAGGACGTCCTTGACCCTCAGCAGAGTTAACCGTTCTAGATCCGGAAATGAACCTATCTCAAGTGTGCATAAACAAGATCTTCAAGTAGCCACTCGCTCGACTACAGAAATCGCCACAAGCACGACTGAAAATTCATTGATTGATTAGTAAAATGATCCTTTACTGTCTTCTACCACTCCAGTTTTTGCAGGTGCAAACATAGGATCCATCAATGGATGTACCTTCCAAACATTTCATGGTATTGTGAAAATTGTCCAAAATGAAAAGAAGCGTCGAATTGTAATTGAGACTGATGAGGACGATTGACTTTAAGGCTGCTTCTTCAACAGCTAGGTATAAGTTTGAATGATTTTCACAGCAACCAACTTAGACTTTTTTTGATCCGTACCTTGTGATGCGCAAGTTAAAATATTCCAGGATTGACAGAAACTCTTTTCCAAATTTCAACGACCTCCAGCTGTTGAGACTTTTGTCAAATTCTGTTACAAATAGTTCTTGAAGTCGTGTTTATATTCAACATGATTTACGTTCAATAAATTTGTTTTAAAACTTGTGGTAGCTTGTTCTTTCTGAGTTGCTCGTGTCAACAAAAATCTGTTACAGCGGGAGCCCTTTGAATTCAAGTGACCAAATGTATGTTTTATCACAAAACAAACAAGTGTGGCCTGAGTGCCATATAATAAACTACTTACTAACCTATCTAGCTCGAGCCGTACTGGGGTATATTGGCCCTCGGTCGTTTTTGTACTGCCATGACCTCAGGCCAATATTCCCCAGTACGGCCCTCACGCTCGCTTAGTAAGAGGTTCGTACTAATGTACTGTAGGAAAGTAAAATATGTGGTCTTACAAATGTACTGAAGGAAAGTAAAATATACGGTCATACTAACGAACTGGAGGAGAGTAAAATATAGAGTCGCACTAATGTACTGAAGGAAGGTAAAATATACAGTCATACTAACTTACTGAAGGAAAGGCAAATAATTTTTTCTACAGTTGCACTAAAGTTTTGAAGGAAAGTAAAATATATAGTCGTACTACTGGTAATGTACTGAAGGAAATTAAGTAAACTATACAGTCGTACTAACGTACCGAAGGAAAGTAAGTAAAATATACGGTCGTACTAACGTACTGAAGGAAAATAAGTAAAATAGTCATACTAATGTATTGAAGGAAAGTTAGTCAAATACATGGCCACAATAAAGTAATCATTTATGGGTGCCTGACCACAGCCTCTGTTTCAAATTTAGGCTATAAAGGACTAGTCAACTTACAGTAAAGCAATAAGATTTCACTTCACCATGCAATATCAATAATTTCGATGGCATTGAATATGGTACACGCTGACTAGGGTTCTATGATAGCCTTAATTTGGTCAGGCACCCATAAATGCTGGATTTTGTTGTTACAGCTGTATATTTCACTAACTTTCCTTCAATACGTTAGTATGACCCCCTATTTTACTAAGTTTCTTTCAGTATGTCAGTACAAACGCATATTTCCTTCCGTATGTTAGTACAACCACATATTTTAGTTACTTTATTCCTTCAGTATGTTAATAGGACCATACATTTTACTTTCCTTCAGTACGTTAGTAGGACTGTATATTTCACTTTCCTTGAGTATGTTAGTAGGACTGTATATTTTACTTTCATTCAGTACATTAGTACGACGGTACATTTGCTCTTCCTTCAGAACATTAGTATGATCGTATATTTTACTTTCCCTCAGTACGTTAGTGCGACCATATAATTTACTTTCTTTCAGTATGTTAGTATGAGCGTATAATTATTTTACTTTCCTTCAGTACGTTAGTACAACTTTATATTTTACTTTCCTTCAGAACATTTGTATGACCGTATATTTTACTTTTCTTCAGGACATTAGTACAACTGTACATTTTACTTTCCTTCAGTATGTTAGTACAGCGGTATATTTCACTTTCCTTCAGAACGTCAGTATGACTATATATTTTACTTTCCTTCAGGATGTTAGTACAATTGTATATTAATTTTTTTTGTTTTTTCTTCAGTACATGAGTATGACCATGTAAATATTTTACTTTCTTGCAGTACATTAGTAGTGAAGAAAAGTGTGATGGTAGAGCCGTAAAGCCGTACAGCCATAGAGCTATAGAGGTAATTACCTTGAGATATGTGACTGTAGAGCTGTAGAACCATAAAGCTGTAGAGCCGTTACCTGTTACCTATCCTCCTCGTGCCTTGGGGCACATAGGGCCTTTACAGAGGTCTTCCACTGTTCTCTGTCTGCTGCAATCATCCTTGTTTCCTTCCATGATATCCACCCTGCCTCTTTACATTCCTTTTCAACTGTTTGTCACCATGTGGTCTTGGGCCTTCCTCATCTCCTTCCCCCCTCTGGGGCCCGGCCTGTTGCAATGTTACAATCATTATTGCAATCCTGCCTCAGGATGTGACCAATCGCATTCCATCTACGATACTTCACTTCCTCATTCAGCGGTTTCATAGTCGCTCTTTCCAACAGCTCCTTAGTACTGACATGATCTTGCCATTCAATTCATAGGATCTTTTGTAGGCACTTACTCTGGAATACATCTATAGCTTTGTCATCTCCTTTGTTCGTTTTCCATGTCTCGCATCCATATAACAACACCGGCACCACCAGTGTCTTATACATACAGTCTTAATTTTGTTTTCCTTGAGATGCTATTGGAATCCCACATGTTCTTCAATCTGATGAATGCACCTCTCACTTTGGATTGTTGGTTCTTCAGGTCTTTCATACCACCTTCTTCCTTGCATGAAAGTGGTCAGTAAGAAAAATCAAGTGCCATATTTCGGGTACTGTTTCCAGACATTTTGGGCTTGGCCCCTCATCAGTGGAAAACCATGTTCGTTGAAATCAGTGCAATGGATATGCCATGGATCTGAAATTAAAATTAAAAAAGTACAGTGTGCGTGCGGGGCCTTAAGGAAACGGAAGCCGGAATTTAGGCCGCGCAGATGACTGGTGTCGAATATGAAAATCAGGTGCATCTCCAGCTGCTTCTGTTGGGAGGTCACGCTGCATAGCAAATTCCACGAACAAGGCCATCATCAATAGAATGTCCAGCTGCGATGGTGAAAACCAGGCAGGTTACACACTTTCGCTTCAAAGTATGTGAACTCATCAACATCCTCAATATCTATTTCATTGAGTACAATCTTGTCTTGGTTTCTTGCATTAATCCTCACCACTTTCTACTTTTCTGTACTGACCTTAAACCCCAGCTTATCTGGCTTCTTCTTCCAGCTTTGTTGTTTTATCCTGAATCTGCTGTTTGGTAGAGGAAATTAGAGCTATATCATCTGCAAAGTTCAAATCATCAAGTTTGGACGTAAACCTCCATCTAATGCCGTTCTCACCATTTCCAACTGTTCTTCTCGTTACCCAGTCCATTATGATCAAGAACAAGAATTCAGACATATTGCATCCTTGCTTGACACCAATTTTTATGTCATACCAATCGCCTATCACCCCCACATCCACCACTGCACACTTGAAACCATTATAATACACTTTGACCATTATTTTTCACTATTTTCTCTGGAATTCCATACCTCCCCATAATCTCCCATAAACTTTCTCTGTGGATGGAATCAAAGCTTTTTCGAAATCTATGAAGTTCAAATACAGGGTACACATAGCTTGCTTTTCGTTTGCCTGTTCAATGATATTTCGTAGAATAATCAAAGTACTCTGTGAGCAAACTCGTGAATTGAACAAATAAATTAAAATATTTTTTGATTATGTTAAATATTATCTGGTTTAGGGAATATTGTGGTTGATTTTCATATTTAGAGTATGAGCAGTAGTTCAGTGTTCGCTAAGAAGGTACCAATTGAAAGAAACAAAGTAACATTTGGATAAGAAGGTATTACAATTAAAACGATCATGCTATTGCATTTGACAAGGGTGGACGATGTCATTTGTTTTAAACATTTATCATTTTTGTTTCTGGTTCACCAAAAAATAGTTGGCAGTAAATCTGGGTGAAAAGCGAACATTGGAAATATTGAAAAATCAAGGCAATACTGTCTTAATGAAAACATTAATCATTCTCTCTTTATCAAATGAGATAAACAGAAACAAGTTTTGAGTTTTGTAGCAAAATGGCATTTTCAGGTTCTGCTTATAAGGACATACAAGGACACATTCATGACATTTTGGATGGAAGTTTCTGATGTAAAGATTCTGGGAAATGCAAAGTCTAGGCGATATTTTCATTTCAAGTTGCAACAAGGCAATGAGGAAATGAGGTTTATTTTCCTTTGTCGAGGGAAATTAGAGAAAATTGAGGAACAGCCTATGTGACCAATGTAGGTATGCCGATGGTGAAGAATATAGAATGAACAAGTTGTCAAGAGTGTCCACAGCGAGGAATATCTAGTTCCACTACAGCCTTCAGTTTCATTGGCTTTAAAAACAATAAAAATGATTGGAAGAAAAACTAGCCTGTGAGACCATCCAGTTTTTTTGGGCTCTTTTTTTTTTTGCGCGTGAAACAAGAGCAGAAAAAAACAGGTGCCCTCGCACGCTAAAGAAAAACACAAGCGACTAGATTGAGCCACGTGTTTTTGAGCTGAGCACAATTTAACCGGAAGTCCGACATTTTCGGACTTCAAATTGCATCTCTCCAGGGTCGCTCGTTTCTTGACCACTGGTCAGGGGGAATGAAGACTCTTGGTACAAGGCTGCTAGCATTCCAGTGGAAACCACCAACCAGTCTGTCCGCAAGAACAATTTGTGATATCACCGGAGATTTCAATCTTATCTGATACTCAGTGCATGTTTACCAACCAGTGCGTAATTTTAGCAATTTTGTCCTTCAGATTGATTTGTAATACTTGATAAACGACTATACGAAGGCCTCATCCACATTACGCCAGCGTAATTTTAGCAATTTTGACCTTCAGATTGATTTGTAATACTTGATAAACAACTATACTAAGGCCTCATCCACACTATGCAAGAGAAATTTGAAAACGCAGCTTTATTTCTATGGTTAGGTCTTCCATCCACAATAATTTGCCGCGAAAACGGGCACTCTTCAAATGAAAACACTGTTCAAACCCGAGGAATTTGAAAACACCAACTTTGCGTTTTAATGTGGATGGAAAACATTTTCAAAATGGAGCTTTTCCAAAACGATGAAGTCACGATTTCCTCAAACACAACACCAAAATGGCCGGTGATTGTTGCATTTTCAAATTTCTCCAACCAAGTTTGGATGGAAAACATTTGATGTGTTTCAGAGTGATTAACACCCTTTTCAAATTTCTCTGGCGTAGCGTGGATGGAGCATGAGCGTTTGCAGTTCCAGGGTAGCCATTCAAAGTTAATGCTTACATAGGCAAAAACATCCTGCATGAACGCCTCCAGATAGACTTGCCACAAGTAGACTTCTACTTCTATAAAATGAAGTGGACTTGTTCCGCTTGCTCAGATTCGAATTTAAAATTTGTATAAGTTTTGGCGCAAAAAACGTGGGTGTGACGTAATGATTCACAACCTACCCCTAATTCTCTAGAATTTTTTAGAAATATTTCAGAGCAAGTGTAAGCAGAAAAATAAACCATATGCCCAGTAACCACAGCCATGTAAATGTATAAGATCAGACTTCAAGACATCGTTTATTTAAAATTGAACAAATGATGGGCCAAAACATTAAAAAATATCAAAAAAAAGAACTCAACTTGAGGTGTATTAAAACTGATAAGAAAACAAGAAATTATATTTTTCCTTTGCTGCGCAACAAAAGCCGAGAAAATTGAACATGCAAAAACAATTTAATTATTGACTTTGCAGGACAAAACGAAACCGAAAACAACAAAATTTCCATTCTTTTACTATAGCAGATAATCTTTTACTAAAATAATAAATAAATGTTTTGGTTTTGTAGTGGACGAATTTTCCCAGCCATACTACAAAAATCTTGACTCACGGACAAGTTTGTTCAGAATACTGGCTACCCGGTGGTCAAAACTTCATAGATAATCAATTTCCACAAAGATTATCGTTATTGTTTGAAACATCCCGAGAGTATTTGAGTATTTTGATCTTTGGTCATTAACACCACCCAATCATGCTTTTCAATGATTTGAGTTTGCAAGTTGTCCAATGAACTTTGCGTGACTCACAGGCGCAGTTTTTAAAAACCTATATATACCTGGCAGTAAGAAATTCTTTCTGTTTCTCCACCGAAGCCTGAGTAATAAATTTTCATTCAAGATGAGGGAAAAAAAACTATCTAAAAGCAAAAAAATGTTCAAAATTTTGCAGATGTGCTTCGCTGTGTGACAGCATGTTCAAATAAATCCTTCACGCTAAAGCGAAAGCTTGAGATTTTGCCGAAAGCTTTTGCAGCCATTTTATCGGCCTGGATTTACTAGTCGTTCAAAAATTTGAGTTAAACTTCAAAGTAATACTGTACATTACCACTTTTGTTTTCTAACGTCCAGGAAGATGCTTTAAATCTGCGATCTGTATTCAAAACCCACTTGAAAGGGCACTGACTTTGTAAACACGAGGTTGTATTTACCTTCAAGAGCATCCTTAATTTCCGTGTCAGAACTTTCTGGCCCCAAAACTACAGCTTTGACTCCTTTCTCATTCAGGCTGGACACCTGGTCTTTCATCAAGGAAATCAAAGGAAAATAACAAGACAAACTGTCTCAACAACTTCTCTTTCACCATGTTCAAAAAAGTCCAACACAAATGGCCTAATGTGGAATGCTAAACTCTCTCCAGATCCAGTCAGCAATCGTAATGACTAATGTATGGTTCAACTACTACGTTGATTCACTACGATTTCTTCGAAATCAAGCTTCTTGAACAAAACATCTTGTTTCACCTTACCTGTGTTGTGTGTAGCTTGCAAAGAGCCCCAGTGCAAAACAAGTCATGAAGACCTTCCCTCAAAACAAACGTTGTGACTCTATTTGCCAACGAATGAACACATGTGACCTCTAAGCTTTAAAAAAAGCACTGTCGAGCATCAGAAAAATCCACGAATACCAAAATTAATATACTCACTGGGCGGTTGTTCGGTGAAGGACAAATTAACCTACAGACAATCCTCGTACAGACTAGAGCCCACTGAGTTATCAGCGGTTTAATTAATTGTAATAACGTTTGTTTTCTCCACCTCATCCATGTAATGTTCACTTAGCACAGTGGGTAGTGGACAAGTCTGCATTAGAAAGAAACCGTGATCGACTCTGGGTGGATGTTGATTTGTTAATTTTTTCCTTTCTTTTTTCATTGTTTTTAGGGATACAATAAATAAATGGTCTGTATTAAGAGTGCCTGCCCGTAAAAATCAGACAAATTCTTAATTTCGCACCAAGGGTTGAAAATTCAATTTCACTCATTTCTTATGGAAGATAGGCTAGGGCATGACAAAAACTACTGGATAGTTTTTTTGGCAAAATATCCTTTTATTTCAAAGAAATATGCAAATTACCAAATTCCGTTAAAATCGTCATTTGACGCAC
>Ga0126338_10003551_pt1 | contig 10944 bp, 9 predicted proteins | sample OrbCmetagenome_2_FD_92529 | JGI IMG/M metagenome (GOLD analysis project Ga0126338, IMG submission 92529) | Coral microbial communities from Petempiche,Puerto Morelos, Mexico - Orbicella C C metagenome | ecosystem: Host-associated > Invertebrates > Cnidaria > Coral | place: Petempiche,Puerto...
AAGTGAACTTGCAAGTGAAGAGTCACATTGGTAGACGGGAAAATAAATGCAAATTTACGTGTTCCATACCTTTTGCTCTTTAAACATCGCACCCAAAGCCTTGACTTCATGTCCAGAATGCTGTCCTCGCTCTAAACACACATAACACACGGGAACACGGCAAAACACGCAATACATGCTGATGTTTTCTTCGCTGTGGCTACTGCATTTCACAACCGTCGGCTTGCTGGGCGATTTAGAGCTTGTGGGAGGAATCAGCGAGTGCTTCGCCAAAGGCCCGCGGCTTGGATGACAAGTTTTACAGCAGCGATCACAGTACGCCACTTCGCATTGCTCGCACATCACTGTGGCTTGGCTAGGTTGGTTTTCTTCGCAAAGTTGACAATAAACAATTCCATTTGATTGTGCATAATAGCGATTGACAATATTTTCCAAGAGGCGGTTGCGGGAAATCCATTGACCCCTCGACCGTCCAGAGGGAAAAGCTTCTTACATGTCGGACATTTCAAACAAGGCAAATTTCCAATGCTTTGGTACAAATGGTTCATGTCGTACAAAGTAACGTACGGCGTTTCTTCTGATTCCACTTGACCGCTTCCATTCGAACTTACCGGAGGATTATCCGCACCGCTCGTCGTCAAGGCGGACTGCGAACAAGTCAAGCAAACGCTGTGAGAACAAGGTAGAACGACAGGATTTACAAAGGGCTTGTTACAAACGGGACAGGTCAATTCTGCCTCCATTTCTTTCGGCGGAAATTTGTCTCCCGCGCTGCGCCGAGCAACACGTTTCGCGCCGCGAGAGATGTGTCAAAAACTTTGTTTGGTTTTTTCATACACGAACAATTAGCGCCAAATTAGCACGTGTCAATCTAGCGCTGCTGGTTGGCTGATATATATAGACGGGCATCTTGATTGGCTACTGCTTGCGTTATTGACTTGATCCAGCTGCATTTGAAATAAGGAAAAACCACCGCCATTGATCCCTCAACCTGGGCGAAAAATATATAATTGTTCCCTCAATTCTAGCGTCAGGGTCTGTTGATTTTCCGAAGCGAGCGAATTTATGCAGATGTTAGTCTAACCTGTGATCTTAGTAACTACGTTTTCATATACTTTTCATATGTTTGTGTCAATATTTTCTCGGTGTAAGCTTTTATTTTCAGAAATAAATTTACCCTTGTAAGACAGCAAGGTGAAATTTGAATGCCGCACACAAGGATAAATTTAATTTGATTGAACAACAATTCAATGTGATACACGTGCCAGCTATTAACATAACAAAGGTGGCGTGCGCGCTTTTGATGGAGAAACAAAAGGAAACAAACTCTTTATTAACCGCAGACAATTGTACATTTACATTCATTACCCGCTAAGTGAGTCTGCTAAGGAAACCTTATGGGTGACAATAAAATAAGAGAGCACAGTTCACGAATTAATGGCTGGGCAAAGACTGCTTTTACAGTTAGTTTTAATAGTTTTAGTTCCCCCTTTCAGTGTCCCTTGAAGTGTCCCTTTCATGTAAGACACGTGCTCAGTAATCTCAACAGCCTGTTTACACAAAAATAACGACCCTCGAACTCCTTTTAATATCATTTATTAATTAATTAATTTTATTTCAGTCGTGTGTACACTCGGCGCTCGATGCCTTCTAGCTGGTCGCCTGTTCTAGCTATAATATGAGGAGATTTCTTTGACTTGATTCCCGTCAGGCCCAACCCTAGTGAAAATATTCGCTCCCTGTTTTCATCCACAAACTGACCTTTCCCTAGACAAAGTTGACAAATTTAGATGCAAATGTGTCCCTTTCTATACGGATGTCTTTCACCAAAGGGTTGTTCGGTAACCTGCGAGAAGGCTGTCAGATTGTCCCTCGATCCAAAGTGAAAAGAAATGTATAGTTCTGGGCGGCAAAAGTGAAGCCGGTAAAATGTGTCTCAGATACACTTCTATGAACAAAAGAGGAAGAAATCACGTTGGAGCTTAACGTTTTATTTAGTTTAGTACTTTTTTTTTGTTATTGTTATTATTATTTTTTTCTATTAACGTTTTCAGCCCGGCAAACTAAACGGAGTTCTGGCCCAACCCGTAAAATCTTTGCATTCAAAATCTGGTCATTAGTTTAAATTCACCTTACTTAGACTTAACAGTCGCAATTTGTCTGTTGTGTTTTCTGAAGACCAATGAGTCTAAAACGTGGTCAAAATATGTTGCCCAATAACAACACGCGTGTGTACGTATGCGCGCGGCACGCGCGTTTCTCGATGGGTCAAGCCCCGCGTGCTACCAAGGTTACTATCTCGCCTTAAAACAATATACACCGCAACATGCACATAACCATTTGTCTCCAGTGATGGAGGTAGAACTAACATGTCCTGTGTGTCTGGATCTTTTTCAAAGACCAATAGTTCTTCCATGTTCCCATAACCTTTGCACACCATGCGCGCGGAAAATCTTGGAACCCAACGGAGCGCCGAAAGTTTGGGCTAAATGGGTGAAGGAAAATAGAAGCGCAGATTACAAGTCGCATTTGGATCCTGATGTTAAATGCCCGACTTGTCGGCGAAAAATTCCGTTTGATCCTCGCGGAGTAGACGGACTGCCGCGGAATTTGATCTTGGAAAATGTAATTGAACGTTTCAAGGAGGAAAGAAGACCGCCAGGTATGTATAAAATAGGAAAAATACTTGTTTTCACATCTTAACGGTTTACCTGGTTGTATTATTTTAAAAGGGGTATATTTTGCTTTGTATCAATCAAACACTCCGGTTCGGGTATTTAAAATTTAATACACTAAGATTGCAATATTTACGAAATAAAGTTCACTAATTCTTCATCAATTTCAATTATTTGGATGAGCTGGAAAGAACGCAATCATTTATAAATGTACCTTGCTATTTTGAAAAAGAAGAGCCAGAGCTGAAAGAAAGATAAAAGCTTTCAAAATATTTTAGTGAGATCATTAACAAGCTTTTAGAAACTCAAGTTTTATACTTTCATTTTAATTATTTATTTGTAACACCGAAGTGAGTTTTATTTTATTGAAAACTTCACGTTAATGAGCGTCTCGAAAACGAGAAAATCCAATTGGATTTGCCCTCCTTCCTTTTGAAATGAACGGGATTTTTCTCTCTATGAGCAAAAGGTTGTAAGATTGTAGGGTGGAGATTTCATGTTCAAGGGTATCTTTTTAGATGATCTCAAACACATTATGTAATTAACCACAATGGTAATAATATACGATTTTCTTTTGCTGAGCAGAGAATCTTTCCTTGAAAAGAAATGTATTTATCATGGGTTGCGTAACCTCGTCCCTGGGACGTTGTGTCATTGTGAGACGTTGTCACAATGCTTCATTAGCGGGGCATTGGTATATACATAACGTTGTCTTCATTTGTACTCATTCGAGTCGATCATACGGCCGCTTTTCCTCCCTCTTAATTAAATACCCAATGACCAAGGCCGACTAGTATTTTCGAGTATGGGCGTATCGGGTTGCTGTAGACTTTATTGAATTCTCCACCCGTGGTTAGTAGCCCGTCAGGCCGACTCTGCTTATCTTAGGTTCGATTCCCCCCGGAAGGCACGCAAATTCATTTCAGAGTACCCTCTCCCGCCCCTTCCCGTCCAATTCGCTGGAAAAGCACTCGGAGAGTCTTGTTCAACAACACAAACAATGACCCCGTACGGGGCTCATTCCTGTAGCGTTGGATCAGGGTCCGGCCAAAAGTTTTCCTCAAGACTGACTTATAACCCTCGGCCTCCCTGCATTACAGGTCAAGCTCCAGAGGAACCTCTCCTATGTCAATTCTGCGAGGACTACTCACCACAACAGGCCACTTTGTCTTGCAATGAGTGTGCCTTTCTGTACTGTGGGACCTGTTTCGACGCATGTCATCCCAGTAAGGGCCCTTTGGCGGACCATACCATAGGGCCCGCAGTAGCAAGGCCTCAAAAGCGTAAAGAGACCAGCATGCAATGCCAGCAGCATAAAGAAGAGAAGCTTGCACTGTACTGCTTTGACTGCAAGGTTCCCGTATGTTACCTTTGTAAGGAGTACGGCCATCATAAGGGACATCAAGTTGAACTGTTGGAGCCAGTTTTTAAGAACACAAAAGTGAGTAAAACACGGTTTACCTGGCCAGATTTCGAACAAAAGCAACTGTTAGGTGAAAAGACGCGAAGAAAAACAAAACGACTAGTTTTCACACATAAGACGTACAAGGATTTTGTAATATGCTCACGAAAAAACAATTTTTCCGGCTAATCTTTCAAACGGAGACAAAACCGCAAAACAATCTTTACCTTAGCAAGTATAAAAGGAGCTATTTAATTGGTTAAACCTGGAAGTGATTCACATAACGGAAACGTTTATTGGAAATGCAAGTTTGCATTACCTCACCGTTAATATAGTTTTTTAAACGGCGTTTTTGAGGTAAACGCTAACCTTATATACAATGAACTGTTTTATTCAAATTGTGTTTTTATTTTTAGGAGGAACTGGCGCGAACATTAGGCACTCTAACAAGAAAGAATTACCACGTTCAAAAGACGCTTCAATCCTTAGAGGGGATGTGCACCATTGCTAAGGTGAGCTGGCATGTAGCAGAACCAAAGGTCTCAGTTTCCGCTTGTCGAGGAGCAAATCAGACTTAAAAGAGCCTAGAGAGAGAAGTCTCAAATTCGACCTGAAAAATTCCATTCTAATGACGTTACTGTACAGAGATTCGTCTATTAAATATAATAAGTCTCTGATTGGTTGTTAGTCAGTTTTGAATTTTTGCGCGCAAGTAACAACCAATCAGAGACGCGGATCTCTGAAGTCGTTACAAAGGAATGTGGTTTATTCGAATCCTGTGAGAGAAGAATTGAGCGCGCGAGCGTAGAAGTCTCATAACTTGGTTCGTAGTTAGGTAAAAGAAGGTAAAGTCTGTATACGAGCCAAGTGGCCCATCAGGCTGGAGCTTATCCCGGTTTCTGTAGCATGAAGCGACTAGGAGTATTTCTACTCCTCCCTGGATAGGATGCTGGTCCATTGCAGGGTTGCCCCGGCATTAAATTCGCCGGTACCCATTTATACACCTGGGTGGAGGGAGGCACTGTGAGAGTTTAATGCCTTGGCCAAGGACACAATAAAATGTCCCCGGGCTGGGCTCGAGCTTGGACCGCTCGATTCCGAGACGAGCGCACTAACCATGACGCCACCGCACCTCCACGGTTCGTAATTAGAAGGCAGGAAAAATAAAACAATTTAAACTCTGTATTTCTGATGAATTTTCAGAAGTCTGGCTGTGACGTGGAGGCTCATGTTAAAAGGGAGTGCGATTCCTTACTTTCCATCGTGGAAAAGAAGAAAGTGGAGTTACTCAAACGAGTCAGTGATGAATATCAAGAGAAACTAGCAGAACTGAACGACGCTATGCACCAGTGTGAACACGTGTTGTTACAAGGCGACGGCTTAGCTGAATTCACACAAGAAGCTCTTAAAGAAGATAACCCTGCTACTTTCCTTCAGGTAAGTGTGACTTGTACAGTACATACCAGTGTGAATGCGCTTGAGATTTAGCAAGCCGGTTTAACAAGAAGTTCAGTGACGGCATACATAACATGTGTATCAGGAACAAGGGAGGCCTCGCAAGACGGCAAAATAAATGTATCGCTAGATTAAGTATGACTGTTAAATCGGTGTAACTAGCTATACTAAAATCATCTTTTCTATGGTTGTTTAGAACGACCATATCAAAGTCACATAGAGTTGGGAGATGTAAGTAATCGCTTTAACAGATGAATTTTTTTTCTTTCTTCTAGACTGCCAGCGCTCTGAAGACAAGGTAAGTAATATATCAAACAAGAAAGCCAGCGTTTGACCACATTTCCAAACAATGAGAAGATAGTTAAAAATTCGACGCGCAGCGGGGTATTTTTGACGAACTCCGAGATGTTTGGATATGTGGTCAAACGCTGTCTTGAGTGTTTGGAATTGATGTATCTTTTCTAAAACTGAGGAGAAAACGGAGAAATATCCTCGTAAACATCTACGCTAATTAAGATCAGGTATTCAAACATCGTCACCGCCATGTTTTCCTTTGTTTAAACTTGATGAATTATCAATAAGTTTGAGAAATCTACTTGAAACGTCTTTTTTTCACATTGTGTCTGCCGTAAACCGTGTAAACGTTAATATAAAATCTTATTCATTACTTAGTTGAAGCATTTCACGTTTTTCGTTAAAACCTCGTGAACACACCGAAAGGTTTTCCGCGGCCGATATCGACCAATCAAACGATCTCATGCTCTCATGCTTTTCAATTTTCAGAAAACGGGTTTCCGATCGAAGAAGTTAATTTATCCCCGAGTTGATTGTTCCTTGCTCTAATTTCAGGTTGAATCTCATGCTCGAAACAATCAGAAGTCTTCCCTCTGCCTCCTCCATTACTCCAACCTTTGATCACATGGCGGTTGACACGTCATGGGAAAGGAAGGTGCTCAAGAAAGTCACGTGGCTTCAAATACCGGGTAAGTGTTTTGTCAGCGGTGGGGATGGAGACTTTGCTTTTAGCAAAGGACCAACCAGTCCCCTCCCCTCCTCACTCGCCAGTTTTAAATCCTTGACGAAAAGAGGACCTTAAACTATGATAAATGAGATAGCGAAATAGCTAAGCATAAGACGGTTTTTTCACATTTGTTGCAGGGACCGCAACACCGCCTCAAATCAAAGGCTCTGTGAGACAACTCGTGACTTGAATTGGCCAATGAAGTCGACTTAACTGTTTGTTTTTGCTTTTTTCGGTACCATGAGAAGAAATATATTCCAATAAAGATTTGGGGAAATGGTCTAAACTGTTGTTAAAATTAGTTACTAAGAAACCGTTGTTTTTTTTTTTTATCCTTTTGTTAAAATGGTAACGCTTTCAAGCGATAATTCACGGGACATTTCTCTGTATTTATTGTCGATGACATCCAACAAACGGACCAGGGCAGCTCGCCTTTAACAATAAAATTTTAAATCTTCAGACAGCCCAAGTTTCGTCTCATCTCAATGTAAGGCCACAAACCGGACAATCCAGCTAGTCTGGAATGCGCCTCCAAGCGCCGTGGATGCCTATCATCTGGAGGCCAATATTTATACGCCTACACAAGCCCCAAACGAAAAAGAACAACGTGAAACTGTGAAGGTATCCCTTGGGACAGCCTGCAAGTACAATCTGGAGTGCCTTCATTACAATGCGCGGGTCACTGCCAGGGTCTGTGCGTCGAACCGAGCCGGGAAAGGACCTTTCAGCAAGGACATCACGATTTACGCGGAGAAGGGTAGACAGATTTCACACCATCCATGTTCCCTCTTATTCTAGTATGTTAGGTGCGGTAACCTGGTGATTAGCGCGATAATAAAATTCCAGATAGAGCACTCCGCGTTTGAGCTTTGGCCGGGGTCATTGCTTTGTGTTCTTGGGGCAAGCCTCTATACTCTCACAGCGCCCCTTTCTACGCAGGAGTATCAATTGGTAATGAAAATTTGTTAGAACAACCTGAATAATATCCAGAGGAGGAGGGGGAAGGTATATTTTTAATGGACAAGCATCTCAGTCCAGGGGAAAAGCAATAATCCTCATTAAGTACCACAGCAAAAGGAAACCAGGGTACGCTTCAGCCAAAGACCTAACCTTTCACTAATAAACCGGGGCACGCTCTAGCTGAATAGACCAAAATGAAGATCTAACCTTTCATTTTACCATGACCTGTGCCCAACAATTTTCCATTTCATTTTCAGGACTGCATTTCACACTGGACCCCTCTACGTGTCCCAAACGGGAGCTGGTTTTCTCACGTGATCTATCCGTGGCCAAGCTGACGAGTCCAGCCATCGCTAGTGTTATGTCCCGCGTGACTTTGTCAAATGGTTGTCATTACTGGAAAGTCAGGATTGACCAGTTTACCGGAGCAAGTAATAACGGGTTCGTTGCCATTGGTGTTGCAAAAGAGGTGGATGATGGTCGACCTATAGGTATGATAAGATGCAATAAAATAATAAAATAAAAGAAAGAATAAAATATTCGCATGCAGAGGAGTCGCGTAAAAATGTTTGGCAGGAATTGAGTAGTTTGAGTAAATAACTCTTTTGCATGCAAACGTTTCATTGTACTTTATTTTTTATCTCTGTTTTCTTCGAATTCGTTCACATTTTTATTTGCGTGCTTTGACTTAATAGTGACGTTGAGCCAACGTCAAAAGTTCATTGTTAATTTTAACAAGATGGTGTCAAGTTCTTCAATTTCTCGCAATGCTTCATTATGAAATTAACCAAAATGTTCTGCTCTTGTATTTTGTTGGTCATGGCTATTTCATTATTAACTCCTGTCCATTATATTTCCCAGGAAATGACGCAAACTCTTTTGCGCTGCAAATTTTTGAGAACACCTCGCTGTGGTGCGAAAATTCCCACAACAGGCTCCAGATCAAACAGAAAGCAAAGGACATCAAAGGAAACAATGTAGCGGTGCTACTCGACTTAGAAAATCAAATCATGAACATATACTGGAATGGCAAGCTACAGACAGACGACAGTCGTCCCGGGGGACCTTCGATGGTGGGCGTGGTTGGCCCTATTCGGCCGGCCTTTAGTATGTTTGGAGGTTGTGTGCAGTTGAGTTTACAGACTGGACTGGAAAGACCAACCACATGCTCCGGTAAGATATGGGTGAAACATAAAAACATTATTGAGTGTGACTAAGGCGGGTTTCGAAGGACGAACTTGAAAGATTCTGTCTCCAAATGTTTTAAAATGCGTGTTGCACGACTAGGTCGGTCAAATACTAATGATGCAGTGGTGAGAGTGCTCGGTTAAACACAATTTCAAGTTGTTGTTCGTTCTCTTCTTCGATCCAAAGAAGCGTTTTCTTTCGGGTTTTTCGAGTTTCTTCCCTTTACAAAAACCAACACTTCTAAACAGTGGTTGAAGATCCACTGCGAGATATGCTACTGCCAATTACTGTATTCATTTACGTATTTAGTTGTTTTATTTCATTTTGGAATGCTGCTAATTATGTAACGTTTTCCCACCTTGGTATTCGATGTCACGAATTGCGAAAAACATTCTGTTTCCGCTCTTATTTTTTTTTTGTTTTCCAGATCCTCCTATAATCCATCTCGAAGAATGCAGCGTCGAGAACACCAAGATCAACCTAGTGTGGTCTCCTCCGGAAAACTGCAACGTGGACTGTTACATTGTAGAGATAGACACACTGGACCGGGAGGGGGACATCCACCAGGAGCGTAACTTTACCAAGGTGTATCAAGGACCGCGCACCAAATACACACTTAGGGGACTGGAGTACAATGTTACAGTCCTCGCGCGTGTCAAGGCGTTGAATACCGCTGGAGAAAGTGAACCGAGTGATGAAATATCGCTTTCCACCGAGAAAGGTACTCGGATTTAAATAAATCTCTATCCCACAAATACGAGAGAGAAAACATACCCATCTCCGTTTGGTATCACTTAGCATCTCCATTCTGGTGTTCGCTTTGGCTCGTTGGCTCTCGTTTTAAAAGTCTTACTTGTGTACTGTGCAGTTTATAATTCCACTAACACTTTATTCTTAGGTGTTATTTTCAAACTGGACAAAGAATCACTGCACGAATCTCTACGCCTCTCTGGAGATCATCTAACAGTAAAACAGACCACCATGGTACATGGCAATGTGTTTGGAACAGCATTCCTTGCTGACGGTTGTCACTTTTGGACCATCAACATCGATAACTTTAAAGGAGAAAATTCTTTCCTTGCTGTAGGTAAGTTATTGACGCGTGGTTTTCTAAATGACCGTGGTAAAATGAAACTTTAATATCATTTAGCCGCTTACAAAGGCTGCAAATTTGTACAACGAAACTCAAAGCAGGAACGCCCAGCAGCTTTCAAGCGCGGGAAAATATGTCGCAAGTGATAAGCGCGGGAAAACGTGTAACATATGGAAAGCGCGGGAAATCTTTTAACACGCGGTGAGCGCGGGAAACATGTACACGCGGTGAGCGTCAGAAAACATGTTACACGTGGTGAGTTCGGAGAAGTTGTAACAAGTTGTAAGCGCGGGAAAACATGTAACGATATTATATTTATCATTTATTGTCAAGTGTGACTGTAAATGGGGTTATAACTGTATGTAGAAATAAAAAAATTAAATAAATCTATTGAAATGGAAAAAAAGTGATACAGTAGTAAGCAAAAGAGGAAAGATGCCCTTGTAAATAATATTTTATGCGTATTTTTACAGGAGTTGCCAAAAAAATTACACAGGATTCCATTCTGGGAAACATATCCAGCTCATACGCGCTGCAAGTGTTCGAAGGCACGACAGCCCGCACTGAAAACTCCAAACATAAAATTCAGATCAAAAGAAAAGCTAAGGACTTGAAAGAGAGCAGCTTTGGTGTTTTTCTGGATCTGAACAAACAGTTCCTAAACATTTACCTTGATGGGGAGCTTCAGACGGACATCAGTCGCCCAAAGGGCCCTAGTTTCAAGGGGCTGAGCGGAGAGTTATGTGCGGGATTGTGTCTTTATGGGACCAAGGTGGAGATGAGTATGGTAACTGGAATAGCTACGCCTTCAGCACCAGGTAGAAAAGTTATTTCATTTGAACATTTGCAAAGAAAAATGTAGCCTGTTCCAGGCTCTCGGTGGTTGGGAACGAGCGAAAATAAGGGCAAGCGAGAGAAAAAATTCTGGAGGAGAGCCTGGAACAGGCTAAGAAAATGAGACTGGAAAGTCTTTCAAAAACACATTGTATGTCCAAATTACTGATAAACCAACCTATGCAGATTCTCTTAGGGCTTGTCACGCAATCTTCCTCCCGACGAACTATTAGGGTAACGAACTAACACTGAACCTAACCCTAATTTCGTGAGAGGGGGCGGGGAGGGGGGGGGGGGGGGGGATTGGGGGGAGGGC
>Ga0126338_10003552_pt1 | contig 10943 bp, 5 predicted proteins | sample OrbCmetagenome_2_FD_92529 | JGI IMG/M metagenome (GOLD analysis project Ga0126338, IMG submission 92529) | Coral microbial communities from Petempiche,Puerto Morelos, Mexico - Orbicella C C metagenome | ecosystem: Host-associated > Invertebrates > Cnidaria > Coral | place: Petempiche,Puerto...
ATGCAGTCTCTTTAACTTGACTTGACAGTATAAAATGGCACTGGGTAGTCTAGCATAAGATACCTAAATCATGGACTACATGTACCATCCCATTCATTTGCAGGAGTGGTGATGAACCTGTGTCCTTTCCTCTGTATTAAATATGCAGTAATTCTTTTTTTTGCAGCAAATTCAGCAGTTACAAGAAGAGCAAGCTTCAAGCAGTGCATCCTGCTCAGGTAAGTACCACACTGCTTAGCAGTTTATTGTGTTCTGCAGCCTATGTAATAGCAGGCATCAGACACCAGTCCCTGAGCACTTGAGGGACATTTGAAATACTGGCAAATCAAATTCCATACCAATGGAATGCTTCATAGGGATTTGTTGCCAACACTGTATGTCTGTTTGATTAAAGAAAATAACAGGAAAATGTAGAATAACAGGGAAAGTGCACAGATCCTTTCTTACAGCATGTCACGAGTACATGGTTTTTTAAATGGAATCTCATTCTCTTTCAAGGGTTTTTACCTGAGGGTACACCTCGGTACATTCTCACTACAAAATTTGCTGTTTAAAATAGGCCTTTTACATGACCCTGCCATATGCTACAAAATCAGCCAGGCTTGTCTTGTCCACCATACCAACTGTCCCATGCTGACAGATTAGTTGGGAGGATTATACAACAGTCACACAAGAGACTGAATTGAAAATTGTTGTGACTAGTAACTCAAGCAAGCAAGCAAGCAGGCACTGGGAATAAACAGCCTGATGATAAGAGCGAAAGATAGTGTCAGGAGTAGTTTGCATTTCTCTTTGGGTTTGTGTTACTTTGCTAAGTGTTTGGTTTAAAAAACTTGCTAACAGTTTTGACTGGTTTACTGGATTGGGTGTGTCCTTTGTGACTGGTCAGAGTAATTACTTTGGTTTTGGTTGTGGTTTTGGTTTTACAACACTTGACTGAAAAGGTCAGCTAAATATTTTTCCATAGATGTATGAGAAACTATAAGGAGACTCAAGACTTTGCCCCTAAAACTCTTATGTTTAGACTTTTTAGGCAATTCGCCATTACTTAAACACCTTGGAGAAGCAGGGTTACTGCATGATGTCTCAGCATTACTGGCAAGGGCTCGCAGTAGAGATGAGGGAAACCTACGAAAAATACAAACTCAAGCAAAAGGTGCGTCTTTACTAAAAATGCTTCTCATATAGGTCCAGTAATGTTTCCTATGTAAATGTTGGTTCACTTGTCCTACTTGCCTCTACAGGTATAAGTGGTACCAACCACATTTTGATTGCTACAGTTCTACTGCACAATGTACTCCTAGTATTTAGCCATACCCAGAATACTAAAATATTTGTTAGTTATTATGCCCTGCCCCCTTGTACTAAATAACTAGCCAACAAAATTCTCTTGTATTCTTCATTTTCTTTAATGGCTTCCTGACTGTTGTCATTTCATGAGTGCAAAAGAGAACTTCATTGACACTGTTCACTCTATTAAAAGGTAGTGGCAAACCATTATTTTTAAAAAACTGGATCACTGAATAATGCAGTTCATGAGTTTCTTTGGCTAAGCCATCATGGTATATGAGCAGTTAAACCATACTCTAAAAATATGGTAAGTGTACGCCTATGGGGAGGTTTTCTTAATAAAACAGTTATTCCACTCATGCTTCCACTCGTATCCAATGCACGCTCATGGGATAATTGTAAAATATCTTCCCCACCCAAGCTAAACAATATCCTTCCTGTACTATACAGAGCTTGAGTTGCCTGTAGCATCATTGTTCAGATCAGTTCAAGTATAGTGAAATCGGTATTAAGTGGACACCTGCGTGAGTCCCAAAATTTTCCTCCCACATTTACTGTAAAAGAAACCTACATTCAGCGGACACCTCTGTTAAGCAGATGCAGCCACCAATATTGAGCCATTTTGTTGCACAAAACCTGCAATAAGCCGACACTTCATGGGCTTTTTACTTCTAAAAGCTCAGCTCAGATTCCTTCAACATTGTTCAGCAATGTTATTTTAAAGCTAAGTAAATTATTCCAGATTGATGCATTGACTGACTGGACATTGTGCTATGAGCAGTCTTTGATCTTACACTGAATTACACTGTTGCAAAAGGGTTGATAATTAACTATTATTGCCTTGTTAGAGTGGACACCCTGTATTAAGCGGACACTAGTGAGTGTCCCAAGGGTGTCTGCTTAATACAGGTTTCACTGTATGGCAACAAAATTGTCATTAACATTTGTAAAAAGAATGGACCAAAGATGCTCTTTCATATCAAAATTCTCACCATTTTTATGTAATATTTGGCCATGTTTTCTTTTCCTTGCAGAGTTTGATGCTCAAATCAGCACCAAATTGAAGGAAATTGAGCGAATGAAACTGGAAGTGTCGCAGCTTAAACTGAAAAGGAAGAGATGTGATAATGAAGTAGACAGGCTCCACAAGAGACTTATGTCATGTGACAATGCACTAAAGGAGATCCCAGGCACTCACACTTCAACAGCTCCTAATGGCATGTGACTTTGCTCAATCTGATGATACTGGTTAAAAGGGCTGTCTCTTGTTATTTGGATTGTCACGCAATTCTTCTTGGACTTAGTGTTGTGTGACAATTGAAATAGTGCCTACTTCTAAATATGTGTATAAAATAACAAAGTATGTTGTAGAAATTTGACACAGAATTCCCTAATTTCCATATTCTTAATGTACAAAGCTCTTTTATTTCATACAATGCAAAAGCCACTACACCATGTAATTTATACGTCATTGGATGATGCAAGGCAACAAGATTTTAGCTTTATATTTATTTAAATGGGGTTGGTAGGGTGCACAGTGAAATAATGAGAAATGCATTTTAATATATCATTAGCTCCATGGGTTCATGATATAGTCCAGTGTCACTACTGTTAATACGTGCTTCCATAACTTTTTCAGTCTTCCTACTTTCCTCCCTCCATGAGGGTTCATTAAGAGTCATATGTTTTGTCAATGTTCTACAAGAAAGTCAACGCGAGGTTTAACTAAGAATTAAACTGTGAGCTTTTGGATTGTTGACAGGAACCGAGAACAAGTAGATGAGACGTCACAAGACTTGTTTCTAAAATATTTACGTTTATGGTAAAAGGCAATGCCTGTTTCTACCCGTCTTACCTCCGGTAAATGTTAAAATAATCGAACTTTTGAGTCGATTTGGTAAAGGTTCCTCAGTTGTGTTGTTTGCGTACCTGTCCAGAGCCTAAACGTCTTATGTTATTTGTCTTGCTAATAATTTGCCGTACAATTCCGAACGAAAGTCTTTATTAAAGGCTTTATTTCCAGCTCAAGAAAGTTGATGTAAATATGAATTCAAAGTATGTAATAAATTTTATTGCTCAAGAAGAGCACTTTAACTGGAAATAAAATAGATTTTTTTAGAACAGGTCTGCTTGGCTCCAAGCTCCCTAAGGTTCCCTAAAAGTCGACAAACAACCTTTGAATGTTCCCGTGCAAAACGCTTAATCAAAGTCTTCGATCGCTTCCAGTAAGTTCAAATTCATACTATCACCAATGTTCCATTGTCTCTGCACCCTCTGAGACCCAGGGGCAGCTAGTCGGGACGATGCGATATTTTCGGGCGACACGATATTCCCCCTTTCCTTCTCTTGATGTAAACTTTCGCCCAAAAATATCTCATCGTCCGGACTAGGTACCCCTGGGTCTCCGAGTATGCTGTCTCTGAAGCATCATTACAAAAGGTGCAAATATCGTTTTTAGTGACACCAATTTTAACAAGGCTTGCATTTCCAGCAAGAAATCTGTATATAGTTTTAAACTGAAAACTGCAATAATTTTGCATCTTTGTAATATCGTTTGCAGTTTTTGATTGGAGGCGATAGCTTTAACTGGCTGGGAAGCATGAGAAATGTGTCAATGGCCATAGACGAATTTCGTGGCGCCCATGGTCTCTTCCCATGTTGTGAAAACCGTCTTTTCCATGATTCTGGGATGGTACTTATGCTAGATAATACCGATGATACCCGATAGGAGTAAGAAATTCACTTCTGATGATCTTCTGATGCTTTTCTAACAATTTACCTCTCAGTTGAAAAAGGGCTTTCAGGACAAGTCAATGTGAGCGAAAACTATATAACAATATTGCTTGGAATGAGGACTGTAAAGCTTGCTTCGTGGGTTTTATGAAAGGGACGAGTCCAAAACAAATGGTTGACTTGCCTGGAACGCGAAATCTTTATTTCTGTCCAAATTAAATAGCCATAAAGCCAGGCAGCAGGGCTTCTTTAGCAAGACAACGCCTCCTCTCTACCTCCCCCTGCCCCCTTCTCCCGAAAAAAAAAAAGATCTTTCAAACCTCGTACTGAATATAGCCATATCAAACATCACAGTAGCCTGTGTGGTTATTGTTAGACATGGACATTCTGTCATGACGGCTTTCGTCTTTAGAAAAGACTGTTATCCCGTGAGAGATATCAAAAAAAAAAAAAGGCAACACAACAAAAGCGGAGTTCCTTATCTCCTTAGGGCAGTAGCTAAAAGTCTCTTGTCTCTATTGCTAGGAAAATATCAAGCCTGGAATGGAGACAGCTAAAAGTTCTGCTCTACGAGACAAGAACAACTTATGAATGACATAGGTGAGGTAAGATTCCTGCTTGAACTGTTATTAGCTGTAGCTTTCGCGCAAGTTGTTCGAAAACAAATTTACTTATCCAGAATTATAAGCTAACAAAAATCTTCTCTCTGATAAGTAAGAATTTAAGATAAGCCAGAGTAAAAAATAAGGGTAAACAAATTTACGAAAATTTTATTGAAGACGTACCATGAACCCGAGATCCCAGAAATACATCACTAACCTCTGATAATGGAAGTCTATTTAGGAAACTTCCCAAGCTTTTCAGTAGTTCATGTTATCCAGCTTATAAAACTTACAGGGCATTTATCTTTCTATCACTAGGAGAACATCAAGCCTGGAACGGAGAAAGCTGGAAAGTAAGAGGCGCTTCTGATGTAGGAGAGAGGGACAACTTTTTAACAACACACACAGCGAGGTTAGTTTCTTGAACGTAACGGTATTAAGCTGTAGATTTGTTGCAAGTTCTCCGAAAATAGAAATGCTCAGAATTGTAAATGGACCAAACATTTCTCTAATAAGTTAGAAAATGATAAGGGCAAGCAAATTTAACGAAATTGTCTCAAAAGCGGACTATGAATGAGAATTCCAGAAAGACATCGGTAACCTGTAATGTCTATTTAGTTGACTCCCCTAGCTTTTAGTTTACGTAATTTACAGAGTATTTGTTTCTCTCTCGCTAGGAGAAGTATGAAGCATGGAACGGAAAACTGAGCTGGAAATCAAGAAACCTCCCCTGGCGTGGGAGACATGGACAACTTCTGAGTGACTTCACCAATGAAGTTATTTTCTTACTTTTTGCAGATTTACTAATCCAGGTTTCGGTAATCAATAACAGCCGGCCAGATGATTATTTACTTCTTTTTCAGCAGTCCCATGAAATATTTTGCTGTGGAAGAAATATGATGTGCCTTACAAAAGATCAAGTTTTGACACAATACTAGATCATAAATAGCGTGCTAGTTCACGCTGATGAAAAGCCCGCGAAATTCAAACCTCTACGTATCATATTTTCCTAAACGTTTTGACATAAATCTTATATTACAGAAAACAATCTTATATTATAGAAAACAATTTAGGAAAGTTCAAGTTTGTTATACAGTGGGTTTCAAACACTCGAAAAGGAGTAAAACAGGTCCTATTTATATTCATGAGTCGTACACAGTGATGGGTGTGCAGCTCGAACTGTGAGCCTGAGTGTTAAATGCAGTCCGAGTAGCGTTGCAAAGCTCAAATAAGACACTAATTACAAGGTACACATGAAAGTAAATACCGCTAGGACTATAAAGTTTTTGCCACCGCCTGATACGAAAACCCAAAAACCCAGTGGGAAAAATGGGACCGTATTCCTCAGCCAAATGCAGGCGCACTAACCTCCGGGGGCTAGAGGTGATATCAGAATTCCAGACCTACACAATGAAAAAATCTTAAAACAAAATTTGAAAGTTCAAGCTGAGATGAATTTATTACGACTGTCAACAACAGCAAGGTAATAACGAGGCAAAGAGAAGAAAAGACAAGGGTGGGAGGAGGCGGGTAGAGAGGTTGAGCAAATCTTAACCGCCCAATACTCGCGGCTAGGTTAGTGAAAGCGCATGCTCTAGAAATCCTACCGGGGGTACTCTTTAAGGGGTAGCGAATGGTCCTTCAAAAGCTCTGGGTCTCGTTAAATTTTAGTCGAATTTCACGGTTCTCGCAGTCTCGCTTTTTAGCGGTTATGTGCGTCTCGCAATCTCGATTTTTCTACGAAGCTGTCTCGGAGTCTCGATTTTTCGCAAGGCTAAGGGTCTCGAAGTCCCAATTCGTTCCTTTACCTGCTTTTATAAATGACGTTTTCTCCGGCTTCACTTAATATGGAATTTCAATGAAGCAACTTAAAAATTTCCCGAGAAAAAGTTAATCCTGACTTCTCCTTATTGTCTTAATTCCACAAAAAGGTACAAAATCTACTGCAACATCCGTTTTGCGCCAGAAAAACAGTTATTTTTCTCTAGGATATCATAACGTAGTGTGTTATATTTAAATTTCCAGTTCCAGTCAGGTCCAAGAAGCTGGCTTAAGGCTGTACAAGCTCATTCTAGCTCTCAACTAAATCTGGGGCTTGAATTTTAAGAGTCTGAATAGTCTGCAGAACAGGCGGATTAGCGGGTTCTAGCGCGATACACGAGCGCGCGCGCGAAGCGTGAGAGCAGGGCGGAAAAAGGCCGAGTACATATAAGTGCCCTGGTGAGAGCCCGCTAATCCGCCTGTTCTGCAGGCTAGAGTCTGAACGTCTCGCGCTCGCACTCAAAACACTTTGAAGTCTCGGTGTCGCAATCTAAAAAGTCAAAATGTCTCGGGCTCGCAAAGAAAAACGCCTGTCTCGCCGTCTCGCAAAGTCTCGCATTTACCATTCGCCACCCCTTCTTTACCGCAGCTAGACATCCCTAATCTATTGTCGTTTCTTCACGTTCTCAAAATATAGTTGCAATTTAAAACGAGGATTAAAAAAAACCTATTGGAATGAGAAGTTCTGAATTTTATTAATTACTACCTGCAGATCGTTGACATTTAAACGTTTTTTCTCAGTTTATTTACGTGGCAATACATTGGGAATTTAGTGCTATATTAATACATCTTTTCATGACTGATAATTTTGCAAATTCTCGTTTCCAGTGTAATTAATTAATGTGTGGCGCTGCTCATTCTCTTCGAAATTAAATGATTTAACAATATGGAAGTCAATTAAGAAATGCTGATCACCTTTGAGCACCAAAACTTGTTGTTTTTAAGCATATTAAGTGATGGTGCATATCAAAGAAACGAAGACCTATTTTCACAACTACTTATCTCGTGGGCGGGTACCCTAGAGGCCTTACAAAGCGCTTCCCGCAGTTTATCCTCCTTGTGAAACTCAAGTTGTTTTACGCTTCCCCTATCTGCTCTATTGAGTCTTTGCACCACTCCCAAGAGGTGAAGCCGCGACAATTTATGGACTAAAGCAACAATGATTTTGTGGTATTCTACCTTAGAAAAAGACTGGAAAGCGAGAAGTGTGCTACTACATGAGTACTTTTTTTAATCCAAGCCCTTATCTCCTTGCGTTTCTGGTGCGTTCCTCGTGAGTTTACCCGTGCGTTCCTTTATACGTTTTCTGGTGAGTTCTGTTGTTGTTTACTCGTAAATTACCTAATAAGTTCCCTCGTGAGTTCCCTCAGATGTTAGGCAGTTCCCCCCCTGAGTTTCCTCGTGAGTTCTCCTGTGAATTCTCTTATGAATTTACTCGTGAATTCCCTCATAACTTCCTTCGTTAGTTACCTAGGGTGTTCTCTAATTCTCTCCTGATTTGCCTTGCGAGGTCTCCCGAGAGTGCCCTGCTGAGTTCCCTCGTGGGTTTCCTTGTTTCTTCGTGCATTCCTCTGCGCCTTCACAAACAAAGTGTTGTCCTTAAGAATCACTAGTGCTTTGACGTAAACACGCACAGTAAATTTTACTCTGCATGGGTGAAAGAATGAGTGAACAAGCAAACGCATGGAGAACGTTGAAAGGGAATGGATATCGGTAAGGAAAACTTACAAGAGAACGCGCAGAAGAAAACGCGCAGAAGAGAATGCACAGAAGAGAACGCACAGAAGAGAACGCACAGAAGAGAACGCACAGAAGAGAAAGCGCAGAAGAGAACGCGCAAAAGAGATCGCGCAGAAGAGAACGCTCAGAAGAAAACGCACAGAAGAGAACGCGCAGAAGAGGACGCGCAGAAGAGACCGCGCAGAAGAGGACGCGCAGAAGAGGACGCGCAGAAGAGACCGCGCAGAAGAGAACGCGCAGAAGAGAACGCGAAGAAGAGAACGCGCAAGGAAACGGGAGAGGGAATGTATGGGGAAAACCCGTAGGGAAGTTATAGGAGTTCACGGGGAAAAGGTATGAGTGAACGCGCCAGGGAAGACAAGAGTGATCGAACGAGAACACCTACCAGGGGACGTGAGAAGTAACGACTTAGTGGGTGAGGCTTTATGGAAAGCACAGAGAACGGGGAGACCTCGTACACAGGACACATGGGAGAACTTCATTACAGGGGCTTCCCTCAGAACATTCCTCTTGCGTTCCTGGTTCGTTCGTCCACTCTTAAGTCTTTCGCAATCTCGTTCCCAGAGCCACCTGTCCCTCTTAGCCAGCAGGGCCTATACACGAGGAAAAGGGGGCTGTGAAGACACTGGTTTGATTGGTTATATTCTTTAACTATAAGATGAATGCCACTTCTGGCCTGTAGTTTGCTCCTCTTTTAAATCGCCTGACACAATCTGTTTAAGGTCTGCAGGTGCTGTTATGGAACAGTTCAACCAGTGGATATTTTCGGGAAGGATATTAGCGTTGAATAAGTGAAAATCTAGCTAACCAAATTGTGTCCACATTCATTAGGCAATGCTAAAGGGAACTAGGCACGGAGTTGTGTTTCTCTCTAAGGTTGGCCGCGGTGAAATCACGAGCAAAAAGTAACGAAAACGCACGGGAAACGGTATTGGTAAAACTAGCAAGCCCAAGGGGAATTCACTGTGGAACTGGGATTGGCATGCCATGCTCTCAGTGGTAACTTAGGGAGGCGGCTTCACCTCACAACCCAGTTGTTCAAAGTTTCAAGTGGGTGACGTTATTCACCAGATAAATCAGTCGCTATCGGGTGTATAATGGTCTGTAATTTCTGGCAAACCAAACTAAGCTATTCATTGGATAGTAATTTTTTAAGGTGTAAAGCGTTATATCTGAACAGCTGAGTCAGGCTACAAGGATGACAAAAAAAAAAAAAACCAAATGAGTGAATTCTATATGCAGTCTTTTTATTGAATTTCCTATAGTAGGGTCTAATGATAATATTCAAAAGCAAAGGCATATTAAAGATTTGAGCAATGGCAACTTAATTTTATTTTTTCGTTGAGTGATAGGGAAAGTGGGAACAAAGAACTCACAAAATCATATTTACAGATCGTATAGAAAATATGCAGAAAAAGTGCGACAGAACTTGTTACTAATATATTGTAAGGCTGTTTAAAAGTATTGCTAGCTAATTAATGTAAAGATTGGTGCTACACCAAAATTTCTCACTTGTTGGTGGGAGTGGATTTAGACGGTGCAACTTTTCACTGCGGCTGTCATACGTGGCTTGAAAGATGTTAAAACTAGTTGTGTCACACTTATATGAGCAAGACTTTGACAGGAAAGTCATAAGCGAGTTGTAGGCTTGACTAAGACCAGACAGTTCGTTTCGCAGGCCAGTCGTAAACAGTTCACATGACACGATTGTTTGAAATATCGTGCATCTGAACCTCAGCTTTGATCATTACAAATGCTGTGGCGACTCCTTACGGCCTCTACCTCAACTGTCCACCAGCTATCCTTACCTTACAAACCTATCAGCAGCTGAGTTGTAAAAAGCTTGGCATTATCTCAGTGTTTTAACTCTGACAACGTAAGATTGTGCTGTGAGCTTATGATCCGTGTAGCAGTGGTCTTTCAACAAGTGTTCCACCATGGCAATCACAGGGGCACATGTCGATATTTGTGGGAAATCGCTACTTGATCCAGCAATGTCGAAGTGTGAGTAGCAAAGTGGCTTGTCTGGAAAATACCATGCTAGATGGACAAAAAAAATCTGTCAATATTGGCAGCTCTCTTATGAAAGAACAAGTCTATCCTAAACAATCAGAAATTCGATTTACACTATAATCACCTTGAAAAGATTATAAAGTATTTTGCAACTAATCTTAATAAACACAAAGACAGCACCAGGAGCGGGCATCTCGTTTATTGATGCAGATCGTTACGTCATCATACAGAAAATACAGCAGTGAATAAACAAAACATTAATAAAGCAAAGTGGAAAGAGATGCCTTGGAGTGGCTCTTGCAGAACTTACAAAATCCTAAATAGCCCACTAACCCTAGGGATTCATGATATCTGCAAGCATGTCTCAAATACTTCTTTATAACATAAAATGGAATATCTATCATGGAATATCTAAATGCTAAAAAGATCTCGGGACTTCTCCTTTTTATAGACTTCGAGAGGGCTTTTGATAGCCTTGAATGGGATCTTATTGCTAAAGCCTTGAATGTTTTCAATTTTGGCCCAAATGTCAAAAGATGGATATCAATCTTTTATAATGGTGTACAAAGTGTAGTTATAAATGGTGGATTTTTGACCAACTATTTCAATATATCAAGAGGAGTTCGTCAAGGTTGCCCGCTAAGTCCTCTCTTATTTATCCTTGCGGTAGAACTACTAGCAATAAAGATACGCCAAGAACCAAGCTGCAGAGGCGTTGACCTCCCAGATGACCAGGTGATCAAA
>Ga0126338_10003553_pt1 | contig 10942 bp, 3 predicted proteins | sample OrbCmetagenome_2_FD_92529 | JGI IMG/M metagenome (GOLD analysis project Ga0126338, IMG submission 92529) | Coral microbial communities from Petempiche,Puerto Morelos, Mexico - Orbicella C C metagenome | ecosystem: Host-associated > Invertebrates > Cnidaria > Coral | place: Petempiche,Puerto...
CTTAGGCAGTCAAAGGGGTAACGCCCGTAGCTACGACAGAGCCCTTACAACTCCGCTTTTGTTCGTTGAGTACAACGTACCCTGGAGCGACTGCAGTATCTTTTTGTTTATGACTTGAACTAGTAAGGAGTTGTGTTACATTCAAATATTGAATCTGTTAACGAAAGGCTTCGCATACCTCGTATCTTCGTGAAGTTCAGTGTTTTCAAAATGGTCACTGTAGTATCCTTTCTCAAATGCACGCTCTGCAAGTTACACTGAGAAAACTAGTCGTACTCTGTCGTGGTCAGCAAGCCAAGGGTGAAAAGTTAAGGTTGTAAGTATCACGCCTTCTTAAAAAAAATAACTTCTCGTCTTTCATGAAACCATGGAAATGACGCTTTCGACTGTCAGAGTAAATCACAGTCTTGTAAACAAATGTCACACGCTTGTCCAAAATGACCTCTATTAAATGGCAATCAAACGTGAATTGATTAAGATATAGTATCAAGGCCGCTTTGGCGACTGAAAAAATAATCCTCAAATTTGGTATGAATTGTGTACTAAAGATTTCTTGGTCAGATTAAGGTAAATTTTATAGAACAACCTTGCGGCAGCGTGGCGAGAAGCAAGATGACAAAATGGTCGCTCTAAACTTCGGGTTGGACAGTCTGGATTCAATCCCTGACCGGGGTCATTTTGTTGTGTTCTTGGGCAAGACACTTTACTCATACAATAGCTCGCTCCATCCTGGTGTATAAATGAGTACTGGCGAGCGAAATGCTGGGGAGAGGGGGAAGCTAATTCTGCGATTAACTACAGTACTTCAGGCTAGCTGTAAAAGAAATACTCTTAGTCACTTCACTCTCTCCTCTGCAGAGGCTCCCTATATGGGAAATTGAATAATAATATTAAGAGGCCTCTGCGGAGGAGAGAGGTCACTTCATGCTACCGAAACCCGAGACAAGCGTCGGTCAGGTGGACCACTAGGTAAGGTTTCAAAACGGCAACTGTATGTCAGTGACGTTTAAGACGTCACTGATATAAGTGCTACAAGTGTATTCGGACGATTGTTTCGCTTTGCTCGTGGAGCTGTTTGTAAATATGGCTCTCCGGTCGCTAAGAGTGAGACAGATTTTTACCAAATGGCTGTTTGGTTTTTATCTGGCAAGTTCAAGATGCTGATAAGTGTACTAAAAGAAGGCCGGCTATATTTGTTATAGAAATAATAAAAATTATAGTTGTTCGACTTTTCGATGTTGCTGACATCATATGTCAAGGTAAAAATGACAGTGTTATCGCGGTGTGAAATTTTCCACCAAGAAAAAGCGCAATATATACGAATATATCCCAAGAAAAAAATGACGTCTGCGTGCTCTGTGTTCTGTTTTCTTTTCCGCATTTTCACACTCCCGCTTTAACCTAGCTTCGTTCATGCTTTTTTTTTGCGCCATTCGAGTATCTTTGAAAACTGAACTGAAAGAAATTCATTCAGGTTTCACGGCATCAAGCAAGGGGCTATAACCTGGCTAAACCAACGATATATTTCAAGGCAACATACTACATATAACTGCGACATTGATACGCATAGCATGTTGCTCACGTTTGGCGATCCTGTTGCACCATCTAACTCCTTTGGACATATTGCAACAGGGAAACCAAACTTGTGCAACAATTTGCGTGCGACAGTATATATATGGGTTATTGACCAAGCGTGAGGTTAAGATGGGTGGATATTGGCCAAGTTCTTTTTTTGCGTGTTCAATGTCCATAAACTCTTTAAGTAAAGAGCGAGGCTAATATCCAATAATCTTGATCGAACAAGCTTGGTCAATAAAGGATTTATTACATGGCTTTCGTGAAAGGTCTGGGACATAGAGGGTAGTCCCGAGCGGAAAAGATAGCACCATCTTGCCCACTCGGGAAGCCAATCACAGCACGGGATTTGACTTATCTTGCCCGCTCACGGCGCTAGCCATATAATAAATTCCGTTATGTTGTGTGATGTTGGGCGTCGAGCAGACGAGTGTTAAGGTGTTAAGTGTTACACGGACAACTTGCAACGGTGATTTCTCGCGCAACTTTGTTGTGCGAAAAATGGAACTCCGTGTAAAGTGATGTTACGCGAGACGATTTTAAAGGCAGCCTTGGAAATTTGGACAATAATGTTACAAGTTTTTGAATCGCTTTCAAAAACTTGCAACAGGTTGCCGCAACGAGATGTTGCGCTAAAAGTCGCCCTGAGAGCCATGTTACACGGCATCGATTTTTAACGCAACATCGTTGAAAATCGGCTTTTGTAAGATGACCTTTACGTGCGTGCACGGTTGCGGGTGCACACGTTACGTGCGTGTATTACGTGCGTGTGTTACATGCTTGTGTTATGTGCGTGTGTTACGTGCGTGTATTACGTTCGTATGTTACGTGCGTGTGACCAAAGAGCATCTCGGCTTCTTTAGCTTAACCCACTGAATCGAACGCTTGTATGGTGAAGAAAGTATCACCCTACATCTAATCTCTTGTACCCTTTAGTGTTGTTCTCGTCCGGTTATTTTCTACGCATGAGATGCTTAAGCAATCAGAATACGATTCAAACACAAAGGCGCTTATTATCTAGGAATGAAATTATTACAACTATCCGCAGTTAAATAATTATAATATCAAGAATTCGTATTTACCCAAGTCTGTGATAACACCGTTGTCGAATGCACGCGGGCACTGTCCCCGGCGCCAAGGCAAGGAAGAAAATTACTATGCTAAGGATAAATACCTGGGTAACTTTCAGGGATATTTGGTGCTGACGAATTTATAGCTGACGGGGCAATTATTTCTGTTAGAGTGGCAGTTTTGTATTCTGTTTTGTATTCGAGGTTCGCCTACGTCGATTTCAATTGAGCAACACGCATAACTAAACCACGCGCTACTAGAGCCATAAATGTACTGGTCCAACACTTTTTCAAAATTATTTCCCCACGAAGGCACTATAACAGTCCCTGTCTTAAACTTGCGAAACGGCTCGAAATACAAAATTTATCATCGAGTTTTTATCACTGATTTGTTTTTCTAACGTCTTGTGCGCATACGAGATGATGTTTGTCGTTTTTTACGTTTCTTTATTACAGAGCACTGAACTTTATTTCAAGTATGGAAGGGACCTTTAGTTTTACCCGCCATAAAATTATGAACTTGTCATTATGTTGAATTATTGTCCTCAAATGAGTCGTGCGTTCGTTATTATTTCATGCGCTGTCATGAATTTTCATTCAAACCACACCGCGTCTCCGTGTTAAAGTTTCAATTTTATAACTTTCTTACGTACCGAATCATTTTTAATAGCCTGCAAACAGGCTCCTGGCGAGGACGGAAAAAAATTCGGCGAGCCCGTTCGCATGCAGGCTGCATCTTGAAGGGCATGTAGCGCTCTCTTCGTCGATGGGTGAACATTATGCGCAATCAGCACTAACTAATGTTCCTCAGTGTTTAAATAATTCAAGAGTAAAAAATTATAAATGATAAAAAGGCATCTTTCTCAGTATTCGGGGAGAAAATATGTATGACAAGGACGGTTAGTTTTCGTGCGAAGATCTTTTGTTAAACATTATGTCGTTAGTCTGCGAACGCTCGGCTGACTCATGTAAGTAGCGCCTTCCAAATGCAGATTGATGTAAATACAGCTTGACAACCTTATCTATACCAGTTATTTTACTCGCTGCTGTCAAGTTTAACAACAGGAAGCTTGGCAGCACGCACTGCACACGAGGCGCGGACGTGCGGAGAGAGGAAACTTAAAATCGTGGGAAAAAAAAAAAAAAACGTTTGAAAAAGGTTGACGAGATCGGTAGTTTAGAATGCGGAAAAATAGATTCTCATCACGTTTTAGAAATTGAGGTTGGTCTAGACTAGCGTTGTGTAATTATTACAGCTGGGAAGATTAGCTACCAGCCTCAATATTGCTTCCAAGAAAGACATGAGCAAGATTTTAGAGCCACGGTTTTGGTTATTCGAAAAATGAAGTACAAATAACAGTGCACGTGTACATGAAGTAACCTCATTGTAACCACTTGACTTTTATTTTGACTATTTTCATAAACAAACGTGTTATGTTCTCCGAGGGCATGCTTATAAATGCCAGTCAATATCGGTGCGGAAATATTCAGTGTAAATAAACGAAGAGCTCACTGAAAGCGTTCTGTTGTCAGCACGATTTCGTTATTCCCTCGCTGAACATTTTCTTATTTCTGGGAAAAACGTCTTCCAATACACACTGAATTCGATAGGCAAAACTTCCCCCCGCCAAGTTACTGATAATAATTATCGATTTTTATTTTCAGAATATTTCTGTTTTCTTTAATTTTTCAATGATAAGTTCTCATGGTTACTGATTTTCATTTTTACTTTTCATTTTTTCCTTCTTTTTTTTTTTTTTACCTTTTCTGTAACTTTGGTTTTGAGAATGTAGCGGTAGATCAAGATAGTTAGAGCTTGCTCTTTAGCTCACAGATTTGTTTTATCAGTCATCGACCGCTGCCGACTTTGTAATGTTGTGTTAGTACCTTGACTAACTCTTATTCCTAGCTGCTCAGTACCTGAAGTACCTGAACTACCTGTTGATATTTTTCACTTGTAATCGATCAGAAAATCACTGGTCACGTAAAAAAAAACAGAGAAACCAAACTTTTCCATGCAAATTTTTTTAGTCACTTGCTTCGAGATGTACTTAACCTGGTAAACAGTGAAGCTTTCGTTGTGTAGTTTTTTTCAGCCCGTATTCGTTTGGTTATCATTGACAAACGAACGTAGGCTGAAGATGTTTTGAAGTATAAAAAGCATCGTCTGTATAGGTTCTTGCGAGAGCCACTTTACATTAATTCATAGTACCTATCTACCCACAGGATTGCACAGAAATGGGACCAGCGGAACTTTCTCGGCTGGCATTGTTGAGTCACAGGATAGAACCAAAACGGCTTTAGTTTCCCTTAGACTCACCCTCAACTGAAATCAGACACCATTACGTGTGTAAGTGAAATGAAAGTAGAGCTTTCATTTCTTGCTGGCGCTACGGTAAATCTGCTGGTTAAACACTACTATGGGACCATTTAATTGAAAGCTATTATTAGCAATACTTTCATGGTCTTCAGGTCTCTACAAGGTGGCAATGGTTGTGGATCTTATCTGGCTTTTGCACGTTGTGAATGGGACTGACCGTTTGGGTCAGTTGAACTAGGTGGCTAGCTTTAACTTACCATCTAAAGATTTGTTTTGGAATTGGTTTTTTTGACTTGAATTAGCGATTAATTGTGTTAAACACAAGCATTAAATAAATAATCTGTGGACGTAAGCGAGAATTCACACTCTACCTCGGAAAGACGTTCCAAAGTAGTCAATGCTACCGGCTTGCTCCTATTCTACAATCAGTATCACAATTGAAGCCAGAGAGAGTTTGTTTTGTTCCAGTCTGCAAGAGTAAACAACACACGATTTTTTTATTATTAGTAGTATGATTATTATTCTCGCATAGGGTTGAAAGTTAACGTTTAAAGGATTTGCCCTCTACCAAAAAACAAAAAACAAAAAACAAAAACAAAACAAAACAAAACAAGAAAAAGAAGAAAATAGTTTTCTGCCTAAAATGGAACCATGGCAACAACGATATCGCCTTTCAGACTAAAAATCTGTATTCACTTACTCTTGAGGACGAGAAAAAAGTGCTTGGCTTTCGTCCTAGTTTCAGTTCTGTCGGTGGAATTTTCTCCGCGAAACTCGACCAGAAAACCGTCTAATTGTGAACTTCTGACGGTTTTTGAAAGGCTGCTCGTCTATCTAGTCGTCGACTCAGGTAGATCGTAAACGGAGGGGATGGAGTTAGGTTAAGTGTGTGTCAGGCCAGTGAGCTATAGAGCCGACCTTATCCTTGTTTCTGTAGCATGAAGCCACTAGGTGTAGGATGGGATGCTAGTCCATCGCAGGGTTACCCCCAGAATTAAATTTGCTGATGTGTGAAGTGGAAAAACAACACGCATATTGTGCGCGTTTTCTTTACGTTTTGAGCCCTTTAGATTCACTTCTTTTAAGGGTGGGATGCTTAAAAACCTCAGAATACAATTCCTGCGAGCAAAAAAGCAACGCTGATCCCAATGAACTATGACAATTAAAATTAAAACTACTTGCAATTACATAAGTTATTATTATATGCCTGGATTTATGGAAACAGTGTTAACGAAGTCGCGTCCTGCTCAAGCGTTTTTTGTCTCCAAAGTAGACGATGTAAAAATTAAAAGGAATGTTAGTCTTTTTTGCCTCCACGCTCCTATCTTCCTTTTCCTGCTCCTTTCTCTCTGTGTTTTGTTTTTCTTCGCTTGGAGTGAGTTTAAGTGAATTTAAAGTGCATATGGGTGATTTAATTCAAAGTATTGACACGATTTACATAAATCCAGTCATATATATGAAATCGTATTTACCCAAGTCTGTGATAATACTGTGCTAGACAAACATATGTCACCGCCAAGGTAGGAAAAAAGTTGTTGCGCTCAGGAAAAATGACCGAGCGATTTTCAGTAAAAAAATGGGCGCTTAACAATTTATAGCTGACCGAGCAATTATTCCTATGTCAGTAGGAGTTTCGGTTGGAGTTCTACGTAAGAGACGTCAATTAAAAAGACACAAAGCTAAGCCTCGCTTTCTCATTAAGATTTCCCACAAGAGGACGTTCATGACAATTTCCATGTGAAACTAGCGTGGCAAAGTGCACAGATTGTCATTAAATTTCAATGGATGATTTCTCATTTGCTTGGGGTTTTCTTCGTGTATGTTTTATTGTAGGCGTATGTGGTACTTTTTTGTTGTTTTGCACGTACGTGTTTCTTTGATAACTGTTCATAGAGTTTACCTTCATTTTTTTATAAGGGCTTCTTTACCCCTGTAGGTAAAGATTTAAGCTATTCGTTTTGTTTTGTTTTTTTTAACGGCGAGAGAATAATTCGTGTTTTATATTATTGTTCGACAAAAATGAGCTATAATTTCGGTATCTTTAAAATGCCTTGCAATCAAGTTACCACCTCTGCTACATATTTCAAGCTTCAATTTTAACCTTTCAGCGTACCGGATGCTTTTTGCAGAGTGTGTGGAGCTCTCTTTGTATTTTGGATGAAAGATTTCCCCATTCAACATTAAATTGTGTCACTGTTTAATGACTAAATATTCGTAATTAACCCACGGTATTTTTCTCTATTGAATTTTAAAGGTAAACTCAAATTAGCTTCATGTTTAACGATAATATATCTCGCCTTTCGAGCCACGCCAAATTTAATAAACTTGAACTTGAACTTAAACTTGAGGGTAAGCTAATTTGTCAACAATGGGTATGTATGTAAATTTCCCACATTCGATCCGGTAATTTATAGACTTACAGTTTATAAGCACTCTTAAACCCGTGGTCTGTAAAGCAAATATTGCTTTAAAAGTGGCCTTCACGCAGATAGAAAAACAAACTTGTTTAATTAACAAAGCAAGAGTCTATAAAATTCTTCATATTAAAATTTGTGTAAGCGAGGGACCCACACGTGGAATTATGCCACAACATAGCAATTCAAGCGACATCGTATGTTTTTTTTAACTCAGCCACATGAAGCAGGATGTTAATTTATGACCAATACTTCCGACATTTGACCATATAAGGTCTCAGCGGTTGCGCAAAACATAATGTACTATTGCGTGACTTGAATCGTTCCTGTCTGGCCACATCCGGTAAACATGTTCCTCTCGAACTCAACAATATCAAACAGTACATATTTAATTATAGTGGCATTGTTTATCATGACGTGAAAATGAGCCAGGGTTGTTAAAACACAGCACGACTGCATCCGCCGTTTGTACGCCGGACTGAAAAACTGACATGCATATGGCTTGCGGGGGAATCTGAATATGAACACCAACGAAAAGCTAAACCTGCGAGCCGAAAGAAGGTTGCATTGGAAAATAGCTATCTGAATCGGTGTCTTTCGTTTCTTACGTTAGCAGCTGAATTTGTTTTATACTAGTTGATTTAGTTTAGAATCTGCAGTCTCATCTGTGCCATAAACTCAAGCCTTGCTCGCCTTAGAATTAGATCTGAATCGTTGAGAATAAAATTACCCTCGATCACTACATGTTGGTAGCACTGACAGCAGCTCAGTGTTTTCAATTCTGTTCTTCCTTTATTTCTTCTGCCGTTCTAATATACGAGGTTTCGTGTATTTTCTCACATATTTCCTCGACCTGCTGTTCATCTTATGTCTGACAGAGGGTCATCCCTCGTACAAATGCGCAAATTTTAACCACATGCAGCTGTACTTTGTACCCTCTGGGCGAGAATAAACTGTCTTCCGCCATACACCTTCACTGAGCTGAATGTTAGACTTTTTTTAGGAGCTTTAGCTTATTTTGCCTTAGATTTTCTTTCCAAATCAAATCTTGCGAGACAGGCGAAATACTTGGGATTGATATAATATATAATTAGTTTCAGTCGTATAATGCTGAAAAGAGATATATTTTATATTTTAATAATTTACAGGCGGTGTAGTTAAATTGTCCACTAACTTGAAACATGTTTTGGAAATTAAAAGTCCATTGAAGTCAGAATTTAAACAATTGCAAGTGTAAAAATCTGTTTTCCTAGTTTTTTTAAATTTGTTTCGTGTGTGCAAAAACGTTTATTTTAATAATAATTATCGAAGTTTATTTAATGTATACAGTTTAAATAATAACGCTGAAAATCTTTTGTCTGTAAAACTAAGGATCCAGTATTCTGTAGTCGATACGTAATTATTTTAACTCGCTGGTTTTGCGGTGTAAAACCGTGTTTTAAAGTAAAGATATACTGCGTTATTCAGCGGGGGAAATCTCTCATATTTTGAACATTTTTCTGTGCAGGTATTACAAACATCGTCAAGGCTGAAATAGTACAATTTGGAGTCAATTGCGGTTTTCAGACAATACGTTACTTGAAGGGTTGAGGTTGTCTTTGTTTGATAAAACTGTGTAAGTTGTTTGTCGCTTGTTAGTAAAAATTGGCTATTTAGCAGTTGTCAGCATATTGCGCAGGTTGGAAGACTTTGCTTTTAGTTACAATTTCGACCCATTTGTCTCTCAGATAAGAGTCGTGGTTGTTCAATAAGGATATTGTGATTGATACACGACTCTCCAACAAAATTAACATGAAATGAAGCGCTCTGACGTCGAGCAGCTAATAACCTTTTTTCGACGTGGGTTGTCCATCCACAACGAACTGGAGTTTGGGAACGTTAGTTCATTCAGGGGAACCATGTACGACTGAACCGGAAAAACCCGCGGGGAAACTCCCTCGAAGCAAAGCAACAGAATAAACAGCAAAATCAACCCACATATCACATATATGACTCCCCGCCGGAATTAATCCCGGGCGGGATAAGTGGGAAATGAGTCCTCATCCCTGCTCCCCCAGGACCATTTTGCCAGTTCATCTCAACCCCCTGTACATATTCGCCCCCATAAGATCATCCTTTATTATTGTGCGCGCTGACTGTTTTAAATTCTGCCCGGCGATCACGTCTCGGCCGTCGGCACGTTAACTGACAATGCGAAGGAGATGAGAAATGAAGAGGCAAGGATGATTTTAATTTACCTCTACTAAAAGGACTCTTCGTAGGTTTATCGAGCGCTTTATCCAATAAAAACACTCGTTACGATAGATTTTTTTTTTAGTGGTAGTGCACGCTGTTACGCACTCCATAGGGTGTCTTCCGCTGCCCTGCAATCCTACAAGCACGAAATACTTTGTACTCTTTTTTTTTTCGGAATACTTTTGTATTCTAAGTTCTGCGAAGTAATTCACGTAATTGTCAGTTGGAGAACCACAATTCTGGTCGTATGATTAAGGCTTAATTAGTCCTACACGATGTTATTAAAATATTTTGAACTAATAGACGCTGTTTTAGGTTAGTGTTTACACAAAAAAAATGCTTATAAGTTTTACAAGGAAAGGTGTTCTAGCAGTGCTAACTTCACTTCCTCGGAAGCCTGTTGCTCAGCAGTTATTGTAACTGAAGCTGCTGTTATTGTAAGTAAAACAAGTGTTTCTTTATTGTCAGATATCAGAGTTCATAATTTCAAGGAAAAGGTGTAGGTTTGTTTCATGTTGCATGGGAGTAGAACACATTCATAGGATAAGCTAGAATAGAATACATCTTGTTGATTTGTGAACATTTTATGAGTATTTCATCTTAAGATATTCTAAGAATCTCGATTACTTTACCACCTCCACCTTTGCAAACCGGTTCTGAATGGCTGTACGCGCAATAGTCAATTGGTTCTTCAGAAAAATTTTCGTCGAATTTCACGGATCTCGCAGTCTCTTTTTTTAGCGGTCTTACACGCACACATGACTCACCACAAGTAAAAAATGAAACATTTGTCGTTCAATAACTACATTCAGTGTACATTACCTCAGTTGCATCAACGGTAATATAGGGTATTTATTTTCAAGCATTTGTCGACTCATTTTAGATCAAATACCTCTTTACGTTTTTGCAGTTTTCTATGAAACGTGATCTGGTATAATAATTATCGTGAAACGACGGAATTGTAGGTCGTCGTGAATCCCGATTTATGTTTCAAAACGTGACATAAACGTGATTGTTATCCGTGAAACGTGATCGTCCTTCTATCACGTTTAAGTGCGCCCATGGGCAAATTCCCCGGGGTGGGGACACATAAGCTGTCTTGATTGGAGGCGCCAAGATGGCTGCCACGATTTATGTTGCTCCTAGATTTTTAGCCTTCGTATCGCTGTTCATTGTTGTTTGCAGTCCCTTGTACGTCCAACCATTCTTTAATGGCAGCATCTTGCCAGTTTGGTCTCTGGTGAGAACCGGCCTCAACTTTCCATCGCCATTTGGATGTTTTTATCGATCTTCTAAAGGAATGCCACGTCGACCTGTTTCTTCTTGGC
>Ga0126338_10003554_pt1 | contig 10940 bp, 3 predicted proteins | sample OrbCmetagenome_2_FD_92529 | JGI IMG/M metagenome (GOLD analysis project Ga0126338, IMG submission 92529) | Coral microbial communities from Petempiche,Puerto Morelos, Mexico - Orbicella C C metagenome | ecosystem: Host-associated > Invertebrates > Cnidaria > Coral | place: Petempiche,Puerto...
CAGCGCTTGTTTTAGCATACTTTTGAGCCAAGTGCAGACATTCTGTGCCATGCTCAAAGTCATATTCTGTACACTGCAAATTTAGCCAAATTAAGACATAATTACATAAAATCACGAGTACTTTTGCATAATAATTATTGCAATAAATGCATGGACATTTCTGTAGTGTTAAATGTGAAATACATAGTTCAAAAAACCTGATACTGTCGAAACTCTCTAATACGGACACCGAAGGGACTGAGCGAAGTGTCCGTATTTGCATTTGTAAATGTAAGTTTTAAAAACTTACATTTTGACATGTTCTGGTATTGGTATCAATTCGGCTCAATGTTTGTGTAACCGCAGACAGGAAATGGTACATACCACCAATTATCAATACCTGGTCCCCGAAGTGTATGAATTTGCTCCCTAGGGCTGAGATTTAGGGTCCGTTGTCCGTTTTAGAGAGGGTCCGTATTATAGAGGTTTTTTAAGAGGAAATGTATGAAAATGTTGTCGGTACACAGGAAACTGTCCGTATTAGGGAGGTGTCCGTATTTGGGAGGTGTCTGTATGGAAGGGTTCGACTGTATTGAAAATTATAAAATATTGATGAAAGTTTTGTTTCGTACATTGTGATGCATAAAAAAATGTTTACATGCTGTCAGGGATGGATATCAAACACAAAGACACTGAGCCCAAGGTCTATATATGCAAAATTCACAGGAGAGTGCAGTTTACAACACCTTACCACCCACCCAAGCACCCCTTCCCGCAAAAAAAAAAAAGAAAAACGGTTGCTGTGTCACTCCTTTACTTCCAGCCTTGTTTGGTTATCATGTTACTAAGATCTATCACCCTTTAAAAAACAGTCCTGAGAAAATACACGCACTGATTGGTTAAAAATCGTGTTTCTATTAAACAATTAGATTATGAACTCGAGATTTCTATCACGCATAGGAATCAAGAGCGAATAATCTAATTATTGTTTTAGCATAAATCTACTAGCCGTTCAAAACTTTATCTAAATCCTCTTCACAGACGCTTTGAAAACGTCAAGAAGCAGCCGTCATTTCGTTAACAAGCGCACACTGCTATGCTACTCACTATCTAGTGTGTGCAAGGACAGAATAGCTCGTGTGACTGAATGATGACTGGTTTGTAACACACCTCTTTGTAGGCTTTTTCAATGATGTCATACTGAAAAGCTTGTGGCATTTCACTTGATCTGAACTTTGTTCTGTATACCAAGGATACACTAAAGGTCAGCAGGTACACTCAAATAACCATTCACATTAACTTTAACCAGCACCATATGAAATTATAACAACAATAACAACAACTTTATTACGACTCACATATCTACAATTTTACAGAAATACATACACACACTTGGTAATCCACAAGATCTAAATCAATAGCATGCGGTGACATGCATCCATGTATCTCTACTATGCCTGTCTTCCATAATATTATATGTGAAAAGCTTTCACCATTGAGAAGAAAATCCTCGTCAATTTCAAAAGTATAGAGAATGAAGGCAACAATCTTCACTACATTTTAAAGACAGAATAGAGTAAAATAACAAAGACAGAATAGAGTTACGTCGAATCATGTAAGACCAATTTATTGGATGTTCAAAAACCAAGAAAGACATTCCATCATGAGTCTTTCCCGAAACTTTTGTTTGTTATAAAAGTGAGGTCATTCACCTTTACTTCTAATCAATTTGTGCCCTTTTAAAAAAGCAATACAAAAATGCATCAATAAATGCAAATTATTTTATTTATGTGGACATTACATTACCTGTCGAGTGAATGATCCAAAAATCCGTCAAATGACTGTGCTACAACTGTCGACGACAGTGGCCTGATGACACCAGCTGCCTGGAACACAAATCAGGATAAGGGGGTCACAAGTGACTTGCCTATGGTAGATTGTTACAAACTCAGTGTGTTACTTACTCCATGTTTCTTAGCAGCTTCAGTCACACTCCGTAAAGTTGGTTCATCTACAAATGGCCGAACTGCATCATGAAGAATTACCTACAATAAAAGGAAATAGCAAAAATAGTTTAATAAACTCAAGGACTGCCATAAGGATCTGATTTTAACTCCAGGCGTTGTAACAACGTCGGAATGTCCTAAAAGATAAAAAGATTTACGAGGACTTCGCTCGAAATACTGATTTCAAACACCAAAGACTAAGTATGATTCCAACGTGATTTATTTGTATTAGCTGTGATTTGATGTCCAAAACCGTCAAACTAAAATACAATCGAAAACCTAGTCTAAGCGACACGAAAGACTAAAACCAAAATAACCATTACATAACACGAGCACATATTAAAATACGCGAGCGCGAGGAAATCTAAAATACAACAGTTGACCAAGAAATGCAACGAAAAGGGCAAGGAAGGAAATACACGCTTAACGATTGTCCTCTCTGCCTGAATACACAAGTCGCAAGATAAACGCAGTAACCTTCACAATAAGCTCTCTTGTGTAAAACAACTATCGCAAAACGATAACGCACGAGGTCTGACATATGATATCGAAGCGTTACCAATACGCAACAAAGACTAATACTTAACAGAGAATAATACTTAACTGAAAATAATACATAACTCGACAACAATTACACTGAGTAGCAGACCAAAGCCAGTTGGCTACTTTGAACTGAAACCCGTACCATATATATGGGTTATTGATCAAGTGTGAGGTAAAGATGGCTGGATATTGGCCAAGTTCTTTTTTTGCGCGTTTATGGACTGAGACGCAGTCAAGGTCCATAAACTCGCGAAAAAAGAACGAGGCAAATATCCAGCCATCGTGACTGAACAAGCTTGGTCAATAAAGGATTTATTATATGCCTATCGGGGGATTTTTTCTTGCAGGACACAGCGGGTAGTCCCGAGCGGGCAAGATAGCTCCATCTTGCCCGCTTGGGTAGCCAATCACAGTGCAGGATTTGATCCATCTTGCCCGCTAGCCATATAATAATTTCATTTATTAACATCTAAAACAGTTTTTAAGCCCAGTTAACAGATTGGAAACAATTTCAGGGAGATATGTTTTTACGCTTATGTTTTGTGTAGTTTGAGATTATTCAAACTCAAAACAGAAGACTAAACAATGTAAACAGAAAACTTCATGGCAAAGTTACAAAACTCAAATAAAAATTCTTGGTCATCTTGGGTTTGCTTAATTAATGGGCTTTCAACAACTCAGCCCACAAGCTCCGCTTTTAGGCTTGGCTGAATCTATTTACCAGTACTCAAGTTATTAAGGATTCTAGGATGTGGCTGTAAAATCATAAGCCAGAATTTATAATCATGTTAATCAAAATCACATTTCCAACCAGTATGATATGATTTCTTGAGAATGTTATTATAAATAAATGAGTTTGAAAATTGCATTCAGATATTTCAGTGTTGACTACAGTCTCGTAACTCATTACTGTTTCATAAAAGCAACTTATCAAAGTATGAGCAAACTGTTATGTTTAAAGTCTAGTTATTACCATTTTACACTTACCACAGTCGGCGGACCTCTCCCATCTGCAGCTAGAGCTTGAATGCCACACCATATCGACCTGTGTCTAAGATACCAAAAAAAGTGAGTGAGGTTACAAAAAGAAAATTAAAAAAGCTGTCATCTCACGATATGGTGGCTGACAAAACTTTTTCAGAAGTGACGAGATGAAAAGATGGTCAAAATGGCCTCCATTCAATTTGGAAAAATGACTACAGGTTTTGGGCTGTTTTGAATTCTTTAATTTTGGTAGAAAAAATTCTTTTTTTCTTACTGTTTTCTACAAATATTTTCTATTTTAGTTAGCCTTGTGTTGTCCTTTATGATGTCCTCTTGGAAACTTGCTTAACCAGTCTCCTAGAGTACAAATGACACAGGATACTTTGCACTCATTTTGTGCATTGTGTGATATTTAGTTCACCCTTTACTCCCTAAGAGTGCCATTTGGCACACAACATCATAACTTTGTGAATAAATAGATTTCTATGACTTTTTGCCATAAAATTTTTCTTGCAAAGATCTGCTCATTGAAGGCATAAACTTGTGACCCCCTCCTATCTAAGATATGGTTGACTGCCCCCATAACTTTACAATTTCTTTTTTGAGATGCACATGGAATACAAGACTTGTTTCACATCAAGCTATGTACTAAGACCTGCTAAATAAGCCACAGTTCAGGGACATACCTATGATATTTGAGAATTGATACATGTTGGAAGCTTTTCATTTTCACATTTCAAAACAATTTCTCTCAAAATGCCTACCTCCTTCACAGTTGCTGATGTCAGTTCTTAAATAAGCTGATCAGTGGCTTTCAAATGGTATATTGTACACAGGCAGAGAGCCTTTATTTGCTGATTTAGGAAAAACTGTCATTTGCCTTAGGGGGTAAAGGGTTAAGCTAAATAAAAACTACCAGTATGCTACCTACCTCCAGCACTTGGCAATCCAGTTTTGAAGTTGTGCATGCTATCCCTTCAACAACAATTTTTCTGAGGCATTTGTTCAAATAAACTTGCTATTTCTAATGTGTCTAATTAAAGGAAATCAAGAGCCACTAATTACTTTGTACTGGGCCAATGAAAATTTAAGGATTAATTTTCAGCCCTGAGAAAAAGCTAGTGACAGTTTCATATAAAACATAAATGCCACTAAAACTCTAAGGGGAAAACTAAATTTCTAAACTATTGATGCTCAAAGAGTATAGTGACTTTACAAAAGCTATCTCAATCAATTTAAATTCATTTCAAACTAGATTTCAAACTAACCTAGTAGATCCTCCACAGATAAGTCTGACTTTGTGATGACAAAATTCACTCAAAATCTATAGAGGAGAACAAATGAGAATGTCAATGTTGAAATTTGTGCTTTATTTTTGACAGACAATATGGTGCTAAAGAAGAATTTAAATAAGAGTGGAAATCATTTTTTGTGCCTTTCTGGGAGAGCAGTACACTGGGTTTTCCTCCCCATGTGCTGCTACCTTGACATGGTGGGGAGGCTTGCATCTGTCAGTGACCCTTGTGCACAGTAGCAAGAATGTTCAACCAAGTCAGGAAGGGTGCAGGGTAGAGGCCAGACTACAATCAACACCAGAGCTCAAAATAACAGCCGGTCAACGGACAATGTACGGCCAGAATGGTGACTTGACCGGCCAAAAACTTCACTCGCTGGTCACACCATGTTGAGACAGTCACATTGTTCATTCTTGAATAAACAATCAAATCCTCAACTGTAAATCTTTAATCTCTTTTTTATTGTGGCCTCTCACACGAAAACATACACCAACGGGTATCTGTTGGAACGGCTAAAAATTGATCGCTTGCTGTTGCATTCAAGATTGATTGGAATGCCATTCAAACAGTTGGGGTTATCTGTTCAGAAAAATATTTAGCTGTTCAAACAACTGCTGCTATCCATTCGAAAAAATTTTTTATCTTTTAGGACGGCAGCGGTTTTCAATTCAGAATTCAAAACTTTTCAGCATTTCGAACAGCAGAGGTTTTCCGTACGGCAAAGAATGTGATCAGATTCAGCTTTTTGTGACACTTAAGATTTGCCCAACTGTCATACTTTTGTCACAGAGCATATCTCTTTGTCGACGTATATTTCAAAGGTATTGCTCTACAGATGTCAAGATATTTGTCGTCTCTTTCACCTTCACTGCACAAAAATCGACATACAAGATGCCAAAACAAAACTTTTCGCTAGACACTATAGTTTCCAACTTAGACACCATGGGACTCTGGGACATCAAAACATGCCTTTTGCAGTCTGCTTTGTTTCCGTGAAGCCGTAAATGTAACATTGAGCACGAACCCACTATCTAATTTATAACCAACCAATAAGTTACTGTTACAATACAGATGAAAATAATTATGTACCAACAAAAAAGCCGAAGGCCTTTATATCAGTACCTGTACCTGTAAAGTTACTTTGTTTGCGAATGAAATTTCAGACACTCTCAACTCGTTGCTCGGTAAAATCTACCGAATGATGGTCATTAGTTCTTCGTGAACGAAAACTCTCCCTAATATGACTACAACAGAGTTTAGATTTTTTATGGCTTACACTTTAGAACTTAATTTTGGTCACATCATTAAGAAACTTCCCAACACTTGTTGTTCAACTGTAGCCGTATTCGTAGTAACGCAATGATTTGTTGTGCGTTTGCACGGGTGAGAATTGAGGAAACAGAAACTTCTTCTTCAGCTATATTTGTTTACCCAGCTATTTCTGAAGTCCAAAATTAGGATCTGCTGATGCATGTTTGGTTTCATTTATGTTTTGACGGACATAAATTCTTTGTAGAACATCAAAACAACGGCTTATGGAATTCAATATGCCGATCAAAAAATTCAAAGTTTCATAAAATATGCATCCGTTCCATACTTTTTCTTTGGCAGGTGGCAAGAATTCCAGTGAAAGCGTGCCACTTAATTGAGCTGCTGAGCCCTGCCAAGGCTATCTTTGGTTAAGTTTTAAGCTTTTCTTTGTAGTAGGTCAATTTTTAAACAGTCTAGGAATGACTGGAACAAACAAATTATATTTGTGGGTTTCATTAGGCGAACATTACTTAAGGTGATTCCTTGGTATTGCATTGTGCATCCCTACTGTGCATGATTTCGTGTCATTAGCACGCGCATATGAGCGCATGCACATACAAAATGTAAGAGATTTCCCTGAAATTAGCTCAATAGCAAAACAGATGCTCCTTTTCTCTTAAACGAGCAGCATGACCCTCACTTTTTATTTCGTAATTTCAATGAGAACAATATCCTTAATAGCTGAGAAAAAAAGTAGCAGAAATCTATGGCTATTGGCTAATCTATTTTGGCAAATGAAATAAATACTACTGAGGAAGACATAACGGGCCCAACAACACATGTCCAAATTATATTTCCTTTAAAGGATTAAAAAATGCAGGGTATTTGAAGACATTTTTCCTGAGACGTAGATAAATAAACAATCAAAGAAAGTCAAACTCTGTGTGATATACCGCGCTACATTAAAAAATAATTGAGCTTATTTGTTGTGCATGGAGATTACCACAAGTCGCCTAAATAACCACATTTAAAGGTAAAGGTAAAGTTTATTTAGCCAGGGTGGCCCATTCAGCGACGAGGCTGATATCAAGAGGCGCCCTGGACTAAAAATATAATGATTAAAAATACAAGACATCGTGATAATTTAAAAATACAAGATAAAATTTAAAAATACAGGATATAAATTTAAAAATACAAGTAATAATTAAAAGTATAGAGTCAGCTTTGTGGCGTGAAAACAAGCACGGTGACCCCCTCTTTTTACTACGTTTTTAATATCTCCTTGTCCTGTAACAACAGCATACCAAGTTTCATCGGAAACCTATGGCGGGTTCTTTAACTAGGGAATTACCTTCATATTTTTTAAAAAAATATCTTGACCAGTCAGAAACAAGATGTGACTGAGCTGAAATTACTTTGGCTAGTCAGCATGACTGGCCACGGTCCAAAAATTATTTTGAGCCCTGACACCTGATCCTCCAGGTTGGGGGTTGGGAGTGGCGCTAATGACTCCACCCCGTAAGAAACATTCTGTTACGGAAACAACCATGAATGCTACAACAACTTTGGACCATGTTCATGTAGTGGACTTGGGCCAGCCAACTAGCCATGTGACTATCTCTGATGAAAGCCTGCTTTGGCCCAAAACCCACATCCGCCTAGGAGCCTGGAATGTCTGTGCCATGTTTGAGACATCAAAAATGGCACAAGTCATCAGCGAAATGTACTGTAATGGCTAAGCTAAAAGAGATGGGCATGACATGGGGCGGGGCACAACATGCTGTAAAGGACCCATCCCACTGGAAACATTGTTAAAGCCTTATGTCCCACCTGCGATGAAGAGGAGTACATAAGTGAGTAAATACACTATGTTTTCCCCTGAGGAGAAGTTGAAGGAGGCACACATTAGGAAAGTACCTAACCCATGTCTCTTGGCAACTTGTAACAGAATAGGCTGCTATTTTACCTGCTATATTATAGTACAACTTATATGACATACCTGTTGTGCTTCCTCCAAGTAGTTTTCATTGATAGGAACAATAATTTCTTTAATCCATGAAATACTGTATAAACACCAAAGTTTAAATCATAAAAGCTAAAAAGGAAAAGAAAAGCACCTCTCTTGACCAAAGTTATCTTGTTTGACATTTTAGTGAGTGGTACCACAGTATATACAGAGCTCCATCATGTGAAGCATGCCAGCGGAGTACCATGGGTCAAGATCCTTGGTAAACCATCAAGCTGAGAAAATTTTGTAATATGACGTCACCTTACGAGCAAGCAAGAGTCCATCCATGCAGACTCTGGGGGAGGGGAAGGGGAGTCACATGATTCGTCAGGCGATCATAAAGAAAAATCAACATGTTTCCTGTATTTAGAGAAATTTACAAAATGGTAAACAGCGGGAAAAGTGGTTGATTTGTTGATCTATTGAAAAGACTAGTTCAGTTCAGTCTTCACAACTACTGTTGGAAGTTTCTGCCTGGTAGATTAACACTGAAGTGAATTGCTAAATTGCAGTAAGCGACTCTTTGTTGGAGAAATGTTTGTCACATTTTTTATAAAAGTTGTCAAGTTGCTTTGGCAAGATATCTTCAACAGGAGTTTTCATTGTTAATTTCATTGTTTTAATTTCACTAAACTCTAAACAATAACACTTGAGTTGACTTGTCAAAGTTGTTGTAAAATGATTATTGTAAACAAGTAGTTTTCTGTCAGTTCACACCAATATAAAGCTCGTGTCTAAAAATAATTAAACTGTATTTGTAAACACTGTCAGGTAAGTTTTGAAGTTTTCTTTGTGTTGGTAGGGACAGCTACTTCATAGACTGCTCAAATTTCTTCTTCTGTTACAGTTGGAAGCCAAGAAAGTTCAAGAAATCATACATAAAAGTTAACAGGATTTTATATATTTGACCCTTGCATATTGTGTTTCCAAAGTATGGAGATTTCAAATTAAATCAATCAAAACAACACACTTTCATTGGGGCTCTTCAATATGTTGAAATGTCTATGTCCCTCTAATGAGATGCAATCGTTGGATTGAAAACTCCACTTGTCTGATCTTGAATAAAATTATCCCTTTGTCAAACTGATTGAGTAGTCTGGAATCTAGTTGACAGTACTGGATAACCCTTACATACATCTTTCACTAAGCAGAATCTAATTACCTTTCAAATGCCTCTAATGTGTAACTGATCAATGGTCTTTCCATAATTTGGCAGAACTATAAAAAAGAGGAAAGCTTAAACAACATTTTCCACATGAAAATGATAAAAAGGTCAACACAGAGATTAAGTATAGTGAAGCTTAATGCACCATATACAATGAGCAAGAGCTATATGTTTATGTATTTCCAGTGGAACCCCATTAATATGACCACCTTCAGGCCATGGAAAATTAGTCATATTAACAGGGAAGTTGTATTAGCAAAGTAGGGTCACATTATGATGCAACACACTTTAAACATGTACTGCACATGAATACCTTTAATTCCACAATAAACCAACCTTTTTACAATTATTCTTCAACCTTACAACAGCCATTCATTGCAAATGAACAAAACCGATTAAATGTAATGCGAAAAAACATTGTCTTTCAGTTTGTCAAAAGGATATGGCCTGTTGTGAAATGTCTGGAATTAGCTCTTATTAACCAAGCTGGAGGTCTGTATGGGAGAATCTTGACCAAGGTCGTGAGTACAGACCGAACGCAGTGAGGTCTGTACACATGACCGAGGTCAAGATTCTCCCATACAGACCGACTTAGCTCAGTTAATAAGATGTTTATTATATGGCAAAGAAGGAAACTTTAATTCGTTTAATGTACCTAGGTTGCTGACATTTTGCTTGCGAACGGCGATGAGCTTAACTTAAACGTGCCGAAATTTGTTCATCTTCTTTACTTTTTTTTTTTGTCATCAGGCTTTTTGGCACTTCCATAAATGATTGAGAAGAAAATAAAAGAAAATGGTGAACATTTTTGTATTTTAGTTTGCTACTTCTTCAACGCAAAATAAAACCGGTCTACAGATGCCGGTCTAGATGGGAAAATCTAGACCGCGGTCAATATCGATTTCAGCCAATCAAATTCGTGAATTCGGTAGTTCCCAGTCCTTGTGAGACACAGCCATATAATAAGAGCCGTTATTGGTCAGATTGGGTCTGTCTTCATTCAGCTTCCTCACCAGTCAATTTGACCAGTCGTGTTAATGGGGTAATTTATAAAGAAAATGAGGACTGAGCACTCCAAAAGGTGGTTGTTGGTCGTAATAATGCGGTGTCGGATTAACAGGGTTTTCAGGTAGGAGAATGTGCGGGCTTTCGCTCTGGCCATAAAAAAGTGGTCGTAATAAAGGGGTGTTTGTTTTTACGTGGTGGTCATATGGTGGGGTTCCACTGTATACTATTACTAAATGAAACTATATTTGAAGATATCAATTCAGTTTCAATAAATTAAGGATGGCATAAGTCATGCCAAACATTTCTTTAAAAAGTTGTTTTATGTTTCTTCAATATTTAATTTTGCTCTACACGCTGGTCAGTTCTCATTTTAAAAAACCAAAAAGCTGCTTTAATACAACCACAATACTCTACCCATTTAGAAGAATTAAGAGCCCATTTTCTACAAAAATAATTCCTTTCAAAAGTGGTTGTTAAAAAAAATGAAATAATACAGCCATACACTGCACTTTCTACTCTTGTTTAAAGTAATTTGGGACTACATCAAGTTACTACTATCTCAAAAGAAGGTATGTGGTCAGTCAATGGCTATATGAACTTGTTTAAGCTCATGGTAGTTGTTGATCAACAATGTAATACAATGCATGATGCTATCATTTTCTTTGCTTCAGACAGGATTGCACAACACCTTCTCCAAGGTA
>Ga0126338_10003556_pt1 | contig 10939 bp, 6 predicted proteins | sample OrbCmetagenome_2_FD_92529 | JGI IMG/M metagenome (GOLD analysis project Ga0126338, IMG submission 92529) | Coral microbial communities from Petempiche,Puerto Morelos, Mexico - Orbicella C C metagenome | ecosystem: Host-associated > Invertebrates > Cnidaria > Coral | place: Petempiche,Puerto...
CAACTTTGGAGGAGAGGAATTTGGCTTGATTGGCTCTGTTGAATGGATGGAGGAAAACTCTTTGATCTTCAAGCAACGAGGTGTCGCGTACTTGAACACCGATGTTCCTGTTCAGGGAAATTACACTCTTCTGGCCCAGACAGGCCCGTTGCTCAGTAGTGTTATCTACAAGTGGACAAAAATGGTCAAGGTTCCTACTGAGGAAGGGAAGTACGAATCTATGTATGATGTCATGTTGAAGCGCGGACCGAAGCCCTCAACCCCGGGTGAACCGAAGCTATGGCCTTACCAGTTCTTGAGTGATTATATCCCTTTTTATTTCATGGCAGGTATACCATCTGCAGATTTCAGTTATTTCTTTGGTTATGACGAGGACAAGGGTGGTTGGCAACTTTATCCATCTTACCATACGCAAGAAGACACCTTTTACTGGGTGGAGCAATTTGCTGATCCGAAGTTTGAAATTCACCGTGCCATGACTTTACTTATGGGAGGCATGCTTTTGGATTTAGCCGACTCCCGTATCATCCCCCTGGACTTACCGCGGCTGAACCATTCTTTACATCAGGCGCAGTCTAGTCTTATCTCTCTTTCTACTTCGTTTCCCAACGACAAACGTGTACTTGATGGGTTGTCGGCTGTCAACAGATCCCTTCGTGAGTTTGCCAGAGCGTGTGATTCTTTTGTGTCCGTAGTTCTTAAAACAAGCAACAAAGAAAAGGCAGAGTCGGTAACATTGCAGGCGCTAAACAACCAATTGACTCAAGTGGGAAAGGCTTTTATAGATTCCAGAGTGTCGAATCCCAACCCTGCTGTGTTTCAACATGTTCTCACTGCAGGCAAATTTAGCGGCGTCTCAAATGCATTGAACACTAATGACACCTCAAAGATTCAGGAACAATTGTCAATTGTATCGGTGGCCATTTCGACCGCCGCTAAGATCTTACAGCCTATAAGAATTCTTTCTGAGGAGTAATGTATTATATATAAAAAAAGAAATAATATATGTCAGAGAGAAGTAACAGTAAATATACAGGTGTGAGGCAAAACATTTTTCAGATCTTCGGTTTTAATTAGCATTTGTAGAGTTTTGCAAAGGGCATGGCAAATTTTTATCATAACGAAAAGTTACTTCTCAGCTTAAAGAAAACAGTTAGTAGCTAGTAGCGAATGCCATTCGCTAGTAGCGAATGGCGTAAAGAACGCAAAATACAGGACTTCAAAATTTATAACCTATGGTTTTAAACACAGACATAAAGTTTAACTGGGCAATATCCATCGTATAATTTTATGTCCTTTTAGTGATCCAGCCTTTAAGCAGAAGCGAGGCTTCAGTTGTTTCTGTTTTTATACAAAACTTGCTACTTTTGCTACAAATGCGGTTATTCTCTGGCGGTATCATGTATCTAGTACCAAATTTCTATGATCACAAATCAACCCAGACCTTGCCTTACTACCGAAGCCGGGTTACACCTGATCGAAATGTCAAATAGTTTTATACTACTGACTACTTTATTTGCATATCGAAAATGGCAGGCAATAGACCTCAAAAGCATAATTCCTTTAACAGCTTGCTCTATAAATTAAAATGGCTATGTGTGGGTTGTGCGGGCCAGATGAAGTCATCTTGGATTTTACATTTTTATGACTTAAAGAAAAGAGAAAAATAGTAAAAAAGACAAAAATATTCCAAAACAATAATTATCTGCTAACAAAAACTTCAATGATGTGAAGAATACATGAAATAATTCATATTTGAACTGCGGTTGTAGATGAAAACGAAGAATGATCATCGCAGTAGATTTCCTAATTTAAGCAATAGGAAAGAAGAAGCCTGAAAAAAATTAGGGCTTCAACGCGATTCGAACCCGTGAACTCCGCGAATACCGGTACTCTAGAGCATCGCACCGGTATTCGCGGAGGTCGCGGGTTCGAATACCGTTGAAGCCCTGATTTTTTTCAAGCTTCTTATTTCCTATTGCTTAAATACTGTAGAGCATCGCACCGGTATTCGCGGAGGTCACGGGTTCGGATCCCGTTGAAGCCCTAATTTTTTTCAGGCTTCTTCTTTCCAATTGCTTAAATTGGAAAATTTACTGCGATGATCATTCTTTACTTTCAAAAACTCCAATGCCATTCAGAAAACTGGAAAAAGTATCATTAAAAAAGGACAACTGCGAGGGCAAGAGAAACAAAAAGAAAAGTGTAAATAGAGGCGATTAATAGCTTACATTATAAAGAGGCAAAGTTGTAGAGACATTAGAAATAGGAACACACTTGTGCTCTATAATTCGCTTTTTTTCAGCGTTTTGGTAACTGTGAATACGTATACAACGAATTATTATTATTAGTATTCATGGCACTGCTTGTGACGTTTTGTCAACCAGTGTCACAAGGTAGCCATAAGTATTAACAGCAGCACAATATATTAAAAAGTGGTGTTACACCAGTATTACTATAATCATAAAAGTTCTACATTAAAACAAATGGACTGTTAGTTATGTCTTCTTCATGATTTCGTTTGTTTATTTCCATGTTTTCCAAATCAATAATGTTGGTTTTAACTGTCTCATCTTAACAGACTCCTCAGAAATGTTGAATACCATTGAAAATGGGAGATTTAAACCTCAATATCATTGCAGCATTATACCTTATTTTGAACCTGAGGTTAAAAAAGCCGAGAGACTTATTCAGTATGCCAAGAGCTGATTGGTCAAAGGGTGCGGGAAATAAGGACTTTGAGGTAACTGGTTAACTTACTTAAGGTGATGAAAAGAAAGTTTCGAAGAGGCAAATGTCAACATTTATTGAGTTTTTATTCTGTTCGGTAGCAATTACATTAATGATAATGTCTTCTGGCGAAGTTTTTATATTATCCCAAAATGCTTGTTTTAAACCCAGGTTGCAACTTACATGCACTACAAAATTCCTCATTTACATGTAGGGAGAGGTAAATGAGGATAATGACGTCCATTTACATGTTCAAATGAAATTTTAAACAATCGGGCATAACGCCTGGTGAGTCTTTGTACATTTCAAGCACTCGAGAAGCAAATTTTGTCAAGATGTTAACAAAATCTATATAAATATCGGCAGAGCAAGGTTCTTCCGGGTTTTCATAGCATTTTATGAAGTTCTGAACACTGGAACACATTCTTACTCCGTTTTCCATATCTTGTTCCGTTTGAGTTGCACATTTGACATGGTTTTTGGCTGCACAGGGTGCAAAGTCGTCCTTGCCTGAAAATAAAAAAGTACCAATTAAATAAAATAAATAGTTAGTTTGGAAGCTTTTTAGGGAAACTTCCTAACTAAAGGTGCCACTTAACAGCACCTTACTAAAATGAAACGCCCATAAAATGGAGAAAAAGAAGAACTGCGATAGCGCGCGAATAAAACGTGATTATTATCGATCTGCAAACACTATGTAGCGTGAAAACAAGCGATTGCATTGGCTATGAGGTTAAAGCAATAAAACAAACAACGAGGTGTGGTTAATCTCACCTGATATCCAACAGAAAACGAATTAACCGTTTTAGTAAATACTCCATAACGAATTTCTTTGCTTGTTTGACCAAAGACGGATAAAGTAAGCTCCATGCGCTATGTACTGTAGTTGAAAATCTTGTGGCAGTAAATTTGCTTGGGTGTTACTTGTCCACGCGTCAAAAACAGCTACTTCTGAATGTTCTTATATACGTACCTACACCTGATAAGTGTTCTATGTGTAGGCGATATTTCTGGTCCGCTGATAAAATAGAAATCATATATGCATTATTCAATGGAGAATCAAAAGCTGGGCGTTATTTATTTGGATTGAACTGACATTTTTAGCCTCGGCGGTTTCTTGCCTCATTTCAGATCATGTGATGATACTCTTGACAATACTTGCTTTTAGATTTTTAAATTGTCGCGTGTGTATGGATGAATAATTTTCGATGGATAAAGGAATAATTCGTTAGAAAACATCACGTGGTCTGTAGTGGGTAAACAAACCGTCCAAGCTAAAAAGGTCTATTGATATTATATTCAAACACTGTATCTTTTTCTTTCGTTTCTATCGAACTCAAGAACTGTGAACTCTGTTTGACGTTTTTCAAATTTCCTCTTACTAGATGTTGTATTCATTAAGACATTGCATACTAATAAACCTGCAATGAATCTCGTGTTTAAAACAATATTTTATTTCATACATACTGATATTTATACATGACAAAAAGCCCGCGTAAAATTCGTACGAAATACACAACCAGCCAATCAGAAAAGCGAATGACTGTGAGAATACATCGTTCGTCCGATCAGAGACACGAACTATAGTATTTCACAGTGGAGGGCAACAAGCACGCGGCTTTCTGCAAAGCAAAATGGAAGAAGAAGTGCCAAGATTTGCTCTCTTTGAAGGAAAAATAGATGACTTCATACATGAGCAAGAAAACGAAAACACGAGAGCAAAGACCGACAGAGACGTAAGCCTGATAAAAACCTTTCTTCAAAGGAAGGTAGAGCTCAGGAACGTTGAAGAAATACCTCCCGCTCAACTCAATGAATTGCTGAGCGAGTTCGTGCTCACTGTCAGAATCAAAGGTGTAAATTATTGCGAGCCCACATCACTGAGAGGGATGATTGACAGCGTTGAAAGATATCTCAAACGGAAAAACTATCAAGCTAGTATCATCAAGGATTTAGTGTTTGGGAAAACTGGCATAACGCTGTATTGCAAGCAAAAACAGCAAAAGGCGTCTCTTTCTTTGACAGAAGAGGAAATGAAGGTCCTGTACAACATAGGTCTTCTTGAAATGTGAAGTCCAGAAGCGCTTCTCGACTCTTTTTGGCTAAACAATAGCCTCCATTTCGGTCTTCGAAGGATTCAGGAAGATCACAATATGTGCTGGGTTGGTGTAACTCTGAATAAAACAGCGGACGGTGTCGACGTTTTAGACTACAACGAACGGCAAACGAAAACACAAACCGCCACCAATGTCTCTGATGTGAGGTGTTTTGCATCGAAGATGTTTTCCACAGACGGTAGTGAGAAAGACCCAGTCGCAGTGTACAAGCTATTCGCGCAGAAAAGACCTGACAGCAATAAAAGGAGCAGAAAGCCCGTTTTATTTGGCAGCAGTAGACCACGCACTTAGAGCAAATCGTGGTTCAAAGGCAGCAAGGTCGGAGTTAACAAAGTTGGCGCGTTGATGAAGGAAATGGCAGGGAAGGCTGGTCTAGAAAATCCTAAATTGAGAAATCACAGTGCTCGAAAAACAATGGTGCAAACTCTCAGTGACCCAGGAGTTCCACTAACGTAGATAGCACAACTCTCCGGACACAAGAATTTTAACAACATCGAGAACCACAGTTCGCTTTCCACAAATCAATAGCAATCCATGTCAAACATGCTGGTGAACATATCCAGTGAAAAAGCTGTCAGCCTGCCCAATGCAGCAGCGAACAGTGATTTACCTTTGGAATTAAGAGCCCTGGCTCAGCCTCAGCAAAGCAGCAGCATCACAGACCACCAGTCCTTGGCGTTCTTTAGTGGAACAGTGATCCAAGGTGGAGAGTTCTCAGTTACAATTAACACTGTGAATCAATCGCCAAAAATAACCCACCAGAAAACAGGCCCTAGAAAAGACTCTGCGTCTTGTCCAGCGGTTCTGATGAAGATTAAAGGAGTGCTTTTTTTTTATACAAACTATTTTATAAGAAATACCGTATTTTGATTTTTTTTAAAATAAGAGTTTCGCGTTGGTTATTTTTGAAACCGAAGTTGTCCAATTGCAAGTTTTCATACTTCATAATTGCAAGCAACTGCAATTTCGCGATGTCATTTATAAATTGAATTTTAAAAATATTAGTTATCTTTGTTTCTCTTTTAAATGTAGTCTCTCCGTCGGCAAGTTAGTGTGTAAACAAATAACAAACTAAAAAAAAAAAAAAAAACTTGCATAAAAAAACTCACTCGTTCGTTTTTTTTTTTTATGCATCGCAACGCGTGAATCGTTCGTGCGCACTTTCCATGGAATAGTCCCTATTTACTCAATCGCTGCGTTCGTTCATAGAACATTGTTTCTTCCAGTCAAAAATAATATTCATATCTTCTTGCCGTCGTGTAAGATTCTCTTTGTTTCATTGAGTAACATTAGTTATTTTATTAGTTAGTAGTTAGTTATTTTTACGAAACACATTTCATCGAAAATAAAATGTATGGTTTAAGTGAGTCGCGAAAAGGTCGATTAAATTGTGCTTAACCTTGAACGATGTTTTTCAAAGCCTCCAAGTTGTGGTGGAGACACAATTCCAGGGTCTTGTGCATTATCATTCTTTGAAGTATTATGAATCGAAAAGAATCGATAAACTCTCCTTGTGCACTGGGCGGAGGAGCTCAAACAATCAGCAAGGCGCTGAAAGTGAGAGAAATAATTACTTATTAATATCAATTTAGCGAGTCTGATAGAATAAAAAAATATATAAATGAATTTGTCAATGTCATTTTGATTATCAATTCTGTGCTAAACCAAACGTATTTAAGAAAATGAAAGATTAATCACTTCCGTCACAAGAGGGCACAATTGCAATGTTCTGTTTAACCGAGAACGCAAGTCAATGCAAGTAAATGTTACGTTTCCTTTGTCATGATGTTTGTATTGCTTTGCTGCACGAAAACTTTAAGCGTGCCCAAATTGTGCAAGCTATCGCGAGCTGAACGCGAGTCAAACTTGCACTGACTTGCGGTATTACTTGCACGAAGTTTTGGTAAAAGTAAAAATGTCGACGTCTGCGCTTGGTTCTTTGCTTGTACTGCTCAAAATGCATTATTTTTACTTTCACCTTCGAACTGCTTATGCTCGCGTTGGTGCTTTGGTTGATGGTTAGAGTTTGGTCTTTATGCGCTTATTATTCTGATCTATAGTTAGGTACCTGAAAGACGTCACAGTATACGCTCATGTTAGGATTATTAGGATAGGCGTCGAAGCCGGCCACAAAACCAACGTCGCACTGGTGAATATGCTCATATTCGCAAAAGAGATAAGGCATATCATTGAAGGTTTAAAGGATTGCTACAAAAAGTAGGAAATTTCGAAAGACATCTCTTGCGATCGGTATTATGGGCAGAATAGAGCTGGTCCTGTTGAAATGTGGTTTGGTGTAGGCAACGGATAATCGTTTCACTTCGTTTCACGAGCACTATTTTGTGAATTAATGCCAAAACATTGTTCCGTGTTCGTGTGCCATTTCCTAGGTTATCACAAAATGACATGTGAAACAACATCGCGCATTCTTTGGAGGTCAAGTAAATTGAGGCTTATGCTAGTCAATATGGGCTTATGCTACGTATTGCTTTATTTGTATTGCTTGACGTTCGTTTGTATGTTTTTTAAGGCTATAAAATGAGACAAAGACTAATGGGAAACACCATTACTGGAGTTGTTGACAAAAAATTATTGCCTTAGCTCCTCACTGCCTTAAACGACAGAATAGAGTTGGTCCTGTTAAGCGAAGAATCGTTTCACTACGTTTCATGAGCAATGTTTTGTGAATTAACGTTGTAAAAATAACGCATCTTTAGAAAGGTTGAAAACAAATAATAATAAAAAAAGAAGAAAAGAACATTGTTGTGTGTTTGTGTGCCATTTCCTAGGTTACCACGAAATGGCGTGTCAAACAATACTGTGTAACCATTGTGCATTTTTTGGACGTGAAGTAAAATAAGGCCCATGCTAGTCAATATGGGTTTTAAGCTAGGTACTGCTTTATTTGTATTCCTCGACGTTCGTTTGTATGCCTTTGAAGACTATAAAATAAAACAAAGACTAATGAAAAATAACATAACTGGAGTTATGCAAATAATTGCACCAGAAAGACACTGGAATCATGGCACACGGCCAAAACTGTAGAGGCTGACAGCAACTCATGCCCAAAATATAACATGCTTTTAACCAAACATTCATTTTAGCACCTTTAGCGTTCTTCCCAACATTCTTTATACTTGTATTTTTAATTCCTGCGAATTGCTCTCTATATTCAGATTTTTAACGTTTTATTTTATCACAAATTTTTATCCGTCGAGGACAGTAGACTGGCTGTCGAAAACTCATTTTTAATAATGTTTACCAGAACTGGAGTTGTTTTCAAGAGCTTATTGCCTTCAGCACCTCATTGCCTTAAATGGTCATTGGAAGTTGTTGTCAACTAAAGCCTCTTTGAAAAGCGCGAGGAAAAGAAAACAAACATTGTTGCTTGTTCGTGTACCATTTCCTAGGTTACAACAAAATGACATGCTAAACACCATTGAGCAGCATTGGACTTGAAGTAAAATGTGGCTTATGCTAGCTAACACGGACTTAATGCTACGTACTGCTATTTTTCTATTCCTTGATGTTCGCGTCATAAGGTGATTTACACTTAATTACATGAAAAGGATGAAATTATTGCAAATAAGATTTTAAAAAACTTCTAGAAACTTCTGTCATTCTAAAATATCAAATCGCTTCCATAAAAGTGAAACAGTGCAAATTAAATTTGGTATAAATCTACTAGCGTTCTTTCATGAATGCCATTCTCTGATTGGCTACGCTACTCACTATCTATTCAGTGACAGATGGTGAGTAGTATAGCAGTGTTCCCTTGTTAACAAAATGACGGCCACTTCTTGGCGTTTTCGAAGTGTCCGTGAAGAGGATTTAGGTAAAGTTTTGAACGACTGGTAGATTTAAACTAAAACAATTAGATTATTCGCTCTCGATTTCTCTGCGCCCTCGCCAACTATCACTCGCGCGATAGAAATCTCGGGCTCATAATCGAATTGTTTATTAGTAGAATTTTACTAGTATACTAATGCAAATACTGCAATCTGATTGGCTGAGCTACTCGTATACTATCAGCCATTAAAATGCAATAACTGCCGGTCGTCCACGAAATGCGACGTTTTTATCGTTTTTCCGAAGTTTTGGAAGAAAGTTTAGATGTAAATGGATAATTACATTCCTGAGAAGACAAAAAGAAGGACATAAACGGGTTCTTGACTTTAAAAACTTGAAATTATTGAAAAACCGGTGCGCGCGTGCGTAAACAACTGCAAATTTACCAAGGACAATTCAGTACGTGCCTTCGGCCTCATCAACTATCGCCTCATAGAAATCTCGAGCTCATAATCTAATTGTTAATTAGTATAAATCTTCTAGCGTTATATCATGAATGCTGTTCTCTGACTGTTGTAGGTGGTGAGTGGCGTAGCAGCGTGCGCTAGGGCCACTTCTTTGTGTTTCCGAAGTGTCTAAGAAGAGAATTTAGATTAAGGTTTTGAACGACTAGTAGATTTATACTAAAGTGATTAGATTATTCGTTCTCGATTTCTATCTCTAACTTCTTAGAGAGAACTTAAAAGGATTCTATGTTCATTTATCAGGAAAACAAACATCTCTCAATCCTGGACTTAAGAGGGTCAAGTGCTCCCTTCTGTGTACAAGCTGATAATCTTAACGATAATGTTCGAAAAAATGTGCTTTCCTTTATAAACATTTGTAATCACTCTACAGCAGCACGTTAATCTTCCTTGATACGGGATAAAGAAGTAGCTTGACCAATGCAGTGTGGGTTTCAATGGTCTCTTCATTCCTGATTTTCTAATAAAAGCAAAGGTGAACCTTTTGTTCAGAATAATATGTCCGGCAGATGTCGACAGTTCCTTAGTAATCAAAGGCATGAAGAAAATTTTCCCACACACGCACAATTTTTTTTTTCGGTTCAATTCGTTAACATGTATTTACGTTCATTAGACTTAATAGTATACCCAGTCAGTCTCACGCACTTTTCCAAGGCATCTGCTGAATCTTCCTTATTTGATTACAACCTCGATTCTCTTTTCATGAACAGACCGTGACCGTCGTTTTCCATTAAGCTGCTTATATATTTACATGCCGGACTAATTCGATACGTGTGTTCTAAAACGGGCCAATAAATAGTTACAGCAACAAGGGATTTAATGAGTGCCCCAGGGAGAAATGTTTTCATTTAATACATATGAAGTGGCATTATACATTCCAAATGAAGTCATATGTTTTTTTTTCATAAATGACAAAATTTGCTATTTGTTTCCTTTGACATCCACCGCTTGCATGCAACTGATCTGATTTCATTTCTCGACTGGTGGTATTTACTGCAGGGCAAGTCTCGATTGCTTGTGGAGCTCCTGTGCGATACCAAGATTTATTGAACGGGCTCTATCCCGAATGGAGTTGACTAGTTCAAAATTGCGTCTTGCGTCTTCGGTTTCTTCCGATATTTCATTTAAAGGATCTCATCTCAAAAAGCGACAAATTATTTTGATCGTTGTGTTCGTGGGTTTGATTTCAGCCTCTGGAGGTTTTCTTCTTGGCTATTTATTGAAAGCAAACAAGGCCAACAACGAAGACGGCTCGGCAGCGACCAGCAGCAATGATCAACGCAGTCGTTACCAATTCAACGTCACCAAAGCCTTTAACCAGTTTGAAGAGGACGTCAACACATCAGAGTTGAGAGAAAACTTGAGGTGAGTTGACAGTTTCGTAATTTTTGATGATATTTATGGTAATTACATTTAAAAAACCAATATTATTAACGATGAATTGTTCGCTATACGTTGGCGGCTCCGTTTGTCGGTTTCATTTGTCTGAGCTGGGCAGACATTACAGGAAGGAATTCTGCCTTGATTGGTTCCCCTCTTTTAAATTGCTTTTTTGTTTTTTTTTCTTAATTAAAGAATCATTACAAAACGTAGCCTGGGGAAAAAGAGAGATTTTTTTGTCGGTTTAAAGTGGAATATAGGTAAAAGAATAGCACAACTACTATGAAACCTACGAAGCTATGAAAATCTCGAAATTTGAAACGATTATCAGTGAAATGACTTCGTTTTTCTACGGTGGAAAGAGACACATTAAATAGAAAAGATATTCTGGCTGGCTTG
>Ga0126338_10003557_pt1 | contig 10938 bp, 6 predicted proteins | sample OrbCmetagenome_2_FD_92529 | JGI IMG/M metagenome (GOLD analysis project Ga0126338, IMG submission 92529) | Coral microbial communities from Petempiche,Puerto Morelos, Mexico - Orbicella C C metagenome | ecosystem: Host-associated > Invertebrates > Cnidaria > Coral | place: Petempiche,Puerto...
AACAGCCGGTGGGGGATGGACAGTGTTCCAGAAGAGACTGGACGGTTCTGTTGATTTTTTCCTTAACTGGAGCGATTACAAAGTTGGTTTTGGTGACCTGAATGGTGAATTTTGGCTCGGACTAGACAAAATTCACCGCCTGACCTCAGATGATAACAGCATGCTGCGTGTTGACTTGGAAGACTTTGAAGGGAATACTGCTTATGCCGAGTATAACAAGTTTGGTGTTATGAGTGAGAATGACAAGTACAAGTTGATCGTCGGCTCTTATTCAGGTGATTCGCTTCGTTTCTATTCCGACGCTAAGTTGTAGAAACAACACCTTTTCAAATTATGCATACACCTTTTTGTTACGCATACAAAATCTTGTGGCTAAAACAACAGTTAGGATTACTGAAAGTTTGAAAGACAATCTATCCCGGGGGGGGGGGACTCCCCGAACACCATCCCCACTCTCGACAACATACAGGTGTACCAAAGATCGCTCGGACAACTGATTTCTTTCTGTAATGTTTTAGGAACTGCTGGTGACTCACTCGTTTATCATGGCGGTCAACCATTTACAACTCGAAATCAAGATAATGATGACCACCCGGACCGCAACTGTGCCAGTTTTCGTCACGGAGCCTGGTGGTACAAAAGCTGTCACAGTTCTAACCTGAATGGCATCTATCGTCACAAAAATCCCTCTCCCACATCGGATGGTGTGAACTGGAAAACCTGGAAGGCAAGAAATTACTCCCTGGAGAGGACCGAGATGAAAATAGGACCAGTGAATTTCTGAACTTTCATGTTTTGCTTTTCTTAAGAGGCTTTTGTCAAAACAAAGAGAGGGTGTGGTATAAGACGTATAACTGTAAATTACTTTACAGTTGAAGATGGGGATATTTTAAAATTGTTGAATTCGTATTGTAATATGCTCTACTTAAATTTAAAAACTGAGCACTGAATTCTAAATGATACCATTGGTTAGATAGCAAGCTTACCCCAATCGACCGTCTACCACTCACCGCATGCACTGTGTTCAGTTGGTAGAGAGAAAACGCGGAAAAATCACAAACTATGGTGAACAGAACCTCGAGGGAAGTTTACAATGTACTCTAGAATAAAGTAACAGAACTGATCTTCAAAGAATGTGTAAAACCAATTTATTTCAAGGAAAATTGAAAACATTTAAAAATAGTCCGAAGATTTTTCATCGGGTTAAGGTCGATTAAGGAATCTCTCAGTGTTAATTTATTTGTGCGCCGAAGTTGAGCTCAGAGACCTTGTCTAAAAATATCAATTGCTACTGGCATTAATTTTAATATATCCACCTTTATCAAGCATGATCAAGGGTACTAACTAAATAAACTCGCATTGTGAACTAAACATACAATTTAACAAACCAGTCGTTCAACTCTGGCTTAGTCACAATTACAAAACATTAAAATAACGAAATCCACTTCTTATGAACAACATCTTGATTAATACTAGGATTTTTTTCAGAAGATAACGAAATTGCTCGGTATAATCGCGACATAAACTTCCAAGGTTTTGCAAAAGGTGTGGAATTGTGATGTTTTGTACGCTAGATCACTTATTTCTGTAAAATAGATTCGTCCAGCGACATAACTGCCAGTCAGAAAGAATTCAGCTACTGTCAGAGTATTTCAATAATGTACACGTGAAAACAATAAAAATGCTATGCAGAGCTATGTATTTCAATGCTGGTAAACATTTTAAAATACTATACAGAGCCATGTGTAATAGATGCATGTACCTTACAGTATGGTGGTATCATTTGCTTGCCGGATAGGCTTTCTGTCAATTAATGTATTCGTGAAAAGAGCCGTTTTATCAAGTTTATAGTCATAAGGGTAGTGATTGTAAAGGCACAATTTAGTAGAGAATGTAGGTTTAAATAATCACGTAGCAATTAATAACAGTCACGATTTTGCAGCGAAAAAATAATTTAAAAACGTGGTACATAATTTAAATAAAGGCGTTTAAATAAATTTCGATTTGTGTACTGTATTATTTTTATATAGAAGGGTTTTCTGCGGGGTGAGCGCATTTTTGGACAGGCTGCTTACACACTCCATGGCAACTGAAAGACATTCCTTACAAGGTGTGGTTAACGGAAGGAGTTCCTCAGGCCCCGTCTACACTGCGCCGAAGGAATTTAAAAACGCAGCTTTATTTCTACGATTAGGCCTACCGTCCACACTAATCCGTCACGAAAATGGAGCTTTTCAAAAAACGTTCTTCAAATCGGAAGAATTTTAAAACGCCGGCTTTTTGTTCTCGTGTGGATAGAAAAAGTTTTGAAAACACACTTAATAAACTGCAAAGCCATGAACGAAGATCCTGCCAAAAGTTGGATCTCACAGGAGATCTAATCAAAGTAAAACGATGAGAAGTCAAAGGCTACTGCAAGGCTGACACAACGTCGCATATCTATATTTAAAACAATATTTCAGCTGGGAAGACCAGCCTTCTTCAGGTTTAGATGTTACTAAATTACTTAATAAAAATGAATTTACAATATTATATAATGGTGGATGTCGTGACATATATTTCGAAACTAAAAGAAGTGGCGGAAATGACGAACAAGACGTTGAGTTCACTGAACGAGTTTTCCTCAAACACAAATCCAAAATGACTGGTGATTGTTGCGTTTTCAAATTCCTCCAGCGTAGTGTGGATGAAAAACATTTGATGCGTTTTCAGGGCGGAACCTCCGATTTCAAACTCTTCCAGCGTAGTGTGGACGAGGCATTACCCATCCACGCTCTTTACTTATCTATTGTGTTCATCGGAACACGACTACACCACCTCTAATGAGGTTACCTTTGCGTTACTCAGCCAAATGAAGAGAAATAGAGAGTAATTCAAAGTTTTGAATGTCCTTAACATGGCTGAACAGAATCTTCTGTTTGCATTTCACTATTGACCTAGACAAATCAAATCTTGGTGGTAGTCTCGACATTTTGGTGAAACAAAGGAAGTTGTCGCTATACTGGGCATTGTTGAGAAATAATCTGTATCGTTCGTATGACAAAGACGGTCAAGGTTGCAAAGTCCGCAAGTACAACTACACATACAATTTGACGAAGATATCATTGAACTCTGACCAGAATTACGAAACACTAAAATAACGAATTTTATTTGATAACAGTCCGCATGTTGGGCGGCTAATGAAGAATTGGTTCGTGCTTAGCGTGCGTATATCGAGTTATGGATGCACCCGGGAAGTTTGGACAGCACCAGCGAAGCGTAAGAGCTGCTCGAGGCGCAAAATGTAACCGAGAGAAACTCTATCGACTCTGTGGTTAATTTGAAACTTTTAACAAATATCCTTCTTAGCTAATATCTAGAAGCAACTCGTTGTCTAGTTATTGTAAGGCTCCTGGACTGCAAATTCTTTGACCTCCCTTAGATCTCAGGCGGCGACCGGAAATTCACGCTGCCTTAATATGTATTTTGTTTCCTTTCATATTCAGAATCATATGTTCATTTGCATTTTACTGTTTTGCACACGTTCATTCTTATTGTTTTAGCCAACGGGAGTCCTGGTCAAACATTTATAACACCAAAACACGGTTTTTTTTAGAAAAATGCGAAGTGATTGATGTTGTTTCGATTTGAAATCAGTCTCGAAATCGAGTCCTTGATACATTAAAAAAGCGTCCTGTGGTAAAGTAAAAGTCACCGTGAAGCAATTATTACTATCACAAGATCATTCATAGCGACTTTAACAGGTCGCGTGTCATAAAAATCACCGTAAGTTTGAATATTGGTCCGAAATTTCTACCGCGGCAATATAGTTAATTGAACAAATTATAGATCATGTAAAGAATATTTCTGGCTTTGTAGCACAACATACTCCGTACAAATAAAGATGATAAATTAAACTCGCGACTACGCTTAATATCGGCAATGACTGCTTCGACGCCGGTCAATTTTCACGATCGACTTCGAGTTTTCGGCCGCCGTAGAATTCATTTACACTTAAGTAAAAAAGCGACACTGTTGTTCATAAATGCTACACATAAGGTGCTTTTTTTGTCGTCTTACCAAACGCAGTTACTTCAAAACAGCGTCGCCGATGTGCGAGAAGTGCAACACAAAGGTTTAGTGATTCCACTTGCAATACAAAATATATATAAGTTTTATTCTTCGCCAGATTTGCACACGTTTGGTTTTATAATTATAAATCACAATATTTCAATAAACCACTACTTCTGCACGCTTTAAGTCTTTTCGTAATTCTGTTTTCACTGTACAACACAGTGAATTACCGCTAACACAGCACTAACAGTCGATCCTGTTATCGTCTGTCTAGAGGTAGGGAGTAAACTTCACAAATGCTCCGCGCGCTATGAAATTGTGGTAAAGCTTATAACCTGGTCAGGATCCTGCAGATCGGGCGAATGTTCTTGATCGGCTGTATTTTCATGCCATAGATATTTCTCTCCTCGTAATTTCAACAATGTTTCAATGAAATGACGGCGTACGGTAATCGGGTCGTATTCGTGGCGTCCGTTTGGGTTTTGACATCCTTGGCGAGTACAGCCACAGGGAAAACTATCTCGATCAACTTGACAGTTTATTCCATTCAGTTGACAGCTACATGATTCCGGCTCGCAGAACTCCTTGCAAGAACATCCGCAAATTTGTCGCGAATATCTAATTTGCATACACTCAATTGCTTCTTGTTTGTTGATTTTCTTAACGCCGGCCGCTTTCAAAATGTCCTTGCGATCTTTTTGTGGAATTGGCATGAAGCAATGGCTGTCTTCGCTGTCAGCGCTATCGTAAGAATCCTCGGTGTCGCTTTCGCTTAGATCTTCGTCCGATATAAGCGTTCTTTCGACGAAAGCGTGTTTATGTTTCATGCCAAGCGTTGTTCCTCCGTTTGAAGGCACACACGTATAACCTTGGGTACGAGGAAAGTGGAACACCGTCCTCTCGCTAAACCGGACTCGTCGATTTCGTTTGGCCCTCTGATAGTCTTCTACGTTTCCCAAGCTGTCGGCGCTGTCAGAACTAGCTGTACTCAGCGAATCTTCTTCGTCGAGTTTCCTCTTCGACATTTTCTATTTCCCCGGTTGGTTATGGTTCAGCCCAGAGGAAAATTATCAAAACGATCGAAAATTCACAGTGGCAACTTATTTGCTATGCGAATTGACAGTTTCGCGAACAGGTGTAGGTGCACCATTGAAGGGTAAAATACTATTGGACGGTGAATGTATTGTGTTTGGCCGTGCCGTCAATGAATAGAACGGCTGATGACTCTCATTCATTATTCATCGCTGATTGGATAAGGCTCCTGGTAGCGTGCTCCTATTGGCTAGTGTAGCAAAATAGTTTCTTCAACTGAAGGCGGTTTGACGAAGGTCCGTCCACGTGTTGTGAGGGCGAAAAGCCGATTCAAATCGAAGCGCTTTATTTTCGCAACAGGTACAAGCCATGTGAAACCCTTTTTCCAAATATAGAAGAACCTGGGATCAAGGTTTTAGTTCGTCATTTTGAGATTTATAAAGCGAGTTATACAGCGTAGAAATTTCTACTTTTGAAAAAGTCATGAAGCATTGACGAGACTTACAATTAGCAACACAATATACATGAATAGGACAATTAGCCGCTGCTGCTTAGCAAATACGGTCACCCTACAAAATATGTTTTACACTAACATTACCATAATTTTTCCACCAGCAAGAAGGCTAAAACAAAAGTCACCTGAAAAGCTGAAGACATGTCACAGATTTCATTTCGACAGTCTTTAATACTTCCGTTCAGAAAAGCGCTAGGGTAAAATTTTGATATCGCCGGAATCCTTTAATATACTTTTTGCATTGATATGGCTTACATATCATCGTCATGATCGATCGCTATGAGAAAGGTTCCTGTAGCGATCGTAGCGGTTTATATAGAAGCCAACCTTTGGCAGATAGCCTGCAGAACAGGCGGATTAGTGGCAGGCTATTAACAGGAGAACACATGCGAATCTCCAGTTTGGGTCAGTTCAGCATTCGTCTCAGGTACTTGATCTTTTTTTTATTTTCTTTTTCAGTTAAGCACTGACTTTTCCACTGATCACGAAGTTTACTTGAATACCAGCTGACGCCTTTATGGGGCAGTCGATACAAAACTTTGTGTACGGTTTCGATCGTATTCTTTGTTAAAAAGTGAAAGACAACTCCCTGAGGTGTTCAAACATTTTTTTTTTTTTGACCCAATTGTGGCCTAGACTACACTTGGTTTTCTTCTCAAATAGAAATCTTGCCTTTGCAATTGCATGTTAGATCTCATACTCTTATCGGTTTTTCAACGCTCGCCTGGCTCACGGGTGATTTGTCTTCTTTTCATACTAGTCTATACGCAAGCTGAAATAGCACTGGGCAGGGGCATCAGAAAACTATTCTCTAGGCCCCACTCAAGCTTTTCCGTCCCTCTAATCCTGCTCAGCGTAGTTCGAGTCAAGTCAGGAGCCCATGACCCAGGCTCCGGCCTGGTCAAGTCATAATATCATCTAGCCAAGCAATGGTTGTGCGGGCCAGAGAACTTGAGGTTGCCCAAAAGTAAAGATATTGACAGGCAGAGCGGTGCCGAAAGAATACGCATGCTCTACATTTTAACAGAGATGCAGTAAAGGCGGCGTACTCAGGGGCGGCGCTTTTTTTCAAGTAATCGTAGGCGGTGATTCTTTGAGTACTACACCCGCTTTCAGTGTTACGTGCATAGGCGACATCTTTCGACATGATACGTGAACGACTGAAAGACCGTTTTACTGTGATACTGGCGATTCTTTTCGGTTATTAGCGGAACAAATGACAAATAAATGACAATTACTGACCTCAAATGAATGAAGAAGATTGTGGACTTTGTATGTTTCCTAATTTACGGGGTAATTCGAACGATTTTTGGTCTAGTCGATCGGCTCTCAATGGGGACTTCCGGTAGAATTACGCCGCTACCGCTCAGTTAATATTCGAAAGATAGAAGCATTCAAAATAGTCACTTTACCTCTCACAGTGTTTTCTTGTTACTCCCAACCTTAGTTTCATGTCAAATAAATCCATCTTTCACGACTAAAAGTAGAGTCTCAGTTGTGCTTACATTTTTGACGTAGGCCAGGTTACATCGCATGTCGAGAGGTGGACGGTACAGTCGCCATGCACGTAACATTGCATGTGATTGTATTTTGAACCTTTTTAGACGTTCCACATTTTTGAGGCAAGCCTTCGGTACAATGTTAATGTCTGATACTTCCTCCTGAAATCTATTTTGAAGATTTATCAGACAATTTTCATAACTTACCAAAATAGTAAGTAGAGTTACATGTAAAACAACTTCGTCACCCAAGTTTTAGAGATGGAAACACGAGGTCATATTAGGGGTATGAGACACAGGATATTTAGGGAAAATATAACGAGATACAGGATATTTTAAGGAAAAATTAATGGAATATGGGATATCTTGGTCAGATAAAGCGGGATTATTCAGCGGGAAAAACGCCCAATTTCTGCATCTTGAATTACGTGTAATGGGATATGAGATATTCAGGCCAAAAATTAAGGGGTTTTGGAATACTTAGACCCCCTTAACGGAGCCTTAGTGGGGCCTCACGAAACGAAAGCTTTTTCTTCATTGCCCGCCCAATTTGTTTATTGCAGATCAAATGATCATTTCTGAAGATTTATTTTATAACATGCCGTCTAACTTTCGAGGCACAGCAAATTTATACAAAATTAAAGCAATCACACCCCATCTACGAGTACGAGTGGGGGACATGTTAACAACAAAACAATGTTGTTCAAGTTGCAGTTATGACACAACCACAAACAAAAAAAAAACATACCAAAAACATCGCTCGCAAATAAGTAAAACTGAGGTCCTATTTCATACAACTGTTTTTGAACTGCATTACAAATAATTGTATGTCACGCAACGCTTCTAGCTCTTGCCGCTTCCCATGACTGAGACCCGAACGTACTTCAACTTACTTGCCGAAGGCAAAGTTCCGACAGAAACTTTTATATCTAAGAGAACATCTACCAAGCGAAATTGACACGGTTCGTTTACTTGCTGCTGGTGTATTTTGTGACGGCTTTTGTCCCCTCACTGACAGCATGCTTGGCCAACTCGCCGGGTAACAACAAGCGAACAGCTGTTTGGATTTCACGTGAAGAAATGGTCGACTTTTTATTGTAGTGAGCCAGACGAGAGGCTTCCGCTGCTATTCTCTCAAAAATATCATTTACAAACGAGTTCATGATGCTCATAGCTTTGGTCGATATACCAGTGTCTGGGTGAACTTGTTTGAGGACTTTGTAAATGTATGTCGCGTAGCTCTCTCGTCGCTTCTTGTGTCTGACTTTCTTCTCGCCTGGAAGAGCTGGTTTTTTCCCTGGGCTCTTCTCGCTTTTTTTACCGCTCCCTTTTGGAGGCATTTGAATAAATTTCCCTCGTCGGTGAATATGCCCAGAACTATCGACTAAATGCAGTAGTTATTATTCATAGAAACACGGCAATGGCAACCGTTCTGTTATTTATATTTCGTTGCCCCGAGATCGACATGTCCCAGGATCGAAAATTCTGCAATGTGATTGGTTGTTTTAACCTACGGACCTCTGAGGAAACAAGAAGCGATGTTGCCCTTTTGACTTCCCTTTACTTCGCGTGATTTGATTGGATAGAAATCGTAGCAGTCGATCCTTCGATATAAACATAGATGAAATATTCATCATATCACCAGAAGTTCGTACTTTCGACTGTCTTACGTCTTACTCCATCGTGTACGTGTCAGAGTGAAAATAAAGCAAACTAGACATGTCTGGACGCGGTAAAGGCAAAGCGAAGGGAAGTAAGTCGAAAACACGTTCTTCAAGAGCTGGTTTGCAGTTTCCCGTCGGCAGAATTCACCGTTTGCTACGAAAGGGAAATTACGCAGAACGAGTTGGCGCTGGAGCTCCCGTTTACATGGCCGCCGTATTAGAATACCTGTCGGCAGAAATACTAGAACTGGCTGGGAATGCTGCTAGAGACAACAAGAAGTCAAGAATCATTCCCCGTCATCTTCAGCTGGCTGTTCGAAACGACGAGGAACTGAACAAGTTGTTGGCTGGTGTCACAATTGCTCAGGGAGGCGTACTGCCAAACATTCAGGCTGTGTTGTTACCTAAAAAATCTGAGAAAGGAAGCAAGGCCGCCCACTAGAATTCGGATTGAAACTTAAGTTCATAAGTTTCCCAACCCGGCCGTTGAGTTCGCAAACACAAGGGAAAGACCTTCATTGCTATTTCATTGCTATCGACTTGTACAGCCTGAGACAGTAAATAATTAAGACTTAATGCAAGACATTTTAAGAACTAGCGTTCGCACGCTATGAATTTCAATATCGAGTTACAGATAAACTATAAGAAAATAAGCTTTTTGTTTTTCTTTTGCTTGAATTGTGGATAATTTGTCAATTCAGTTAACCGAGCACTTTGTTTGAACATCTCACGGTTTGTCTGAACATTTCAGAGGACATAAGTGAGGGAAAATTCCGTTTATCTTTGCAGTATCGATCAGGGACACTGATGTTATTTATATGACTTTATAAATGCAATGTTCAATGTTTAAATAGTTGTGTTGAGTGGTTTTATCTACCTTAATGCGGTATTTGATTATTCACATTTTTCGGTGGAGGGGGGGAGGGGGGTGCATATTTTAGTGGCCATTTCACCTGCTGTCCCAGTTTCTAAAGAGGCTACAAACTCCATTTCTGAGAGGGCTGCTCCATCAACATTGTCTGATCTTTTCAAGATATTTTCTAGGTGTTGAAAATTTAACTTTTCTTGAGGGGTTAAAGAAAGATTGGGTTACTTCCGAAGTGCATTTGATCAACAATTTGATCTTCTTTTGGGGTGTTGAAATTTTGACTTGCCTCCTCAAATTTAGTGGGGGTAGCTGACAGTTCAGTTGAAGTGATAAGCAAAAATGCTCCCAACTTTCATTGATTTCTGTTATTTTCACTTGCTTCATGTGCAGGCTCTTTCCAGGTGTCCACGCATCTGTTCAGTAATGATACTAATATTACTTTATTTATATAGTGCTATTTCTATCTATTTCTAATGCCATTTCTAGTTATTGCTGTAATCTGTGATCTATCTAATAGATCACAGATCACATCAAGATGTTGCTAAAACAAAAATGTGGCACATAAGTCTTTAGGCGGGTTTGTCATTGATTGATGTTCTTACCAAATTTTGACATCATTTGTGATGATGGTTGTTCCTCTGTCAGTAAACTGACTAATTCAAGTCTTGTAATTTTCAGTAGTTTTCTTTGACTCCCTGCCAAGAGTTGCTTTCATCCCAAAACAGCATTGAGTAGAGTTGTTGCCTCTTGCAAAACAAAAAAATCTCAGACTGTTCACTGACCAGAAACTGACTGCTCAACTCAAAATTTTATTTTCTTCATGGTTCTACTGAGTAATGGAAACAGGAGTAAAGATTTGGGAGCAGTGAGAAATGCTGCAATAACATGAACCACATGCTCTGTGAACCTTTTTCAAGTCCTCCCAAACTTTCATGAGTGTTAAAACATGAAGAAAACACTTTGTTTCTTCCAGAAAACAGAGGACAAGAAAGGGAAATCTCTTTCATTTTTGATTATAAAATGTTAATTCTCTTTGAGTGTGCCATGATGACAATGGCTTGTGTCTTATTGAGTTAAAGAAGTACCTCTTTTAGCATGCACTTTCTCACAGGGTGTTTGTAGAAGCCTACCAGTAGTATACAATGCAAATATTGCAATGTGATTGGCTGAGCTATCATCTGATATTAATAATAATAATAATAATAATCAATATTTAAACAGGGTGACCCCTTCAGTCGCAGGACTGGTATCAACGGGGGCCCTGTATAACGTAAAATAAAAAGAGCATGTATAAATAATATATATCTA
>Ga0126338_10003558_pt1 | contig 10937 bp, 12 predicted proteins | sample OrbCmetagenome_2_FD_92529 | JGI IMG/M metagenome (GOLD analysis project Ga0126338, IMG submission 92529) | Coral microbial communities from Petempiche,Puerto Morelos, Mexico - Orbicella C C metagenome | ecosystem: Host-associated > Invertebrates > Cnidaria > Coral | place: Petempiche,Puerto...
AACACAGGTAGATATTCGGGAAAAATAATGTGGTGACGACGTTTTAATTTGGTATAAATAAATTATACTTGCAAAATTCATAAGAAGGAAGTTAAGACCTCATTATCAATACCTTTTTCTCTCCAAACACTTTTAATTTCAGGATGCACTTCTGCAGCACGCGCAAAGGGCCGTATAACAGGCAGGAGTTTGGACATCATCAGAGCACGCGATGCAGGATGTTCCTTCTCCCGCAGAATTCTCATGGGTTAAAGGAGAGAAAAACCAGTGGCAACCAGTTTGGATGACCATCCCCAAAGTATCCACTGTGTGTAGAGAGCTCATCAAGTGCACCTGCAAAGGCTGCTTCTCACGCTGCCAATGTGCCAGAAATGTTGAAGTGTATGCTGTTGTGTAAATGTGACTGCCCAGAAAGTCAATCTTAGAGTGAGGGAAATTTGTAAGGGCTTTCGCAACGAGCAAAAGCATTCATAATATGATCAGATTTCAAGTGAGAAAAGATGCGGTCAATTTGCGCGCATTTTTTTCTGCTTTGCCACTACAATTTCTTTGCCTGTGTTATCGGCCGAGCGAAGACTGGGTACTTATACTATGATGTGGCTTTATAAACGCTATTTTAAATGCAGTCTTTAATAAAATAGCAAAGTACATAACCAAGTGATAAAATTAAGATAAAAATGCAAAATTCGTTTTAAAGAGTGGTAAAATAACTCTGTTGAAAATCGTACCACAGGTATCCCATATCTTGATTTTGGTCAAAAACTAAAATCTCATTAAAACGGGAGCGTGAGCAGATTGACATGGGCACCCCTTCTAATATCCTTTGGTAGGGTATAAGCAAGCTGTGTGCCAAATTTCATGCTTTTATCACTTTTGTCACGATCAGGTCATTAAGCCACCTGAGTAGTATTGCTAAAGGTGCGTTCCTTTGGGAAGTTAGTGATCCAAGATTACTCGAATGATGGTGCATCAAGGGAGCCGATGAATCCTATCTCAGAGTTGATTCATCGGTTCCATTTGATGCGTCATGATCTGAGTGATCTTAGATCACTGATCCTGATCCAGATCATCCCAAAGGAACGCACCCAAAAAGTCAGATTTTCATTAAAGTACCGCAGAACTGCGCATACCGGCCGAATGATTAAATATGAAGTATTAAACAACACTGACGTTTGAGCTTTAAGCGTGACCAACAAAATTACCTGGGGTAAAGGCAACCTCATTTCCAACTGTCAAGTTTCTGATCGTCCTATCAAGCACTTCATGTATCTAATTTTTTAAATTTTTTTGCTGGCGCATAGTAATCAAGATATATGAGTGATGCCACAAGACTCTTTAGAAAATAACCTAACGAAAATACGCGTGCTGATTGGTTTAAAAGCGTCTTTCTATACCTCGTTATAGTGCACCACTAAATTTTCTCCAATTCTTATTGATTTCAATTGATCACGTGACAAGATAGTTATCATCGGGGGGAGACACTATCTGCCCAAAGTGCTCGTAGGTGATAATGTTTCTGTAAACAAGAGGCTTATAGGAACAATAATTGAAAGGCGCCATGTGTCTGTTTTCAAATGTTACATTTGGCTTTCAAGCCTTTCAGCTATAAATAATACAATATGATTTTTGAACTGGCGCGCGGAAGAAAATTTAGTGGCGAACAATAACGACAATACGGTGTTTACGTCTCAAACCTATCAGGCTGATAGTTGCCCCTTGGAAATGTGATATTATTAAAACTAGGGCTGATAGTTCGTCGGCAGAAACGTGATTGTTTAAATAGGAACACAGAACTAACACGAACTGTTGACGTAATGATGGCGCAAGCAGAGAGAATTTACGTTTTGATGATCAATTACACCCGCTTTCAGTGCTACATGCATAGGCGACATCTTTCGACATGCTATGTAACCTGGCCTACATCAAATATGTAAGCATAACGGACTCCTTTACGGTCGAACTCGACTTTAAGTCAGGAGAGATCGATTTATATATCTGACATCAGAATAAGGCTAGGAGTATGTGAGGGATAAATCGGCTGTTTTGAATGTTTCATTATTTTTAGAATATACTAGGGCCATGGATTACCTGTAAACTAGCTGATTAGCTAAGCGTAAAGCCCACGTTAAATAAAGTGTCGTATCGTATTGTATCGTATCGAATATTGTAAAAGCTGTAAAAGCGGTATTCCGGAAGTCACCAATGAGAGCCGATCGATTACACTCGGGAAACATGCCAAGTCCATTATCTTCTTCAGTCATTCGAGGTCAGTAATTATCATTTATTTTTCAAAATGATAAGCACCCAGTGGGTAGTAGACTTTCCAAAAAGTCCTTCCCTGGCCTGTTTAATAGCAACTGACTGTTGGAAATTTGGGAATACTCGAAAAAGCTGTGGAAACTATTTGAAACAAATGTCTCAAGAGCTTCTTTTCGCCAAATTTGTTCCCTAAATTGACAGGACATGCTTAACTAGTTATTGATTTAAAGTTTGTCGATTTAAAGTTAAGTTTCGACAGGAAAACGGATTTTGCGTTTTAAATGTATGTTCGTGACATGGCCTAAATCATTTAATTATACCTGCCTGCAAAAGGAACACTTCCTAACTTTTTGCATCATTACATAGCTCGAACATTACGCACTATAGAAAAGTGGAAATTTGTTATTGGCCCCTTCCATTGATGCCAAAGCAAAAAAATATGCTAACAATTAATCGCCAAGAAACGAAATCATTTACACACCGTTATTCTTCAAGGGCAATACAGTAATATACTAGACATACTTTCTGAAACACCAGCCCTAAGCCCGCATTTATAAACGGTTCCAACTTGTAAAAATTGTGCAAGGCGCCGAGTTGCAGTGGTGCTATTCTTGGGAGCAATAGGTCTAAACTGAGGAAGATTTTTGTCGTGATTTCGACCGCCCTCAACGAAAACGCACGTCCGACCACTTCCCACAATTTCGCGGTTCAAGCTAGTCTTTTTCGCCTGCTGACTCGAAGAAGGTGATTCTCTAATCTGTTGCGAGCCACGGACTCTTCACACGAGACCTTCCGATAGTCAATTCCTGTGAAGAAAGTGATGCCAGCGACAAAGAACGGAATTCCATAACATTCTTCACCTTTCCGTAGCATGATTCGCACAGTTTCATTGGTAAACCATCGCCAAAGTTAATTTTTTACCCAGTTAAAAACTTACGCACTTTTAAAATTTCCGGCTCTTTGCTGCTCTTCTCGCCGAAAATATCAACCGGGGTTTCCAGCAAAAACCGTTTTGTCCCAACAGCAACAAGTGTTGAGCCGTGAGTCAAACACTATTTTTTGGGAGAATTTTCTTCAAAATCCTCCATTTTTAAACACGGCTGGTCACGTCACCTCTACTAACTATGGTCACATGCACAGCTGTTTCATATAATTTCGCGCCAGCAATCCCTTATCCGAGCGAACATTATGACTTCCGTTCAAGATTTCTGTGTTTTCAAAAAGCCAATCAAAAAATAGGTACAATGCGTACCTTGTGAGCTTATGCTTAGTTTTAATAGCTTGTTTTTAAAGGTCAGTATCTGGGAGTTTAGTTGCTATAAGTGAGAAGGCCATCACTGTAACGATAAAGGTGTTACTTTGAAACTGGAGACATTGAACTCGTGGTAGAAAACTTGTGGCCCCTTGGTCGCATCCTGGAAGTAAAACCAAACAAGAGAGACGGGCTTGTGAGGAGAGTCACGCTGAAAACCAAGTCCGCAGTTCTGGAACGTCCCATCGGCAAGATCGTTCTTCTAGAGGCTCCTAGACTCCATGAGAGCAGCTAAACATTGTTGATCTTGATGTCCTCAGTGCACTGCAAGCAGTCTCTCTATTGCTCGGATATCAGTGGGGAAGAACGGATAAAGCAAAATAAGTGTGACTGCGAGTAACGCGGGCGGCTCGCGGCTTCGCATATCACGATCGCGCGCGTTGCGTTCTTCTTTGCGTTCTTCCCTACCGATTTTCGAGCAAAAGAGAGACTGCTCGCATTCTATGTCCTCAACCAAGAAGTTTGATTGTAATTCATGGCTCAGGAAACTATTTCATCCCACCCTGTGAAGCATTACAGCCCACGGGCATCAGCCCATAAACTGAATTAGGCGAATTAGGCTATTTCGACCCTTATAGCCAAGTTGGATCCTAAGTAGGTTCTGTATTTTACCCATCCAAACGGCCCCAATTTGGAGGCTTAAGCAGATCTTTTTAATTTACAGTTATGTCTTCAATAAAGAATATTACATGATCACCTAATGTTATCTTCTCCTGTTGATGGTATCACGAGTGAGAGATATTTGTATCCCCAAACGATCATGTAATGTTAAGTTTACTGTATAGATGAACCATCCAAATCTAAGTCATGTCAGTTTTTTTTTCCATTTTAAAAGCATGCACCGAGAACAAAGGTAACTTTAGCCGCGATTGTTCTCTCCAGTATCTCAATTTAAATACTTGGGACAAAATCCTTATGGATAGTTTCGACTGGGTTTCCAATTGTAACTGACTATTTGTAAAATTCAAGAAAAAATACAGTATCAAAATATCTTTCACCATCAAAACGAGAGCAAAATGATCCAACACTGAACTATAATATTTACAACTAAGTAAAAAAATCCTCATCACATTTTGCTTGGCGAATGTATAATGATACATTAGAGTAAGAGACGAGGTAGTGCGACGAAGCCATGCATAGTCTAGAAAAAATACTCTATCGTAAAATTAGCTTAAAATTTACTGTAATGAAAAAATTCTGTTTTTTAAATTTAAAATACGCATGGGACTGACCTCAACACTGAATTTTCCAATGTATATGCGGAGATACACGGCTGATTCAGTGACTCACTCGACTGTAATATATACACTACTTTTACTAATGTAAATAAAGTGTGTTGGGAGGATTACAAAGATATATATATCCTCTTCTAACTACAGTCGAACCTCTGTTAAGCGGCCACTCTCGGAGACGAGACAACTTGCCGCTTAATAGAGGTGGTCGTTTAATAGAGGTTCACCCGAAAACAACGTTGGGCGTGGTCCAGTTTTCAGTTTATCAAATATAACTACAAACAAATGCAAGAGGAAAAAAAGTAGAACACTGACAGTTATTATGCAGTCCATAACGTTAACAAAAGCCAAAGAAAAAATTACGTGTACAGACGCGACGTGTCTGTCAATCCAACACTGGCTCTTGTGCTGTACAAACAAATTAAAACGCTTCGAGCCTTTGTTTTGTCATTGTTTTAATTAAATACCGCTGAAAATGTGTTTTTACAGTATTCCAAATTGTCATTCTTCTACCTTCATCTGGCTAAAAACGTCCAACCTCAAATCTTCCTGGCCCTTAAGAGAGGTATAAAACAAAACAAATCACCCTTGGGACGGCAAGAAACTGGCGGCTGTCGCTGGTGGCCGCTGAATTGAGGTTTTTATTACAGTGTATAGCTGACATTTTTTCCGGGACTTTGGCCGCTTGCCGCCAAATAAAGGTTGGCCGCTTAATAGGGGGCCGCATAATAAAGGTTGGACTATACTCAGAACTTACAAAAAGTTGTACAAGATTCTAATTGTACAGTCCATTTATTGACATCTACTGCCCGATTTGGAGACTTGAGACTAAATGTACAGCAAAGCTATGCTCCTGGGTTTGGCACGGCCAAAACAGTGGATATTTTTTCCGAATTCTACAGTTCATCAACTTTCTAGTAGTTTCTTTGAAAACAACGCAGGTACGAATTTTTTTCTAAAGGGCACTTGCGAAGGTATTGTGTAACCTTAAATATTACCTCGGACCCGGGAATATTACTCAGTTTGCAATTAAGTACCAGTATGTGTAGTGCCAGTACTGAATTGTTACGCGGCTAATGATACCATGTTTTCACGGAGACTTTTCAAGTCATGACGAGGAGGGACCAGTCAAGGCTAGGAGGGACGACCAAGCCTTTACCAACAGACTTGGCACTTTCCCACCAGTAGCGAGCAAATGAACGACGGATATTGCGGGTATAAATTTTACCATTCTGGTCTTCTGCGAAGTAATACTGCCAGTCTGCACTTCCCGCCTGAATATAGAAATCTCCTCCTGGTTGTGAAAAGATAAAGGCAGCGTTCGACATGTCGGCCCCATCGTTTAATGCAACAGGGACGAAGGCGATGGCTGCGCGTAAAAACCGTAGGGTAGTGTAGCCAGCCGCGTCTAGGTAGCGATGCTGTCCTTCGTTACCGCATCTTCTTATGAGCTCTCTTCCAAGAGTGACCCTTGTAATTCCCTCTACAAAGATTTTGTTGCCTCTCGAGTAATTCTTAAGGAGAAGAGGGCGAGAGACAAAAGTGTGAAACATTAAACGAAAAAAGGCCCAACTACAAAATTTTTAAAATTTTGTAGGGTACTGGCTGGAACACAAACACATTATGAACAACGGGGATAGCCTTAAACTCATCCAAGATTAAATTGTGAAAGGTTCTCATGAGAACAGTTGTCTAAACGTTCTGAAGCTTGCGTAACACTAGCAGCTTTCCATAGTATGAAGCTACTCCAAGGATGGGAAGCTAGTCGCCGCATTGTTTTGGAATCAAGTTAAAGAAGTGATCCTGGCAAGCGCTTGTTGAACCCGGACTGCTTAATATATAGTGCAAAAAGCTCAGGCTATAAACCCTATGGCCGGTATAAGGTCAGCATTTCTTCGTAGTGATATAGAGATTTCCTTGTGAGGATTCACGAATATATTTTTTATGAAGTCAGGCAATCAGTTGCACTATAGAATATCATTCCAGATTGTCTCCGTATTGGCTTAATAAATTGTGCACAGATTGGGGGCTCACTAAATTTTGGGACTCCCCTAGTAAATAACAAAATAGCTCTACATATATACACACACGCACACACACCACAGGAATCCACGTTTATATCATTTGATTATGAACTTGTTCTTATTTGATCATTGTATCGCACCCGGCAGCCTCAAACGTAAAATGTTACCTTCAATTTAGGATCGATTTCCAACAAAGATGCTCTGGGATTTCGCTTTAAAAATCCAACCGCTGAAGCCAACGACCGTAATGGGCCAGCACTGTTGTTGCTGGCGATATCCTGAAGTGCATGATTCAGCTGTGGGGACGTTTCGTGTTCTTGGTAGCGGGCTTCCATGTGGGGCTGCCCAGTTTCCATACCTTGCAGGGACCTTGTACCAGTAACCCCGTCTAACTTCTCCTGCATGTTTGCGTACAGGTGATCGCCCCGTGGCACCAATTGGTCTGGAACCGTGGGATGCGTACATGTCCAAAACGCGGCATTCTGATAAAAGCACGCCGATGAATCGCTATCCATGGCTTCATTCTCAACAAGACATGCTTCCTGTTTTGGGATAAATCTAGTGCCTTCACCCTGGGAAGTATGGCTTTGATCCAGAATGTACACCGCATTTTCGCTAGCTACAATAGGTGTATCATAGTTTCGGATAGATTCGGTGTCTTCATCCCACGAGGCTTCGTCTTGATCGGAACTGAAGGCACTTTTGTTGTACTCTACAACGCGCTTTTTAATCTTTGTCGCTTGAGAAAAAGTGGCTTCATGTGCTGTCCTGGAAAAAACTTCAGCTTGGTATATCTCGGTGTGACTTCTATTGCTCCCAAATCCCTCAGTGGTGCTTTGATTGGAGGAACGGTGTTCAGTATCACTGCGTGGTTCAGCTTCCATTGCAATTGAACTCAAATAGCCTGATTCATTACTGTCTGGTTCCCTAGGTTCTTGGTTAACTGCCATAAATTTGTGATCTCTTTCCACCGGATTAGGACTAATGTCGGCAGCTTCGTAATCCGAGATTATGTACAAACTCTCGTTTGCTTCAGAGTTTCCAGCTTTCGAAAAAAAGGAGTAATCATCATCTTCGTCGTCCCTCACGGTTACTGAAGGAACGTCGACGTGTTTGTACTTGTGGTTGGCAAAGAACTCGTAGGAGTACATCTTCTCGATGACTTCCTTGGAGGGGCGACTCCTCATATCAGTTACATGACAAGCAACCTCTGTCTGACAGATAGTTAAGTCTGGCCATTCACTTTCGTCGTGACTTTCCAGCCAGAATCTCATAATCCAGGACGTCATTGGCACCCTTAACAAACGAAAGAGTAATATGAATATATATTACTTGTCATCTGTCTTCCGTGACTTGTTGTAACTCAGCGACTGCTAATTCCTGATTTACTGAATCGTACTTGGTTACAATGGTATTTAAAACTAAATTTGTGCCTAGAGTGAGTGTCTCCTAGTTTAAATTCTCCATTTGTCTAAGCATTTAAAACTCGATTCTCAAAAACTTCGCTTGCCGACTTTCATTTGCCGAGCAGCATGGTAATGAAATGATCTTAGATAACACTTACTTATTTTAGGGTTATTTAACGCCATCTCCACTGGATACGTTTTTGTTCTTAATATTAACTGATGATACTGATTGCGTCGATTTTACTCCGTTTAAAAGAGATTTTAAAACGTACCTGTTCGTGAGGCAACCAAAGATGGCGAGAGCGGGTGGTCTCTGCACAGATTCATATGCCCAGCATCGATGCATTAGGTTATACAACCAGTCGGGACAGCCCTCAGGTTTGCTCAACTGTCCGTGGTGTCTTATATGAGGCAGAATCTGAAATATGGATCTTACACATTTAGTTTGAAGTAATTCAAGAGAGATAAATGAATGTTCTACAACACAGTGATCAGAATTTGCTTGGGGTTTAATTATTCTTCATTCAACAAGCGAATGTGCAGTTGCGTCGGCCTCACGGTTAGTGCGCTCGTCTCCGGATCAAGTGGTCTGGGTTCCAGCCCTGACTGGAGACATTGTGTTATGTTCTTGACTCTCACAGTGCCTCTCTCCGCCCAGGTGTATAAATGGTTACCGGCGAATTTAATGCTGGGTGTAACCCTGGGATGAACTAGCATCTTATCAAGGGAGGAATAGAAATACGCCGGGTCGTTCCATGCTACAAAAACCGGAGATAAGCGCTGGCCTGGTAGGCCACTTGGCTCGTATGCAGACTCCACCTAGTTTACCATTAAGCGAATGCAAAAACCCGACATTCTAGTTCAGTTCCCTTGGACAAGTGAGGATATTTTCCTTTTTAGCGGTTAGATATTTAAATTTGTAAGCTATTTTTATCTTTTTAGGTCTTTAACAATTGCTTTTCCGCCTTGGTTCTGTTTTCTTCTTTAGTCCGGTACATTTCCCTAACCCACTCTTGATGGTTTCCGTCCTGAGAGTAGCAGTCGCCATCAAAACGTTGCCTTCGAGGGCTTGGACGTAACCAATGATTATCAAACTCTGCCTATTGTAAAAATTGTTTAGAATGCATTGAGTACAGCCCTAGAATTTACCTCATGTTTTTCAAGATCAAAGAAGGGCACCGAGAGGTCTCGCCCATGCTGTCCAGTTGTGAACGATGCGTACAATTCCCAAGCAAGACTTCCAAGTGTCCCAACATCACTGGCATGTAAGTAATGCCCATCTAAGATTATCTCTGGTACGCTCCTGTAAAAAAGGTGTATTATATTGTTAGTGCAGGGGCATATCATTTCTCGGGCAGTTTATAAAGCTTTCAAAATCCACTAGCAAGTTAATTGAACAAACGATAATATATTCACTTCAACTCCGTATATACAAAAATAAAGTGTCTCGCCTAGCCTGGTGCTAAAATCAAACAGTAACAGGCCGAACTGGTTAGCCTTGAATGGAACGGAATACTTGTGAACATTGTAATTTTCAGCAACAAACTTATTCATGACTGTGATTAACCGACGTCCTTCATTTAAGTCTACTTATCAAACAGTCTTGATACTAAACAAAGCATGGGGCTCTAGGGTACTCACCAGCGAGTAGCATCAGGTGGCATGACAGATTCTACCACGCATGAAGTATTGGTTACTTCATAAGCGCTCATATAAAGAGGCTTAGAGCGACCCAGACGGCCAACCTGGACCTGGACAGAATAAAAGTGAAGGATGAACTCATCCGTTCTGGCCGACACGTGCTGATTGTATAAGCAGTTGAACATTGTGGAATTTAGAAAATACTGTTGTTAACAAGCATGTTTTTGTCTGAAAGTACACTACTTGCAAAAACACTTTGGAAGTTAAAATTTCTGACGTTTAATTTTCGGACATTTTTTTATCTCATTTCGGACAAAAGTTCGGAACAAATGTGTACTGTTTCAGTATCGAACCAATTCCGCTAGCCTGTCGTGATGTGTTTTGTGTCATTACTATTTTAATGACCTCAGAATTTGACTTGATATATACTGTTATTTTGATGAAATATGAAGTAAATGATTACCACTACCATATAGTTACTACAATGTCATGTACTGACCTTGTCTGGCGCTATCACGCTCACGTGTTCAGCGCTGAGGTCTCCGTGTACGATGTGATTCACATGAAGATAGTGTAGAGCAGACGCTACTTGAGACAGAAAGGTGGCTATGTCACCAATTCGGCATCTCTTGTCAAGAACATATTCCTTCAGGTTACCAAGAGGGGCCTCTTTTGAGATCTGATAAAAAGAAAAACTTACTTTTCATTTCTTAGACCTCTCATCACTCGTGTCGAGACGATTAAAATGATTATCAAAGACTGTAAAGTTACTGTTTTCCTTAGAGAAGTTGCTCAATGAAATAATTTAAGCTCGATTTCAACCTGAAGTTAAAGGAAGTTACAGAACGTTCCTATATTATACCTGAGGGTAGCTATAATCGTACTTACAATTTCCACAGTTGGACTGTGCGAATCCAAATTATGTATCTTCCAGATCGGAACAAGATTTGGATTTTTAAGAGCGAGAAGTCTTTTCAGATGTTGAACATCTCCCTTTGTAATATTCTCACGTACCACAGGCATGCCCTAAAATTGAAAACACTGCAAGTTATAATAATTCAGC
>Ga0126338_10003559_pt1 | contig 10936 bp, 4 predicted proteins | sample OrbCmetagenome_2_FD_92529 | JGI IMG/M metagenome (GOLD analysis project Ga0126338, IMG submission 92529) | Coral microbial communities from Petempiche,Puerto Morelos, Mexico - Orbicella C C metagenome | ecosystem: Host-associated > Invertebrates > Cnidaria > Coral | place: Petempiche,Puerto...
AAAAAGGGAAATGGCGTCAAAAGGGAATGAATTTTTGTAACAACCCGGGCAAGAAAAAAATCAGTTAACCTTTGACTATTAGTCGATAATTATGCACCTAGAAATCTAGAGTGCGGGGCTACGAGCGACGAAGCCAGCAGTTGGGGCTCGTACGTTGTCAGGATGAAATTAACGTGCATCCTTAGAATTAAGCTCTTTAGCCAAACCGCTACATAAACCAAATACTCGTTTTGAGTCAATTGTATGAACTTGTATAGATGTGAATAAGGAGAGTTATTTTTGTTTTATTTTTTTCCGAGCTATCCGCTCACCACCAGTTTACTTTTTTACGTTCTTCACCTATGTCGCTCATGTATGTCTCAAACCTATTTCTAATTACCTCCTCTCCCTCCTAGAAAGGACTTGACTACAGTCTCAATGAACGAGAGTACCCTGGGCACGAGAACAGGTGTATTCACAAGAGCAAATGACAAATGCTAATATCTTATTGGTAAAATTGTCGTCGACGCAACATGCCGTTTCCCGGACAATCGTGTGATTCTACAAATATCAATCTCTCGCATTATCTTCGGTATATCTTGCAGCTCAGTCTTCTTTATGGTTAACCATTACATGAATCGGAACATTTTAAGCAGTTCTTTGACGCTCAAAGGTTTGTCTTAACGGGTCAACTGTGTTACTGATTAATTTTGCTTTTCAAAACATATAGCGGCGAGCACAGCAGCGTTCGAAAATACACTGAAGCAGAAACAAACGGTGAGTAAATAACTGAGTTATTTTTAAAGAAAAACATTGTGTGGAAATACAGAACTATAGAGTGGCGAAAACTGGTAATTGCTTAAGAGATTTCGATTCTGAGGAAAAATAGAAATTCTTATTGTATTAATATCATGTATATGCAATATATTCAGCATATGTAGCGCAGTTACAAATTCACTGAGCTTGTCTTCTGCTGTCTTTCAAAGTTGCGCCCGCAAGCCGCTTGTAGTTACATTTCTCAAACCGCTTTACAGAGATTTTCCAAACAAGAAACGGAAAAACATCGATTCATCACAGTTTCAAGAAACAAAATATCCTCATTAATTGTTAAAGTTACATTTATAGCAAAAGGAAACAGAAAAGAAAACAAGATCTTTACATGTAAACTGACCTGGATTATGTCGCCGAAATTTCAACAGATTTGTGTGGTTTACAGTGGTACGACAAAAGATTAAATTAAAACCTGTGTCACCCCAACAAAAACTGGAGTTAAATGGTTATTTCAGTTTTAACGAAATGATTTGCACGCGAGCTTAAATTTATTATTTTCTGCAGTCGGATGCGTCAACACTTCTATACTCTCTTAGTACTACGCTGAATACGCATAGGAGAAAATGGTTCCTTTATCAGATCCTTAACAAGCACAAGTTATTTTCAAGCACAACTTGACAAAAGTCATTACCCCAGTGCTAGTTTCGGATATTATACTTCTGTCTCGCCCTCTTGTTTTCAAGCACTTAGGGCCGCAGATTTTACACTTGTAACTCCATTTAAAACTCGTTTGCACTCAGGTTTTTACGTAGAAAAGTTTTAGTACTCTGTTAATTTGATCCTGATCGTATGTTTGCTTTTGAGCAGAACTGATATTTACTTAACTCTGAGAACTGCATTGACGGACACAGAAGAATTTCATAAACTTTAGACTGAAAGCCGTAAAATCGTTTTATATATATATATTTATCTGAGGCATTGTTTATTATAACTTAGTGAATAAAAACTTATTTAGGAAGGTTAGTAATTGAGTTAGCTCTAATTCCAGTGTGCAATTCTGATGTTTATGTTTAAATCTTGCATGTTGCTTTATATAGGCTTATAATCGTAAGATTTCAAGTTACCATGCCTTGGAATCATTACACTGGCGACGAAATTCAGTGCAGAGGAAAAGAAGCACAGCTCAGAAATCGCACTCGTTCAAGAAGCAGTAGACGTGTTCCTTCATCACACCTCAGCAAATCTTGTGAAGGTAATCTATTCCATATTTATTACAGTTGAGTTCTAGGTTTTGCGATACCTTATCCCCATAAGTCCAGTGGCGTTTCAAGGGAATTTGCTGAAAGGTTCTGAAGGCCAGACGGGGTAAAAAATCCCCCCCCCCACCCCGCTGCCCTTTTCTATTACGAGCACTGAAATGGGCCCATTTTCAACTAGATCGTATTTTTCCGAGAAGTTTTCTAAGTTGGTTTGTATACTATTGATATTAGGTCTTTCCACAAATATCACGTAAAATCGCCTAAATATCTATCCGGAAATTCTTTGAAAAGTTTTTTAAATATCACAAAAATGTTTCTAACTACTATATCTCAAAAACCCTCTAAATACCTCTTATGTTGAATAAACCGATTTTGAATCACTTAGGTCAAAATTTCGAGATTTTCTTGCAGTAGTTGAAGGAATAGAGGGAGAAGATTCAGGCGTTTCGGTCATGGTTACCAGCATGCGTCATTTTGGAAAAAGAATATATATATATTTTTTGTGGAAAATCGCGGAACTGGATTATTTGGCATAAAACTGAGTATTGTTTCAAGAAAATAGCGAGGAAAACACGGGGCTAAGCCCCCAAAAAACTATGAATATTTCTAAATTTTCTTAATATCGTAATCAGTTTTCCAAATACACCAAAAATACCCGGATATTTGTGGAAAGTCCTAACTGATTTGTTGTGCTTTAATTTAACAGTCATCTTCGATGAAGAAAACTCGCCGGAGCAAGAGTCATCGAGAACACCGTGGGGTCTGTGCAAAATTTCGCGCTCAGGGTATTCATACAGTTGTACTGATGTCACCTTTCCTCTTGGTTTTACGAGCGACGAATGTCAAATGCTGGCCACTCGACAACGAGCTACGAACTACCTATTTTACATGTACACTGACAGAGGACGTCCTGTGCAGTCGGTACAAAGATCGAAGAGTTCCAATTCTTCGTCCTGGCGAGTCAAAAGCCCTAGTGAAGAAGACGCAATCAAAATGGCGCCAGCCTTTGGGAGAAAGCAAGATAGTTCGAGATTGTTGAAAAATAACTGCTCTTTTTCTCTATCTAAGAGGAGAGAAAAGGGAGCTAAAATCACACCACCTCGGAGAGAAAGCTTGGCCCAAGAAACTGAGTTTTCTATTGACGATTCCCCAGCAAAGATAATGATCCGCAGTTTGAATAGAGACTTGTCGCCGTCCGCGCGATTAGAACGCTATTTAATTAGCCTGCAACGGGCGGGTTTTTTAACGAGTGCAAATAAAGAAAAAAGGAAAAACTCTCAGATTGAGTTAGACAGAGAAATCACGGAAAACGCTCGAGAAGTTAGTTTAAGGTCGAAGTATTTACCTCATCCTCCAGTATATTTATTTGAAAGAGCAGTTAAGAATTCTCCTTTTAATAATAAACGAAGATAAAAATCTAGCGTGTGTTGCGATTTTACTATTCTCGTGACCTTCTTTCTTGCGATTCGTTCCTAGACAAACTAGTGCTAACCAATCAATGAAAATGTTGTCTTCTTGGCCAATCAGGTCCATGAATTTTCCCACGTTTGCAGACTAGCTGTCCTTCCACGGTTATATTTTTGTTAGACTTCTTATTGCAAAGGAACTCGTAAGGAGGGGAATTTTTAAACATCGCTTGAGCCATTGAAAGGCTTTATTTAGTGTCAATGGTATTAAGCTTTAAACAAAAAGCTAATTGCGACACTATTTAAATAAATAAATAATGTCCCCAATAAAATTTGCATACTAGTATTATAGTACTACTATAGTTTAATCCCTATTAAACGGTCGCTCTCTGGGAAATGGATATATAGTGGCCGCTTTATAAAGGGGCTGGCCGCCTAATAGAGGTAAAACAATAGAAGAGCCATAATTGGGACTTTGATTACTGGGGTGGCTGTTTAATAAATAGGTGGGGTTCGACTGTAATTAGTTTTACCGGTTCAAAAGCCGTTGCGCAAGAGCAAGAAAGTCATCAGAATCTGTGCAATAACTTAAAGAAATCCAAAAGACGAAAAGAAAAAAACAAAAACAAGGAAACATGTTTCGGATGTTCAGTATCAGTCATCAGCTACACACACAAGTAGGGTAGAGTAGACGAGTAGATATCTTGTGTACTCATTTGTTATTCTTGCGCATGAAGTTCCCATTATATAAAACGCGTCGGGAAGCATAAGAAGGTAGCGGAAGGTTTCGGACCAAATCAAGTTCGCACCGTAAGTGTTCGCACCAGAAACTCGATTGGTGCGAAACTCAACAAATTTTCCAACGACGTACCAGAAAACAATACCTCTCCCCTCCACCCACCGGTAAACTAAGAACGAACTTTCGCGCGGCTAAACCTGGGCTAAACGAAGAAATCCCAGGAGGGAAAGAGCTTTAGAATTATCATATTCTGACTAAACAAAAGTAGCTGAGCAACTTTTCATAGCAGGAGGGAGCCGCACGTTGGTAAATAATCTTCCCACCCCACAGCCACAGGTCAGTCACATGACAAACCAGTTGTAAAAATATCCGCGCGAGCGACCGGTCTTTGTGTCTTCTGGCTACTAGTAACTTCAAGGTTTTTCACGGAGGTTTCTTTCCTCTTGGCTTTTGCTTGGACTTTTGAGTGGTAAATCGAAACAGGTCTTTGATTGTCTACAAGAGAGGAAGGCAAGCACTGTCTGCTAAAATCCAAACACAGGTTGATATGGTTTGGCAGTCCGTGTAGGTCTTTCGTGTGCTGAAACCTTGAATCTTTTTGAACCGGCGAAGCTTCGCTCTTTGACAAGAAGTCTTTGAAGTAGCAGAAGTTTTGACATTTCCTGAGTGCTTCGAGAACTTATTGATAAAAAGGAGCCCCATGAAGAAAAATCAGTCCTTTGAAGAGAGAGCGGCCTTGCTTCGTTCAGAAGATCGGCGATATCGGTCGCTTGGTTCCGTTCACCAAAACAAATGCAAGGTCTACAAACGCCGATGGTACATTCTCACTATTTTCTCAATCGTTGCGGCGCTCAACAATTTAATCTGGAATACTTGGGGACCTATACAGGGTACTTCACAAGTTGTGTTTGGCTGGGACAACACGACTATTACACTGCTGGCTGATTGGGGCCCGATATCATTCGTTGTTGCCGTTGTTCCGATGTGCTGGTTGATGGATATGAAAGGTAAGCTTAAACGTTATGTCAATTAGATTAAGCTCATTGTGTTACTGATAGCAGACTTCTTATTCGTTTCAATGTAAGCTTAATTTCAAATGATAAAGATTAGACAGCGTTGGGTTTCGATGGATCCAATGAACAAACTGTGCGTGTAAAATTGCATAGTAGGAGCAGTTCTAAGTTACCGTAGTTCCCTCTAGAAATTCCAGCTTTGGTTCATACTTTCCTTGAATAACTGGATCATGTACACTAAAGACATCCGCAGTCAAATGTGGATCAATACCCTTAATTGATACCCTTGATCAACCCTCTGTCGACCCTTGATGGACACTTGATTGATACTCCATCGACACTCCATCAAAACCTTATTTGATATTCAATCAACACTTGATAGACATCTTGGTCAACAGTCAGTCGAGAACTGTGTAATTTTCAATCACTGCATATGAGATATTGATAGAGTGTCATTCCTGGGTCTATACTTGAGGGTATTGATTGATACTCGACGGTGGTTGCCTTTAGTACACATGATCCTGGAGACCTTGAATTTTCCAATAACCTTCCTTAGGGTGGGTATGGATATTTTCTGGAACCACACTGTCACAATTTCATACATTTCATCATATCCAGTTGACGTAGCAATGACCCTAGTAACAGAAGTTGGAGTTAAGTGTCAGCTCAGATAGGCTCCTTCGACTCACTGAACTGGAACAAGTGTGATCAGGAATATGGATCTAAGTCGATCATATTGACTCTTTTTCTGTGTTGATTTATAGGCCTAAGAGTAGCTGTCCTAGTTGCCATTTTTTGTGAGTTTATTGGATCTGGCCTGCGCTGTATACCACTCAGTGATCAGCATGTGAACCTACAGACTGCGCTTATCCATTGTGGACAGTTTATAACTGGAATTGGAGGTCCAATTGCCATGGCTGCAGCTCCAATGGTTTCTGCAGCGTGGTTCCCTCCTGAGCAGCGTACGACTGCGACTGCAATTTCTTCCCTGGCTTGTTACAGTGGGACAGCTTTGTCATTTGTAATTGGGCCACTTTTGGTTCCTGATGTGGAGGAATATTTCAAACAAAGTGAGCTTAACGTTACCAGTAATGGGCAGATTTCTTATCTTGAGCTGAGAAATCATTTTAACCAGACAGAGATAGACTACTTCAAGCACAAAATAATGCACCTGATGTACATAGAGCTGGGAATCACCGCTCTTACAATGTTGTGTGTTATCATTCATTTTCCTGAGAAGCCCAAACTGCCACCAAGTGTCACTGCTGCCATTGGACGTCTGGAATTCAAAGTTGGTGCCAAGAGCTTACTAAAGAATTCACAGTTTTGGCTGTTGGTGGTTATTTATGGAATAGGAACTGGAGTTTATGGTGGCTGGTGTTCAATTCTAGACCTGAACCTCTCACAGTTCGATATTGATCAGAAAACTGCTGGTTGGTTAGGGTTTGGTGCCGTTGTTGCTGGATCAGTCTCAGGAATTTCATTGTCAATGTAAGCACAAAGTTACACTTGTACTGTTAACTTAAACATACAGTTGAACCTGACTATCTAGAACATGTTATCTTGAACTCCCTGTTATCTCAGACTCAAATAATTTCTCCTTTGAATCTGATTTTCTTTGTTCATTTACAATAAATTGGCTATGTTAAACTCCTGCCTTTTTGTACAATTTTTTCATCTTCCTAAATCAGGAAAGTGGGCTTCAGGTGTAGTTAACATACATCAATTCATTAATTGAGACACTCACTTGTTGTTCTGTCATCTTTTATAAGCAAATTCCTTTAGGCTAACTAGTGTAAATCTCTCTTTATTGAAAACTTTTTAAATGGTGCACTTTTTAAACGGTACACCTGGGTGGAGAGAGGCACTGTGAGAGTAAAGTGTCTTGCCCAAGAACACGACGCAATGTGCCCGGCCAGGGGTCGGACACGTAGTGCTCAATCCTGAGATGAGCACACTAACTATGGGGTCTCCGCACCTCCCATTAATGTATATGTAATGAAAAGTATTAATTTAAGATCATTGCTTTTTGTTTCAGATTTGCTGACCACTTCACTCGTTACATGAAGCTGATTGTCATAGCACTCCTAACTGGTGCCACAGCATCGCTCTCAATTTTTACTCTGATATGTGCTGGTGTTATTCCGTACTCAAAACTTGTCCTCTTTATAACAAGCATCTTGGGAGGGTTGTTCGTGAATGGAACCATCCCACTATTCTTTGAATTAGCTGTGGAATCTACATACCCAGTCGCTGAAGGAATCACCTCAGGATTCCTAACATTCTCCAATAATTTCTTGCAAATAGTTTTCTACATCTTCCCAATGCTGCCGCACTTTGGTCTAAAATGGATCAACTGGTGCACTTTTGTGACGACCGGTCTTTGCATTCCTCTCTTGATGCTGTGGAAGCAGAGGCGCTACCGCTCTGATGTTGATGCAAAAGACAGCTATGTTCCTGCCCCCCATAACAAAGAACTGAGCACTGAGGTCAATTATGGCAGTGGAAGTGTATCATCTAGTGTTAATGGTTTCCTACCAGGTTCTTCAGCACAGACACATTCTTATGGCACAAGTAGTTATCCTTCAGTTGCATAAGATTACTTTAGTGTAGGCTGATTCTGATGGTTGTGGGTGTAACTTATGACAAATTTGTTGGGGCAAGATCAAACAGGGATAAGAGTTGACAAGCATGGAAATTGAAGACTTGAACAAGAGTTCTCTGCAGCTCTTTTTAACTGTCTTCTGCTTGTGGTAAAATGAGCTTAGAACATGCCATTCAGTGAGAATAACAACATGCCTGTTAAACAAGGAAAACCTTAAAATTATGAAAATTTGACCAAACACGTAACTGAGATAATCGAGTAACGACCAGTAATCAGGCAAGTCTGTTGACTCACATGATTTAATCTTTTTGTTTACCACTTTGGGTTGGGTTTGAAGAGTAACATAATAAATACTTGTAAACTAAATTCTTTAGTTTGAGCAAATGTGGTTGAAATAAGGAAAGATATTAATGTCTCAGAGGAAATGATAATCCCAATTTATCCATCAAAATAATTTGGTTCATACTTCAGCCCATATCAGAAAGATACAGGCATGTTTTTATTAAAAATCTCTACTTCGTAAAGGGTTACAGGTTAGAGATTTCATGAGGTACTGTCAAGTTTCAGAGCATCGTATATAGATACAGAAACCCAGTCATGATTTGATGCCTGTCTTTTGTTCGTAAATGGCTTGAACTAAGGAGTATCAGTAGATTTTGTAGGAAATTTCTTTGATATGATATGACAAATCGTACAAGCAAATGAGTTAGTGAGGATGGAGAACAATTGGGAATATTAGCACACAGCCAAACATTTTGACGTTTAACTCCAAATTCTACGAAATTTTATTCTAGTATTACATATTTTGTTGCAACTTAACTTAATTCATTTCCTACTCTGAGAAATCTTTTATGAAACTTGTCTTCCAACATACTTAAAACATCACAAGTTGCAAGAATATTTCACTATTTAACAGAGCCTTTTGTTTTTAAGATATTATTGATTGTGAGTTTATCATGTAGTCTTACTGAATGTTCACGATATAGTTTTGTATTGCTCATCAATAATATATACAGGTAAAAGATTTTCATGGTTATTTATAACAATTAATATATTATTTTACGGGACTTTTGGTGGTGATAAGTTTTTAAATTTATTTTAGAATGATATTATTAAATAGTCTGAAAATTTGACAGTGAGCAGTTACTGAGTAGATCATCAAGTGGTGTTAAGCAGGAGTTAGAGGGCTTGTTATTATGGAACAACTTTCCATAAGGGCAAAAGCAAATCAAACAGCAAACAGTCTAATGTTTCTTTTAAACTTCTGCTTTTACCTTTTGAAGTCCACCCTTTCTTGCGTTGGTCACACTTCTGGATGATCTAGGAAAGACTGCTCACTCAAGGCTGTCATTAATTTGCGAGTCACCCGTTGCCTTGGTCTTTACACCTATAACAAACTTGTTGTTTTGTGGGTGAATTATGTCCACAACAGGCATGTTCACCTGTAACGTCAAGGGCTCATCAAGGACACTCAACCGTAACACCTGTTACCATTAACAGCTTTTAATGACAGCCCTTACACTCAATATGACAACTAATAAGAGGCAATGTTGCTTCTGACCGCAGAGCTTGAAGGGTAGTATTCATGCTTTGTTATAAATTTGTTCAACGCGTACAGTTTTACCGGTACGTTGTTGATAAGAACACTCAAAAAGAGATTCAATTGACCAAATTTTAGGGGTTGGGTGGTGTTTAATTGGTCCTTCAAGGACTTAGGTTCGATTTCTGGAACTCTCTCAATTCCAGTCTTCTTTGGTCTTTGTGTTTAGGGAAGGGGCATGGGTTATCACGTCTATCCAGGGCTTAGCGTAGGACTCTTATTTTAAAGTAGCCATGTTATGAAGGCGTCAGCATATGAACAGATGATACATTGCGCTTAAATTAATGAGAGGCAATGTAATAACAATTTCTTATTAAATTTGTTTTCTCCATATAACAATTAGGCTACATTTTAAAGCTAAAATGTGTATAAATTTACCAATATTTCCTTCTATCAAAAACCAACAACAACATGGTTTTCAGATATGGGCCACTGAGGGGATGGGTTATTATTGTTAATAATTTATGAAAAAAAAAATGTGTATTAAAATCTGAAGTCAAAAGGACTGTCTGCTGTTTTTGGATCTTTAAAGTTAATGCAATCATGTGGGTTTAAACTGTCAATGGAAGGTTGACCAATGTTGTTTTATGGCATTTCTATATATTAAGGTGGCCAGTAATGGAAAGTGCTAGTTCATCAGACTTACTTTTGCAAGTAACAGAAATTTCCAGGGTAGGCTCTTGCAAAGAATTAAAATTTCAGATAAGCCCATGGATACCTCCTTAACTTGCCCCCCACCCCCACTCCCCAACATTTATACATTAAGAAGATGTAGAGAAGCTGTGTGGAAAACATTTCTGGAAAGCAAATCTTGCATATAAGCAGTCAATTTCTCCAAGGTAATCAATCAGGCAAACCAAGTCTTTTTTTTTTGAACATTGAAGCCCGTGTCTGCAACATGCAATTCTTTTGCTTCTTTCTATTTTTGCTTGCCATTTTTCTACCATCCTGAATTCATCTAATTTTGCAAATCTTGGCTCCTCCTTAGGAAGTGGAGAAAATTACCCTCCTTGCTAGTCACTAGTAATATTTTGGACGCTGACGATGTGAGACGTTTCGTGAGTCTTACACTCACGTTTATGAGGTCATCATTTCTGGAGCAAGGACCTGATTGGTGAGCGTTGATCACGTGCTCCCCCAGAGTCGGCCATTTCAAATGTTCGTTGAAAATTTCGGCGGAGGTAATCGTTGAAAATTGTATTTTCCAGCACATTTGCAAGAAAGTACAAGCTGCATTTGTACATAGATTAAGACGTCTGGAAAATATGCGATAAGCCATGGCGGATGATGCCGATATTACGAAGCTGCCGCTCGAAGATCGCCTCGTACACAAGGTCAATAATTTCGCGCCGTAGAGGTTTGAACTTCCAATATTTTGGAAATGACAAGAAAATTCAGCTCATGCAAAAATTATATTTTTATAATCTAGGTATGGAAGGCAAGGTTAAGTGGGTACGAAGAGTTGGTAAAAATTTATAAAAAGATAGACGACGAAAACAACAATGAGTTTAATAAGTATCTGGGAATGCTCAAGAAGTTTGTGGTCGACAATAACGCTGTTGCT
>Ga0126338_10003560_pt1 | contig 10933 bp, 6 predicted proteins | sample OrbCmetagenome_2_FD_92529 | JGI IMG/M metagenome (GOLD analysis project Ga0126338, IMG submission 92529) | Coral microbial communities from Petempiche,Puerto Morelos, Mexico - Orbicella C C metagenome | ecosystem: Host-associated > Invertebrates > Cnidaria > Coral | place: Petempiche,Puerto...
AAAACAAAGTTTTTGCCTGGAATTCCCAGAAAGGCAGCCAAATTGAAATAAAGAGCAAGCGGGAAAGACAGATAAATTTGTTTTAAACTTTTCCGAGTGGAATATATCAACATGTTCACAGTTCCTGCTCCCAAGTTTCTCGTCTGTTTCTTAACCTTTTTTGCTATCTCGAATGTGTTGTACGACTTAAACAAAACGGTCATTTGCGCAACCGCCAATCTTTTGAGTGCAGCATTTGACAACGAGGTTGCAGAAGAAGAGGTGTTGTGTGCCAAGTGCGCAGAAAAGGACGCGGGAAAGACAGATTAAGTTTGTTTTAAACTTTCATTCTTTACTTATATCAAACGCGCCATGTCCGACAACAAGCTTGTCAGCAGGGCAGTCTCCAAGATATTTGTTTTTAGATGGGCAAACATCAATGCTACAGAGTTCAAGAGTTCCTTTTATGAGAGAACTACATTGTACAGCCAGAAATAAGTTCACCGTCATTTCTGAAAGACAAGGAAAAATTCATTATGGCTCAGTTGAAAAATTTGTCAAGTATCAAGAAAAGTGCACTACTAGGTCCTACCAATATACAGAGTGTTCATGTAATTTATCTTTTCACTATGTCACTTTACTTAAGAAAATGAGAAAACACCCATGCCAGCTTCCATTGTACAAGGAAATCAAAGAAATCAAGCACATCACACAGGTCACTGAGGCAGAGAATCCCATTGCTGCCCCTATATCTACAATTTTAGGGGTGTCTGAGGGTCGAGTTTAATGCTGCCTATGTCTACATGTGTCATCTTCCCATTTCTTTAGACTAAGGTTTGTTGAATTGTAATCGTTTTGAATTGCGTCCAGCATTGGCTACCCCTGTTCTAAGTAAAACATGTTGCACAGTTGGTATTGTGACTGTAAATAATATACATGTTTCTTGTTTAGGGTTAATTCATTCAAAATAGGCTCATGCTTAAGGTAAGCCAAGTCATCTAAACTGGTTATTCCTTCCTTGACAACCTTTGTCTAAAACAAGCCACAGGGACTTGATGAACCATTTTGAGCTGTCTTAACATTCTTAACCTTCCTGTCTGGGGAACTTCCCAGCCAGGGACATTCCAAATTTGCTCGCAGAGATTCTTATATTTTTGAGTAATGAATCCCCAAAGTCACTCTCATCCTGTTTTCTAACTCTTATTATCTTTGCTTGCCTGAATTTGAGTGGCCACAAATTCTTTAACCAATGACTAATCCAAAGTTGACAAAGAACACCTCAAATGTCACAACATTTGTGTTCAAATCAAAGTAGAACACCCTATCAATTGCAAAACATTCTCGTATTGGAGAAAGCTAGTCCGAGTACTGCTAACATGCTAACATGCTAACACTAATTTGGAACCAAAACCACAACCAAATGGGGAGAAAAGTGACATGAGGCCTAGAGGGTCCTCTATCAACTAAAGAGTTAAAGAACACAGAATATCACCGAGTCAAAGAAAGTCAGAAAGATGTTGTGCTGAAACAAGGGTTAATAGGTTAATAGGTGTATATTCCAAGCAACACGGCAAATGAAGAAGAGCAAGTCCATCCCTCTCTGGTAAGAATATTCCCAGTGGCAGTGTGAGCAAAGAACATAAAAGAAAATTTAAATGTTGCAATTTCAATCAGAGGCAAAATAAACAAAATTTGGAAAGGTATGTTTGCCATCTTTCAATTGGTTCTCTAATAAACACAACGATCTGTTGCTATTTACATGGCTTAAAAAACTTTTATTTTTACTTTTTTAGCTTTTAAACATAGTTAGAACTTGTTATTTTTATGTTAAAGTGCCCCAATTGGTGGTTTTATAACTGCTATTTTAGCTTGACAGTTAAATAAAGGTATTAATCATTACTTATTTACTTACTTTTTGCACATGGTTGGCTTAGGATAAAGAATCTGAATAAAATGAAAAGCTAACAATTTACAACCTGAATGGAGAATATCTTTACTAAACCTAAAGTAGCTTGAAGTAGAAAGCTGATGAAGCAAGAATGTACACAAGTAAATTTTAAAAATCTGCTGGATATCAGGAATGATGCAACAAACCACTTAACCAAATTTCCAACCCCTGATTCACCCTAGCTATGAACCATTTAAAAGAGCTTTTGCTTACTCTGCCAATCTAAACTTGCAAAGGCAAAAGATTTTTGGCTGAAATGTCTTTTACAAAGTTATTGTCAACGCTGCATTTAACATAACAAAGAGTCAGCAAGAAAACTTCGTATGTTATATTATTTTCTCCATGTGGGATTCTGTGCATTTTCACATTCATCTTAAGTTTCATACTTTGACAATATTGTAGAGTTCTGCAATATTGTGATTCTCAAACTGTAACAATACTATTGATTGTTGAACAGTTTCTCTTGTGTCTTGTACACCTTTAATAATTAATGGAATTAAAGAGTTATTTTAAACCTATATTTTTTTAATTCTTTGTATGAAACATAAGGATTTTATAATTCCACCTGCACTGCCATGGAAACCATTTGTTTTCCAACATTAAGTGCAGCAACTCAGATAAGGAGATTTGCCTGTGATAAGGACCCAGAAGGATTCACAGCTACTGCATGTGTTCCCCATCACCTCATATAGGGGGGGTGGTTATTGTTAGACCTTCTGTTTAATCCAGAAGAATGCAGCTAATATCCAAACCAAACTTACTCATTGCTTACTCATTACCACCAATAAGCAATCTCCTATTAAAATAATACACCAGCCATTAAGTGATTTTAAGCCCAGGGTAAGCACCAAAATAAGTTTCTTGCTAAAAATTGCAAAGAGGTGGCTTGAATTCTGTGGTCAGAGCACCAAATAATCAAAGCTGTAAAAACACAAGCTGCACACGAGGAGTTCCCATCTGACCCAAAAAAACGGCCAAATTTGTGTTGACTTTTATCAACTGGTGAGCAGGCAAATATCCTTGTCCACAGTTCACTTAACCCAAGTTGTTACTCAATGACTTGCAGGCTGTCACTGGCAAGGATTGCAGAAGTAAAGTGGAATAAGTTGCTCTTAAAGAGGTCAGTTCCAACAAGCCATACATGTACCATGCTCTCAGGAGCACCCAGGGCTTGAGACAAACGGTAGCCAGCTAGCCTGGGAGTAGTAAAATTAGGTTATGACTACCAGGTTTAGCATTCCTACTGACCACTTTGGCTGGTGAAAAACCAGAAAAAAATCAGAATAGTCAACAGTTCCTGACAGAATTCAAAATATCTTAGTAGTGAAAAAACACTTTTGGCTAGTAATGTCTGTCATTTCACTAGCCAATAGGTCAATAAGTTAAACAGTTAAGCTAGTCTTGAGCCCTGGCACCTGAAGTGCTAGCCAATCATAGAAGAGAGTTTGAAAAAAAAGACCAACCATGTACTGTAGCATTGAATCTTTGCAATCTAGGTTATGGTAACACTCCTTTTCATTTTTCCAAGATAAGCAGCTCCATTTAGTAAGTGGTGGTTTTCCAGACTGTTAACAAGCTGTTCCTGAATCTTATAATATGTTTGTTGTTAAACACACTACATCTTTGATTAAGTGATATGGATGTGAAGCAAAGGAAGGTGGCTAACTTTTTCCCTCCTCTAAAGAGAATACAACTGCAGTAATTTTAAGCCAAGAATCAGGAACAGGAATTTGCCATTTCCTTGTACATTGTCAATTTCTGGTAGTTAACTTGTGAATTTCTTTCCATGTCGCACTCTTCCTCAATTTTCCCATACATATATTGGCCAGCCTGAACATTAAGAAAAGATTCACAAGAGCGAACAGATGTCACAAGGTATATCAGAGTCACCTATCCAAAGTTCAAACTTGGCGAGGGGTTAGTTCAAGAGGTGCATTCCTCTTCCTGATCATCCTCCTGTTAAAGATGTGCACACAAAAAAATATACTCAAGTTGGTTCGTCCTAAATAGGCCAAAAAGAAGAGGCTTTAGTGACATATTGTTTTGTTCTTAAACCAGACTGATGTCTATCTATGATGACAAATCATGAAGTAAAGCTAAATTTTTACTTTCAAGTTCACAAGAGCTTTTGTGTAAGGCCCATTTATTTCTACGGCCACATTTAACCATTAAGATGCTTGTGTACATAACAGAACTATCAAAATTAAAGCATGAATTCCAGTAAAATACATTATGCTAGATAACTAGCCATGGAGAATGGTAACTAGAGTCATGAGGTATTGCAAATCAAGAACCAAAAGGAATATGGTGCTTTCCGAAATGAATTCCTGCACTAGTTTACCTAGAATGGAATCACAGTCAAACCTCTATCAAGTCACTTTTCAAATTCTCAAAATTCATTTGACATATTTACTTTTTATTTGACCTCCATTTAGTGCTCACATCTGTTAAGGGAATGCAGTCACCCTATGGACTACCCAATTGGCTAATTTTATTGTAATTCGCCTCTATTAAACAGTCACATCATTGTTACGTTACATGGTCAACAGGAACACGTGTCAAATTCCTCTTTGACCAGTTTCCATTGCTGCCAACCACAAAAAAAAACTGTTGCCTTCAAATCAATACTCACAAGGAGATCGGTAGTTGTTAAGTGACTTTCATTAACACTGGCACTAGGCATGACATAGACTGCTCCAATAGGAAACAAGTGGCATGTTCCCAAAAAAAGTCTGATTTTTTGACAAGCAGAAGATACAGTACTCTTTGTCACATCACTTCTTACATGATGTAAACTGATTGTAAACCGATGTAAACTAAAAGTACTGGAAATAATGTTTTCTTTGAGGTTTTGTCACAGCGGCAAAACCGAAACCAAATACATTTGTGTAATCTCTCGAGGGCCCATATACAACAGACCAGATTGCACAGTGTTTCTTCCTGAGGAAACTCTTAACTGGAAATCTGGTCACAGCCTATCCATGTGTTTGTTGTGTCACAACAACAGTGAAGTGAATGCAAATTGCCTTTCAGAGCCACAGACCACTCCACTGTCCAGCAACACACAAAGTGGAGTAACACCACAAAAAAGAGCTCTGCAAACTTCAGCATCAAAGGAAACAGCAAAGAGGAACTGTCAAAGTTTAGAACAAAGAGTCCAGGTGATAACCTATGCCAAAGATCACCCCAACAAAGGCTACTTCAAAGTTGCTGAAAAGTTTGGCATAGGTAGAACACAGGCACAAAAAATCCTGACACATAGAGGCAATCCTTACTCAATACAAAAGTAACATGTAACCAAGTAAGAAGAGGTACCGTTCCACAAAGAACACAGATGTTGATAAAGCACTGTGGGAGTAGTATACTCTGTAGGGAGTCCAACATCTCTGTTGAAGGCACAATGCTGGAGGCGGAAGCTCCATTGATTGCACAAAAGCTGGGAATAAGTTACCCAGGGTGCCAGAGGTTTTTCTTGAAGGTTTCTGGTGTCAGTCATGTCTCTATTGTGACCCGTGCAAAAATCCTCTGGAGCAGAGCACCATTTCTTTAACAGCACCGAGCCAATGACAAGAGAGTTTAAATCTTTTAGTTCAGAATCTGGACTAGAAAGCTAATTGGCTCCCAACGACCTACCAAGGCTTTTCTAATCTAACAGACACAATGATTGGTTTCTAGGAATAAGGAATGTGAGCCTGTGAAATGTCACTTGGTAACATGATGATCATGGATGTTGGATTTTGAGGTTGATGTTTGTACACTGTAAGGTTTGTGAAAGATTGAGATCTGGTCAAAGCCATAACATAAGTTCCTCAAAACGTTTGACTGTGTTGACAACGTTTAAAGCGCCAAGCAAAGGGATGGAATTGCGAATTTTATTCGCAACAAGGATATTTTGGCGGTTTTGATAACAGGATTCAGGAAATCGTTGTTAGTTCAGTTAATTCCTCGACTCTGTGTTGCACTACGCAACGCTCCTGATGCCGGTGTACCAGACGAGCTGGAACAGCATTTTGAATGCGTATTTTCACCATTTGTAGCTTCTCCTTTCCAACAGACAAGATTCTTTTTGTAATATTCTGTTTAAATTTTCGACTTCTTTGACAGTTGCTTCAAATTTTTTGATGGTAGCATGTCTTACAAAGAATATGCGGCCTAACGGACAGATTGTCGTCCTCAACAGTGAAGTGTTGAGATTTTTTCAAAGATTTTCAGTTCTTGAGCATTTTCAGATAAGGCTGTAATATCCACCATTACACACAACATTAGTGTCAAATAAATGGCATGACAGCAACTTCAAATTAGGAACCTTTTTTACAGGAGTTTTATGTAGTTTTTAGTCCCGCAGAAGCCATGAATGAAAACCAGACCAGATCTGTCATGTCACGCGAATGTGTCATGTCTGCACGTGCCAGTCCATGTGATCACAGTGGGATATGCTCGCTGTGATTGGTTTAAGTGTAATCCAACACAATTGTTCAAAGTTCAACAAAAATGGTGAATGAAACTGCTCTGTACTGCCTCACGGCGAACAGCTTCGCCTGTGTGTTTGAATGTAGCATATTATCATAATTAGATTCACAGCTTTGAGTAGCACACAATGTTGACAACATTATGGCCTCGGATGCTCTTCAAAGTGACAAAACCCGGTTTTGTGTCCAAGTTTTTGTCGCGGTTATAGAATTTCAGGAATTGATATACAAGTGTTATAAAGCTCAAAACTTGTAAAGAATTCAGTATTTTTGGTATGTGATCACCGAGTGTTTATCATTTTTAGTTGTGGATACGCAAAGCGTAGAAACGACTGTTAGTATGGGGCAAAATATGCAAATGTGTCATTCACTCAGATGTAAACTTTTGGCCAATAACATGGGGAGCCTGGGTACGAGTATCTCGAAGACCTACAAAGTCGAGCACAGTTATTTTGGTTCATGTGTTTCGCTTTTGTGAATATGCAGTATTCTGCCTAGGGCTTTTGCTCACACCTGGATGAAAGCTGAGAGAGGTATTTATGACTGTGATCATGTATTGGTCACAACAGCACAGCCAGCAAGGTCAAAGAATTGTTACAAGTCAAATTCTGGAAGTGACATCGTGTTTACCAGACGCGACTTATAGCTTTTTTCTCGGCTAGAGAATTTGTTGGGTTTCAACTTGCTTTCTCTCCTTCTATGGTCCAAGGTAAGGCGAAGGTAGCCTGTCTCTGTATTGTATTTTTTATGTACACATTGCAATTCTGGCAGTGCTCGTATTTTAAATTCGAAACCTGTGATTTAATCATTTTGTATTTTAAAATAAGTTTACTTCAAGAAAAAATTCAAATTGCTTAATCTTTTAATTTTGTTGTTCTTCACACTACATTTCTCCTGTAGTCTATGCAGTTTGAACAGAGTGAGCATTTCTTCATGAATGGTATACAAGTCAGCATTGACGATCAAGTAAATATGCTCTAAAATTTGACTGATGGATAGACAAATTAGCATCCAAGAGAGGCTGTGTAGATCTACCTTTTGCGAGAGAGATTTACTGCCCAATCATGTCAAACACAAGCCATGTCAAACAGGCATAGTGGCTGGTGTTGTATGTGTTATTTTTGTTCTAGAAACGAGATACGTAAACAACTGGAATTAAAACTTGAAATAGATATTAATTGTACCTGTCAACAATCATATTGAATATTTCTGCATTGCTAGTGAAATGAACACTAACAATTGCCAAGATAGGGATAAAATAATGTCATTACTGTTTCCAAGAAAGAAACTATTGTTATTTTTATTGTTTACATTCCAATCTGCAATACCCTTTTTCGTTTTGTATTGCATCAAGCTGATGGGACTCCCTATAGTTGACTCAAGGTGCACTTTTTATCAGGCAGGAGGTATGACAAAAAGGCAGGAATTTAAAACATGCATTGCTAATTTATCCACGAATAGAGAAGTAATGGGTCTACTGTAGATATGTGAAAGGTGTTTCAAGTTTAAAGCTACATGTATATGAAAGGGTAACCTTTTCTGAAAAAAAAACACTATCCAAAAGGGAAAGTTTAATGACCTTGGGGCAGAGCCTCATTGTGTAAATCTTGGTTAGCTCCCTTCTCCCTCCCCCTGGACATAGTTATGTAAAGAAAACTTATATAACTGTAAATAAAAACATCCCCTTCACTTTGGGTTCAAACTCAGAAACAAAATTGAACGTTTTTGGTACAACATGTAGCAAAAGGAATTTAAGGCAGAGTATCATTTTCAGCAAAGCTATTTCAAGTAGCTCTTTCAGGGAGGGATGCTGAAAACTGTTTGAAATGATTCTTATAATATTTGCAAAAATACTTTTCTCTCTATTTCCATTTACCAGCTTGCTAAAATCAAACTGTTCATGTTTGCAAATATCTTTGCGGGTGAGCAAAAGCCAGCCAGAAGACTAATCTTGACGTCGGTGGTCAGTGGCACTTTCTTAAAGTATACAGAGTGCTAGAGCCAACTTGGAGCAAAATGTGGGCACATTCTTGGCATTTTTTTGTTCTTCAAACTGGAATGAATGGTATGTGAGCAAATGGCAGAGCAAAGGCCCTGGTACTGAGTTCACTCAGAGCAAAATCACTCTGAAGATATAAATCAACATCAAGAAAGAGAAGAGTGGATGATTTTAGCAGACGTTTCAAATCACAACTCAAATGACAGTGAAGGACTAGCAAATTATCACAATTGGCACATTCACACAACAACCCATAGCGCATATACAAGCTCGACATTCCTCAGCATTTGCCAAGACAATTAAAGCTGATGAAATGTGTGGGTTAGTTCCCACCCTGTACCTTGCAAGAAATACTTCATTTATGCTTACTCTAAATTTGTGGCCAGAAGTTGGATTATTGCAATGGAACAAAAGGGAAAGTGATTCATATAATTTATGCAGAGAAAGACTTTGCTCCTTCTCTGCCCATATCTGTGATAGTTCAGTTTGACAACTACAAAGGTCCATCATTTGTTAATACCTTGCCAAACATTGTTCCAATCTGCCCCATAACTATCACAGCAGACACATTTAGTGGATTTCACGAAAGACTGCAAATACCTTTAAAGCTATCATGGGCTCTATCTATACACAAAAGTCAAGGTTTGACTCTGCCTAAGGCTTGGATTAACCTTGCCACCCCTGAAAACACAGCGGGAATAACATACGTGACAATCAGTAGGATTAGAACACTAGACTCTTGTGTAGTAGAACCTATGACATTTGACCGGTTAAAAAATACTTAAGACTCCTCTCAACTCCAATTTAGAACTGAAGGAGAAATTCGATTGAATGACTTGGCAACTGCTTGCTTACATGATAATTGAAACTGATAACTCACTGTTCTTTTACAAGCCTCTTGCTGCTTTGTTTTGCAAATACATACGATTACATTAATTTCCATGTTATTATTCTATTAAAACATCCCACTCTTGGCTGGAAAAATTATTTCACCTTTTCCACCACACACCCTTTAAGGTAAGCACAATTTAACATAATTTTTCAACAACAAAATCACCCACTGTGGGTGTAAAGTTGTACCAAAGTGTTAATGTTATTCTTTTTGCATTGTTTCCTTAGGATATGACAAAACGAAAAGACAGTGACACAGGATTCCTACGCTCAGTTTCACCCTTGAAAACATCATTGAGAACAACGAAAGATTACTTTGTGTGTTCCTCACAGACATCTCCATCAAAGTTCACCCATGTAGTTGGATTCAACAAAAAAAAATTATGAACAAGCACTACATTACAACAAGACAGGGTCTCCTTTGAAGTTGGTTGGAGTGAAAGAACAAGATAGTCAGCTATTCATCAATTCAACAACATCAATAATTCAAGTGAATGCAACAGACCTTGATTTTGAAAGTAAACCAACTCAAGATGATGCAACCACCAACATAAACAATCAGCCTGAAACTATTGCAGCCAACATCACCTTAGCAGAAATGCAAAAATTGACCCGTAATCAGAGTCCAAGTCACGGGAGTAGTAACCCTAGGAGAGTTACCACCAAAGCGAGATGGCCAGGTAGGAAAAGTCAAAGAGGACTGCATCATTGACCAGTTATTCCACAATTCATTTGTGGGATGATATTACCCCCAAAATCCACATCTCAAAATGCTATAGCATCGAGAATTTAAGCATCAAGAACTTTTCTGGAAATGCTTTTCTAGGCATAAACCTGATACTACCATTTCAGAGTGACACTGTTATTGAAGGACTAAAGGGGAAAGATCTCCTTTCACATGGAGATATGACTAAAACAGTATCTGAATTCAAGTTTGTAGACAAACTAAATATTTTTACGTCATGTCAAATCAAAGCATGTAACAAAAAGATGCCTTATGTTTTAAATTGCAAGGTAATTACTTGCCCAAGTTGTGGCACGTCCTAGAGATTTGCATCTGCAAAATCAGGGATCACAGCACGATTGTGTGCAGAGATAGATGGGAAAGTTATATGGTTCATGGCGTTCAACGATGTCATGCAAAAAATAGCTTCTCAAGGTCAATTTGACCACGCAAGCAAAATCTCATGAAATCACGGAAGCTCTTCTTGGTCTAGAGAATATCTCTCTTTGCTATGATACGAAGTCACATTTTATCAAAGGCATTATCAATTAGCACACAAAATGTGCACAACAAAAGTGTAATGTTGATTTATACCTAAAGCAATATTTTAAATGGACAATACAAATTCCAACATGAACAAAAAGATTGAGTTTACTTACTTGTTACTAGTGGTTAGTTTTTGACAGTTACTGTTTCATTATTGTTGGCCTTGTACCTGTACACATGTTCCTGTTATTTACTGTTCTTGAACACTTGTTACTGTTTTGACTTATCTAAGTATGCGTTTACAATTGCATTTATAATAATACACATGAAAAAATTACTCGATTCTGATTGGCTAAGAGCAGTGCAGTTCAAGTGTAACACCAGTGCAAAAAGTGTAACACCAGTGCAAATTACACATCAAAATTCTGGATTATGAT
>Ga0126338_10003561_pt1 | contig 10933 bp, 9 predicted proteins | sample OrbCmetagenome_2_FD_92529 | JGI IMG/M metagenome (GOLD analysis project Ga0126338, IMG submission 92529) | Coral microbial communities from Petempiche,Puerto Morelos, Mexico - Orbicella C C metagenome | ecosystem: Host-associated > Invertebrates > Cnidaria > Coral | place: Petempiche,Puerto...
CCGCGAAAATCGTCTCGGTTGATTGCATACGCGCCATAGGGCTGTCAATCAAGAGGTAAACTTTTACTTCCGGTAAAAACGTAAAACCGCCATTTCTCCGCCAATATTTAGCCTTTTTCAAAAAATTTTTTCAGAAATAAGAGATTATTCTTCGACCACTATTTTGACCCAAAAATCCAAATTTGAAGAAAATTGCCGACCCGAAGGTATACTGTAACCTTAAGCGCAGTATTTCGTACTGTGTGATTCTTATCCTGCATTTTGTGTTTATCGAGCTTCAAACTGATTTTACTCAAATCTAATTTTGTTAATAAGGAGGCAGCGTGGTCGAGTGGTTAGAGCGCCCGATTTGAAATCCGTAGGTCCCGGGTTCAAATCCAGTTTTGACCGCTGGCGCTAGCTGATGTTGTTCTCGGTAGCCCCGAGTTCAACTCCTCGGTCATGCTTGTAAATAGCCAACTGGTCTGCCTCCCGCCAGTTGGGATTTTTAACCTAGTTATGTTTAGTTGATTATTTATTTATAATTGTTTGTTTACACTGGTCCTGAAAGGCTCAAATGGGGAGTGGCCAATTAAGTATACATACATATACATTACATTTAATCTCTTAACAAAAGTGGATCCACCTTTCTGTTTTTGTTGTGCATCAAAATTAAACATTCAATGGACTACATAAATCCAACCCAGTCATAAGAAATCGTTTGAAATAAATGCATTCCATCTATCTAACTTAATTTCATTTGGTGACAAACCAAGGATTTCTCTTACTCTTACATATAGGAAAGTATGTTACACTTTATTGAAACTTGGAGCTGATGCAAGCAGCAGAGACAGCAACCGCTGGACACCGTTAATGTGGGCATCAAAGCTAGGGTGGGGAAAGTCTTGTCAAGCATTGTTGGACATGCAAGCATCACCAGATGACGTCAACATGGACGGAGATACTGCCTTGCACATTGCCTGTAGGCAAGGTCACGTAGCCATTGTCAACTTACTGCTGGAAAATGGCGCAAGTTTAAATGTTTGCAACACGCAGAGTTTAACCTGTCTAGAGGCTGCAGTTCGGGCGGGGAATAGCGAGGTAGCCATGGCTATGGTCAAGCATCAAAGGTGAGATGGTCTTTTCTTATGTGATTAGAGCAAGTTCGTACGTTAATCCTACGTACACTTCGGTCATTTCAAAGGGGAAGTAAGCCTATGTTAGATAGCAAAGTTTACTCCTCTTTCTTCTTAAGGAACCTCATTCTTGGTGCTTTGTAAAAACAGCGGCGAATCAGAGGACTAAAATCCTTCCAAACAATTCAAGGGTTCGACCCCAAAAGGTAGAGGTCATTTTTAATTTAGAAATGTCAGCGAGATCAACGATCGTTTCGTTACCCATTTTGGACCTATTTCAGCACTTAACTAACTAATTTACGATTGGAATTGGAGTCATTAATTTAGAGATGAACTAAAGCAACCGAACAGCCACTGAAAAGTAAAAGAGTTAACATGTTAACATATATGAATGTCACACGGTTGTTACCTAAATAACTTACGATGAATCACAGGTGTAAGTAATAGAGCGGGTTTTGACTGAGTGTCGTAAAATCAAAACGAAAGTAATCACTCTGGCCAATCACAAAAGACACAAACAATCCAGTAAACCATTCTAGACTCGAACTGAACGAATGTAGCCTACGCGAAGCGCGGGAAAACGTGTGTGAGCGAGACACGATTGGTTTTGGTTTTACCTCGATTGGACGAAAAAGAGGCGCCAGCTTTTTAAACCAATCTTGACGCGTTCATGTAGTAATGCACAATCAATTACTTCTCGACACGCAACTGAAATCCGCTGCATTACATTCTAATCTATCTTTCGTCCTCCTTCAAATTCCTGCTAGGATGCATAGGGTACCTTTTGTTACGAATAATGAATTTTCAAGTTTGCGATATTGATGCCAATTCATTTGCATGTGAAGTTATGACTTGACAAAAGGTGCAATTATCATTCTTGTTAAGGCTGCCGCACACGAGCCGATTTTTTGTCGGCCGACAAAAAATCTTCACTTGTCGGCTAGTGTGCGAATTCAGACGAATCTGCGACAAGATCGGGGCTTGTCGGGCGATTTCTGACAGTGCTAGATCTCAAAACGTCTTGTCGGGCCTTGTAGGCCAGTGCGCGGTGGACCAAGACAATTTGTTGGGGCTCGCGCGCGCCTCAACCAATTAGTAAATGTCATGAGAGTCACGTCAGTGGAATAGGCGCTATCTTGATTTTGAATGACTCGGCCCCAAGTCTCAACGCGGTTAGTCGCGACAAAAAATCGGCTAGTGTGCGGCAAGCTGATAGCCCGACAAATCTTAACTCGATTTGACCCCGACAAAAAATCTGCAGTTCTACGACAAAAAAATCGTCTAGTGTGCGGCAGCCTTTAATTATAGAGTGTTTTCACACGACGTCAAGGCGGCCATACTGATGTCCCAAACCAATTTTGTGGAAGTTAAACTCACTGCTTATGTGTACACTTTCTTTTGTTGCAATTAACTTGCATGCACGCTGGTCACCTTCACGTGAAAAGTGAAAAGGTTCTATGCCTTTTGTGTTGAATATTTGTCATATCATGATATCTGTTTCTGCCACTCACCAGATGGCCTGAAATAATGGAACACAAGGACATACATGGCCACACACCTATGAAGCTGCTAATAGAGCACTTTCCAGAAAGCGCTGAGCTGTTGATGGACCGCTGTGTTAAAAGATCAGAGATGACGAGTTCCAACGATCCACAGTTTTCTGTTACTTACGATTTCAGCCTTCTAGACCCAGGCCCTGACGACCCAGCTTTCGTTCATGGAAGACGTTTCTTCGGACCAAGCACCATGGTGAAACACGAGCGGAAAGGACTGCTGCTTCATCCACTAACCCAGATGTTGCTGAGTCAGAAATGGTCGACCTTTGGACGCTTCATTTACTACTTGAACTTTCTATCGTATTTGATCTTTGTTGGTCTCTATTCGGCTTTTATCGTCATTGAGAGAAATAAGCAGAACTTTACGTCACTCGTCAAAGTGGACGGAAAAGACTGTTACTATGAAGACTTTTCTTACTTTGACGACAATGACACCTTTATAGAAGATTATCAACTGGTATGTGACAAAGTGTCGGAAGTTTACGATGTCGAAACGGCATTTAGCAAAGGGTTTTCGTATATAGTGTTTGGCTTCGCACTTGTCCATCTTGTGAAGGAGATTTTCCAAATATTCATTCAACGCTTTAGGTACTTCACAGACATCAGCAACCTGCTCGAATGGGCGCTCTATGGTACCGCATTTGCCTTCATGATACCATTTGTTATGCCTGACGATATCACTGAAGATCTATTCAGCCAAATGACAGATCCTTACTTTCTCTGGGTTGTGGGATTGGTGTCGATATTCCTCTGTTACGCAAACTTGGTCCTCTTCCTCCGCCGATTTCGCCTGTTTGGTATTTACGTCACCATGTTTCTAGAGGTCACCCAGACGGTGCTCAAGGTGCTGATGGTCTTCTTTGTCTTCATTTTTGGGTTTGCCATTGTATTCTTCATCCTCTTTAAGGAGCAGGTGAGATGAAAATGTTAAAAATTAATTGTATCGATCCGAAGGGGGATGACTCCCACATAAAAAGGACGAGGGTGCTGCTACCTCTTAGGGTGTGCAGCCTCAAAGGGACCCCCACCAGGAGTTTTCGCGGTAGCCAAAAAAAGTCATTGGGAGTACATGTACTGCTTTAGAATCGTTACCTCTCAGGAGTGAAAAACATCTCAAACCACGCCCACAAAACAGGGTCTTGGTACCTCTTAGGGTTTTTTTTCAAAATTTCTGACGAGCACCCCATCCAGTCCTTTTTCAACAACCTGAGCGAAGTCATCTTCAGAGTCAAGTAAATAGTGTTTGTCAGTCGATAGTGATAAAATCCTGGTCCGTTAAAAGTGATTGGTCAGTTTAGCCATGATGTTATTGGCTGAAAGACTCGTGTAAAGTTCTTCAGCAGTCATTGGTCGGTTCCAGTAAGTTTCGATCTCTATGAGGTCCGTCTATTGTTAGTCAAGTTGTCCTGTGTTACTTCAATAAGTTATTGGGTAGTGGTACTGAGTTAAAAAGCCAGCTGATAAGTTGGATAGTAAGGCACTCTGTTGTTTGATTGTCAGATGTCGGAGGGTCGGGGGATAAATCGTTTGCAACTGATGTCATCACCGCCATGTTGAATGACAATGAACAAAATAATTATTCTTAGTTTTATTGTTCTTGTCATCCAACATGGTCGCCAGGGTATTGTCATTAGAATCTCTCGAGAAAGATCGCAAACCACGAATAGGAGGGACTTTTTTATTAGGATCACCGTTTCAACCATAACCGGCTTGGGTTGATACGGTTGACCTTTCTCAATACAACACTTTTCCGCCCGTTTTCGGTTGAAACGCGTTAACTCCTCAGAATTGTCCTTATGCAAGCTACAATCACGTAACATAGTCACGCAAATGCATTTTCAACCGTTTCAACCTGGGTTGAGACCGGATGAAAAAGTTGATCAACCAAAGCACGGGTTTTCCCCCAACGGAAAGCGAAAAAACCCAACCAACCAGAAACGGCTGATCTCAAGAGAGCACGACTTTAGTTCGTTTCCAGTCTGAATTACTTCTTCTAATGCGTTTCTCTGTTTGTACCACAGGATTCATTTAGCGATCTCGGGAGATCTTTTCTCAAGGTGTCAGTGATGATGATTGGGGAGCTAGAATTCGATGATACATTCATTAAAACCATTAGCAAGAATGCTACGTCGCGATCGACTACCGCACCACAGAATCCGTTTCCTGAAGCTGCGTTTGTCTTCATCACTTTTTTCCTGCTTCTTATGGCGATCATACTGATGAACCTTCTGGTATGTAGTCAACTAGAAAGATTCATCTCTTTAATCCATGCAGGATTTCGAGCGATTTTACTTATCGCATTTGCTTTGGTTTTGCATTACTACCTTATTGTCTCATGAAACCCACGCCACTTTGTCATCTAATCAGAAGTAAGACCAAAACCATTCATGGCTCGTTTGCACACGTTTTCCTGCGCTTTGCGTAAACTGCATGTATTTGCTCGAAGTTTCGATTGGTCCACTCTGTTGTCTGCGTCCTCTGTGATTGGCTAGAGTGATAACTTTAGCTTTTGTTGTATGACATTCGATTGAAAACTGCGCCATCCTGGATCCTCGGCTACCGTTCATTGATGAACCATTTACTTTTAGTTTAAAGTTTTGAAACCGGTTTGATTTTTTCTTTCCCTTGTTTCAGATTTTGGGAAATGAAAAACAACATTTCAATTTTCTCAGTGAGTGTCAGTGAATAGCTTGGGGGGAAACTGGATAATATAGTGAAAAAGTGTTAGCCTGGGAAGAACACAACGCAAATTAAAATATTGCTAAATAAACAAATTTCACCTTCGTGAACTTTGCGCTTGCTCTTAATGGCCCTCGCTCATTCTTTTAAATGAGTAGGAAACTTTGAACGGAACCGCTTTATGTTTCGTAAAACAAATGTGAAAATTTTCTCTCAGTTTTGCCCTACTTAAATCGGTTTCCTTTTACACGCAGGTTGGTCTTGCTGTGGGTGACATTGACTCCATACAACAGAATGCTACGCTAAAGAGGTTGGCCATGCAAGTCGAATTTGTAGCAGAGATTGAAGAAGGCTACCCAAGATTCATCACGCGGCGGGTGTACCACCCATCACTGGTTCTCAAACCAAATCGCCCGACTCGATGGAAAAGGTGTGTAGATCTGTCCGGTACAAAGTCCCACGGCGAAGAAAATTGCACTTCGTATATTTTGCATTCCGTTTATATTTAAAATTGAAAAACGGTCCCGCTTATGAAACGTTATGCCACTAATTAAGCGCCCGCCGATGTGGCACTAAACAGTAAAAAAAAATGACATGATGTGAGTTACATAGTCCGGTTGTTCTAAACTGGTTAATGTTAGTTTGAGAATTAAAACGAAATCAGCCTGTTTACCTTGCATAAGTTACCTAAAATGAAAACCGAAGGGCGGAATCCGCATAATTTAAGCAGATTAAGGATTCAAATGTCACTGAAATTAAAAGTTACAAAATTTGAATCTGAATTCCCGCTAATCCTGTAAAACATTGGCAAGGGACGAGATTAGTGAGACTTTTGCAGGCTTATGTGTACTGAGTTAATTCCTTTTCCATACTCGTCAAAATTGCAACAAAAATATTGACCAAAAAAATATATAAAAATCTACAATTATTAGTTTTGTTTTTCGGGTTCCATTTAACAAATTGACGTCAGTTTTTCATGCGTCTGCCCTGTTATTGATCATAAATTTCGTCATAACATTGCCAAAGTAGCCTTTGATCGACAAATCAGCAGACTACGTTGACAATGTTATGACGAAATTCATCGTCAACAACAGGACAGATGCAAGAAAAACTGTCTGTCCACTTATTGACGACGAAAATTAGCCAATGAGCGCGCGAGAATTTCTGCAGTTATTGTGAAAAAAATTTAATGTAACAAATATTGCTTCTTCTTTTTGAGGTTGATGGCTTTTCTTGGAATGCAGAAGTTCTCGAAGCAGGACTTTGGACTACCTGCTAATGAAATCGATTCAGATTTATCAGAGTACACCGAGGTCAGAAAGCAACTCGACAAGACTAAAAAACGCGTCAAGACGCTGGTTAATGTGATCGAGGCTCAGAATACACTGTTACGAAGATTGGCCAGAAAAATTGATCCCGAGGCCGAAATGGACGCGCGAAGTCTGGACCAGATTTCTCCCAGTATGGCTGAGGACCAGGTAACTTTGGCTCCAGACTTCTTTGATGGGCAACCGCCGGAAGACACGGCCCAGGAAACTAAACCACATATAACAGTCTGTTAGTTTAGAGAGTCCTGCGAGTTGTCGATTGGAAGACTTTATGTGTTCTCGGGAGAATCTTTTTATGCCATAAACTGCAAACTCTAGGGAGTAGTAGACTTTAACTCGTTTTGTCGGTTCAGAGTGGATTATATTTTTCAGAGAATCAATCTTTAGGATATTTTATTACACAATAGTCCATAGACAGCAGCAACACGAACAAAATACACTGTGGTCAGTGGTCTGTCTGAAGGAAAAAAGTTGTCGTTGATTTTTATTTTTTTGCGTTTATTTGTTTCTAGTTTGGTATATTTATGCGTAGAGAGCAATAGAGCACCAGGTTAAGTCTAGAGATAAGATGAAAGGGAAGCAACTGTTTAACAGCAAAATCTAGTGAATTACTCGCTACTTCACTTGAACGAAATGGTATGAGTGCCTCGTACAAGTTAAGTTCAGCGCCAATAAATTGAGACGAATTTCAGGTTTAACGAACTCCAGGTTTAATGTCACTATACTGAACAGGACAAAAGGCCCTAACCTCTTCCAGACGTTCAGTTCGTTGGGGCGCAGCGCGAAAAAAAACGCTGTTTTTCGCACTGCGCCCCAACCTACTGAACGCCTGGAAGAGGCTAAAAAGGCCCCAACAAGCGCGGGATTATTTAATGAGAACGAGGCATGCGTAGACGAGGGAAACCGCAGAAGGCCGCGGGCGCGGCTTAATAACAATACAGCAACAGCTATGGGGCAGTGACAATCAGAAGGCGTTAAACATTCCTCAAGAAACCTTGTAAGTACAAAAGACTAGTTTGCACAGTACTAGTAAGATCATTCAGTGAGGGTCGCACTGAAAGTGTTACCGACAAGATTACAACGAAGTCGACGAACGTTTCACTGTATCAGATAAGCTACAAATTTTGTATTGCGCATTTTAGTACCTCACTATGGAGAATTTGAGGAAAATTTCAGATTTGAAGGATTTACTTGAAAGAGCACAAGTTTGTCCCAGATCTTTCGACATGTACATTGTTAGGGGTTTGTTCCACTATTTATAATAAGCGCTATTTTTGTGAAACTATTTTGTAGGTTTGGAGAAAATAAAGGGAAAAGCCCCATTTGAAACAAAAATGCACTTGTCTAGTGATTTGTCTTTTCTTTACCATCTATGAGAATTAACGGGAATGTCAATATTAAAAACCGTGATCATATACCGTAAGTAAAAATAAAATGAAAAATAAAACAATTTGTCATGGTATTTAGAACTGAAAACCTGTTTTAAAAAATCCCAACTGGTCTGAGGCTGGTCAGTTGGCTATTTACAAGACGCGGAGAAGTTGAATCTGGAACAACCGAACGCAAATCCATCTAGCAGAAGAGAGAGGGACCTCCGAAGTATAACACCAGCGCCTTAACCACAAGGCGACTCTACCTCGTCAAACAAAAGTCCAAAAATGAGTGCTCCTCCCCCCGAATCCCCTCAAAATCGTTCCGCTTCCGTGTCAAATCTAAACTCATGGGCTTATATTTATATGATTTATTCATGTTACTTCTTTCGATCACACGCCTCCTATTGGAGAGTAAGATAGTCCTTTTGTACAAATATAGTGTGCTCAGAGTTATTTTGTGTTTCATATCCCTAAGTTTAGAGTTATCATTATACGCACAAACATTTCTGACGCAGGTCATTCCTCCGAGTTTTCCAGGAAGGACTCGAACCCAAGACTTATTATTTCGTCTTCTTTCTTTCGTTAATACTGGCTGATCTAAAAAATCCGAAGGTACGGCGTTTATGGACCTTTGGTCTCCGTAAAGTGAATAATCTGTAGTTCTGACATAGCTACTGTTTACGTAAAAGCAAGACCTGGCGTAAAAATTATCCCCAAACCAACTTCAGCACCGTCCGGTCAAGTTACAATCAGGCCCTTTAACACTTGTAAAGCCTTTAAAAAGCACTAAAAACAAGAGTCAGCTGTCAAAAGTTTGGTTCATTGAACAGAATTGAACGAAACAGAAACTCACTGACAACGGCTGTGCTTGTTTGAAAGCGAAATCTTGTTTTGTAAAAGAGCAGGAACTGTTGGCGTCTATGCTATAAACTAAAACCTGAAAAGGGTTAGGCTGGTTGCTACAGCAACCATTTTAAGTAAAACCTTCAAAATTGATTTTCTCTTCATGAGTGCAATCGCACGTAATTAATCTTTCTTCTCCATGTTTAAACAAACTTTTTGTCCCTTTTAGCCTATTGGGCCACCTTAAGTTCTTTTTATTAACAAGAAAAATTAGCAGGTTAAGGGGTAAATATGAGAGGTTGTTATATTGGTCATTGTTGGTAGGTGCCTGAGCTTGACGTGAAGTTAATAAATGTATGTATTGTTTTGCTTTGTATTGCGTTACCGGGTTGGTGTTATATGTATAATAGTGAAATTTATGTTGAAAAATATTACACTGCCAACATTCGTGGGCTTCTTACATATCCCGCCTGACGTCGTTTTCATGTTCTTCAAGCCTCAACTTCCTATCTTAGAGAAGCTCTCTCGTCGCAACAGGGCTAGATAATACTTTCTCACAATGACTTCTACGACAGCGAGAGCGAAAGGACCAAGATCGAACAATTACAAAGATTCGCCGCTGCTGAGTCGAACAAGTACAGCCGCAAGCAAAGTCGACTTGATGGATTCCAGCATTGAACTAGCTTCGTTAAAGTTTGTGGGTTTGTCAACTCGGTCACAACAGATCCATGAAATCATACAGGATGGAATTGTGAGTGAATTGAGAGATTATCTCTTGGATAATAACAACGTGAAGATAATCAACAATCTTGACGAAGAAGGCGTTTCTCTGCTACATTTAGCGGCACGATGGAATCGAGTGGAGATGACTCAAATATTGATCGATCATGGCGCTCGAGTCAATATTCGATTGAAGGATGGTTCGACCCCACTTCACGTCGCAGCGAGGTAAGCTAGAGCAGGAGAGATGGCTATTACTCTCCGTCCTGACTGAAAATATCAAGGGTGATCGTAATTTAAGTGCTTTCAGCTTGTACTTAAATGTCTCAACATGGAATTAATTGTCGACAAATTATAAAATTGACATGAAATGACCGGAGGGTTTGTATTTCACAAGCTTGCCTTTAAATTGTAGGATTTGATTACTTTCCTTGAAAGTGTATTTCACCTGGGAAGATATTTATTTTGTAACTGAATACACAACGTCCACAACCCGGAACATTGGAATTTCCAGCGTATTCGTGCGGGAACATAATCTCTTGTTTGATCTGAATACCGCGGAATCGTTCCCTAGCAGTTCTAAGTGCCCTAGAATTTTGATGATTTCTCTCAACATTGAAATCAGTGAACGTTCAAAACAACATTTTCTGCTATGTCCATCACTCAAACACAACGGAGATCTCATTTTGCTGTAGTTATAGCATTCTAGCTTAATTTTACAAGCAAGTAACAGAGCCGGTTTTTCTATGTCAGAACTGCGCTCACAAAGTTTACTAGTTCGAGCCATCAGGGACAGTTTCGAAGTCGTTCGCTTGTGATTCAGTAGTCTTGAGTGTGAAATATTATAATTCAATTACCACATTGTCCTATTTTGCTAAATGCGGTGTCCAAGTGAATAATTTAAACTTGATTTATTTTTGTAAACTATGTAACGCGGGAGTGTCACGTTACGTTTTAAACGAGAAAAACATTCAATTTAACTCTCATCGAAGGAAAGATCAAAATAATAGCTAAACTTAGGTAGAACAACACTTGATAGGTAATACTCACCCAAAAAGAAACACGGATGAATAAATCTGTTGAGGATTTAGACGTTTTACGTGCGACAAAGGAGCATTGAAACAATCAGCAACTCTTAGCGCCAAACTTGAGTGTCTTTCCAGGCGTCCGATAGACTGTTCACAGTCCCCTATTTTTTAGCCTACGTGTAGCCGTACCCACCCCCCGAGGAAAAACGGGAGGGAGGGAACGTCTACGAAGAGCTGACACGAATCGTGTTATGTGACGTCACGCTTTTGCATGGAAATATATAATGGTTC